>ERZ773168.3896-NODE-3896-length-10210-cov-3.945544_pt1 | contig 10210 bp, 9 predicted proteins | sample MGYA00511261_ERZ773168 | MGnify/ENA primary metagenome ERZ773168 (study PRJEB29015, sample SAMEA2737855) | human gut metagenome | biome: human gut; feature: human-associated habitat; material: faeces | place: China | collected 2012 ... | reverse complement strand
GGTACGCCTGGCGTACAACGAGGCGTACCAGACGTGCTGGCTGGCCGGTGCGGGCACAGGGGACGACGGCGGCACGATCGTGCTGCTCGCGAGCGTGTATGCGCGCGACCCGGGGCGGCGCAGCGGCCTGACCGCCGGCGAGACCTATGCCGACTGGCCCTTCGTGCTCGAGCGGCGCGGCAGCGGCTGGCACGTGGTCAGCAGCGGATACTAAAAAATGCAGCAAGGGCGGACGCCAAACGGCATCCGCCCTTGTTTTCTGTTCGGTTCACATTTCCTCGACGGTCAGAATGTCCGGCAGCGCAGCCAGATCGTTGCGCAGGTCGCCGGGCCGGAGCGGGGCGCGGCTGTGGATGGGGATGAGCGCGCAGTAGTGGTGCGGCGCGTCGGGGGCGTCGGTGTCCGCGATGCGGCTGATCTCGAGATTCTCGACCTGGACGCGTCGAGCGCGCAGCAGGGCGAGTACGGACTCCATGCACACGGCGTGCGCATACTCGATGTAGAGCGTGAGGTCGGTGCTCTTGCTCGTGAGCTTGAACTCCAGCCGGATGAGCACCAGCTCGACCACGAGCACGACGAGCGTGGCAAAGACTGCGCACTCGACATAGCCCGCGCCGCAGACGAGGCCGATGATGGCCGCGGCCCAGAGCCCGGCGGCCGTGGTCAGACCCTTGACGCGCTTGTCGCGCGTGACGATGATCGTGCCCGCGCCGATGAAGCCGATGCCGGAGATGACCTGCGCGCCGAGACGCGCGACGTCGGTAAACAGGTGCAGGGAGAGCAGCAGGTATTGGCTCGTGAGCGTGGTGATGGCGGCACCGAGGCAGATGAGGATGTGCGTGCGGAAGCCTGCGGGGCGGCGCTTCGTCTCGCGCTCGGCGCCGATCACGCCGCCGCAGACGACGGCCAGCGTCAGCCGGACGAGAATGGCCCAGAAGCTCAGGGTGCGGATGGGGTCAAAACAATGCAGCATGGCACAGCCTCCTTTCTCAGATCTCTTCGATGAGGATCACGCCGTCGAGCGCCGACAGCTCCGCCAGCAGCTCGGGGTGGTCGCGCCGGTCGGGCAGCACGGCGCTGAACTGGCACAGGAAGTTCGGCAGCGCGGCCGAACCGCTGCGGTTGACCTCGAAGTCAAAAATGCGCACGCCCTGCGCGCGCAGGTGCCCGACGACGGTGCCGAGCTTTTCCATGCTCTCGATCTCGAGGCTGATGTTCATGTGGTGCGCGCGGCGGGTCATGCGCCGCTCGAGCGGCGGCAGCGCGTACATGCACACGAGCATGAAGAGCATGCTGATGAGCGCGCAGGCATAAAACCCCGCGCCGATGGCAAGGCCCAGACACGCGCTCGCCCAGAGTCCGGCGGCGGTGGTCAGGCCCTTGACCTGCTGGCGGGCGGTGATGATGATCGTGCCCGCGCCGAGAAAGCCGATGCCCTTTGCGGCCTCGGCGCCGAAGCGCGACACGTCCTGCGTCGCGCCGATGCTCTCGGCGAGCGCGCGCCACGGTCCGTGGAGCATCTGGTCGAGCTGCAGGCTCAGCAGCACGGTGAGCGTCGCGCCGAGCGCCGTGAGCATATAGGTGCGAAAGCCGGCGGGGCGGTTTTTGCGCTCGCGCTCAAGCCCGATCAGCCCGCCGCAGAGCACGGCGAGCACGATGCGCAGCATCATCGTGACGATATTCAGTTCACGCAGGTAGGAGAGTACGGACGCCATGGATGCGATTCCTTTCTGAGTTGGTTACAGGCCGCCGCTGCGCGGCTTGCCGGTGCTGCCGCGCACGATGAGCCGGCTGTGGTATTCCACGCGGTTGATCGGCTGATCCTCGCGGCTGTTGAGCCCGTCTTCGATGCGCTCGAGCAGCAGGTTGAAGGCGCTCTTGCCGTGGCTGAAGGTGTTGTTGTCCACGGTCGTGAGCTGGATGCGCTGATAGCCCGAGGTCGTGACGTTGTCAAACCCGCAGAGGCTGAAATCCTCCGGCACGCGGTAGCCCTCGCGCTGCAGCGCGTCGAGCACGCCGAAGGCCACCATGTCATTGATGGCGACGATGCCGGTGATCTTGTCGTTGCGCAGGCATTTGTAGGCCAGCTCCATTCCCGAGCGGTACTCGAGGTCGGGCGTGGTGATCTCCGCCTCGAGGGAGTTGGCGTGCGAGCAGATGGTCACGCTGCCCTCCGGACACCAGCGGCGGTAGGCATCCTGCAGTCCTTCGCCGCGGCGCATACGGGAGATGTGGTGCTCGTTGAGCGCCGTGGACAGGTAGGCGATGCGCTTGTGGCCGAGGCCGATGAGGTGCTTGGCCACGAGCTGCGCCGCGCCGAAGTTATCGACGTCCACGGTGTCGATGCCGCAGTCCGTGACGCGGTCGCCGACGGCGACGATGGGCACGCGGCGGCTCAGCTCGCGCACCTTGGCCGTCTGAATCGGCGTCATGGCGAAGATGATGCCGGCCACGCGCGAATAGTCGAGCGTGTCGAGCAGGTGGCTCTCCGTGCGGGGATTCCAATAGGTGTTGTAGATCGCGGTGTGATACCCGGCGGCGTGCGCTGCCGCGTCGATGCCGGTGATCATCTTGGTGTGGTAGGGGTTGGAGACCGATGGCGAGAGGACGGCAATCTGCTTGCCGGCGCAGCGGGCCGACGGTGTGCGGTAGCCGATGCGCTCCGCCTCGGCGAGCACGCTGGCCACGCGCTGAGAGGAAAAGCGCTCCAGCGATTTTCCGTTGAGGATCATGGAGACGCTCGCGGTCGAAACGCCGGTCGCCTCCGCGATGTCGCGCAGGGTGGGTTTGCTGCTCATAGGCACCTCCGGTGACAACACGAGAAGGGAGACCTTTGTGTTGAAAAATTAAGCATTTTTCGGTGAAAAATCGCGCTTTTGCCTTTGCAGTTTCACCAATTTCCAAGAGGAGTATATAGCGAAAACAGAAAAATGGCAAGGATAATTTCCGTTCATGTTGACGGCATCGCACAAAAATGTTACCATTTTTCACAGAGAGCCGTTAAAATGACGGAGAAAAATTCAACGCTTTTTAAGCAGAAAGGAACTACCTTGAAGAAATTTGTTGCTATGCTTCTTGCGCTGGTCATGGTGTTCGCACTGTGTGCCTGCGGCAGCAACGGCGATAAGGCCGCTGCCAACAACAACGGGGATTACCACCTCACGCTCAAACTCAGCCACGTGTTCGCTCCGACTGAGCAGCTCACGATCGAGATGCAGCAGGTCGCCCAGCGCATCAAGGAGCGCACCAACGGCGCCATCGAGATCCAGTGCTACGACTCCAGCCAGCTCGCCGTCTATAAGGACAACATCGAGCAGGTCGTCAACGGCGCCGACTGGATCGCCTGCGAAGACCCCTCCTACCTCGCCGACTACGATATCGACTTTGAAGCACTCATCGGCCCCATGATGTACAACAGCATCGACGAGTACTCCTACGTCTGCCAGTCCGATCTGGTAAAGAATATGTGCCAGAAGCTCGAAGATAACTACGGCATCCACGTGCTCGCGCTCGACTTCAACGTCGGCATGCGCTGCATGCAGACCAACAAGGTCATCAAGACCCCCGCTGACCTCAAGGGCATGAAGATCCGCGTGCCCAACAGCTCCATGTACATCAACTGCCTCACGGCCATGGGCGCCACGCCCACCGGCATGCCGTTCTCCGAGACGATCTCTGCCGTGCAGCAGGGCGTCATCGACGGCCTGGAGGGCAACATGAACGCTTACTCCACCAACGGCAGCGCCGAGGTGTGCAAGAACATGTCCCTGACCAACCACCTTGTCGGCACCTGCGGCGCCTACATCAGCTCCAAGGTCTGGAACAGCATCCCGGAAGAGTACCGCACCATCATCCAGGAAGAGTTCACCAAGGGCGCTAAGGAACTGACCGACTTCACCAACGCCTCCTTCGCCGAGACGAAGGCCAAGCTCGAGAAGGAGCAGGGCTGCTCGTTCAACGAGGTCGACGTCGATGCGTTCCGCGCTGCCGTGCAGCCGGAGTTTGATCGCATGGTCAAGGAAGACGGCGTGACGCCCACCTTCTACGAGCAGGCGCAGGCCATCCTCGCCGAGTACCGCCAGGCCAACAAGTGAGCGCTGTGCGCTGACGGACGGCCGGAAGCCCCATTTATGCCGGGTGTCCCGCACATGCTGCCGGACACCCGGCATTGCTGAGCAAAGCCACAGAAAGCAGAGGAAAGCAAATTTGAAAAAAGTACTGAAAAATCTCGACGCGTATATCGCGGGCGCGATGATGATCGTAACGATCCTGCTCGTCATTGTCAACGTGATCACGCGAAAACTGTTTAACTATATCATCATCTGGAGCGAGGAGATTGCCACCTCCTGCTTCGTGTACTCGGTGTTCATCGGCGCGGCCTATGCCTACCGCAAGCATCAGCACGTCGGCGTTGACCTGCTCGTGGAGCGGCTGCCCGCCGGCGCGCGCAGAGCCGTGCACCTGATCACCAGCGCCCTGCTCGTGATCATCAACGGCTACATCACGCTGCTCAGCGTGCAGTTTATCCAGTCGTCCTGGATCAAGCGCATGCCGATCACAAAGCTGCCGTCCTCCGCGGTCAGCACGGCGCTGGTCATCGGCTTCGGCCTGATGACGATCTACTCGCTCGTCTTTTTCGTCAAAGACCTCAGGCGCAGCGGCAGCCACGGCGGGGAGGTGGACGCATGAGCACGTTCCTCTCCATCCTGCCGATCATCATCGCGCTCGTGCTGTATTTCACGGGCATCCCGATCGCCTACGCGCTCTTTGCCGCGGCGCTGACCTACTTCGGCTTTATTGACACGACGACCGTGCCGTACCTGCTGATGCAGAAATTCGTCACGGCTACGCAGTCGTTCCCGTTCCTCGCGATCCCGTTTTTCATCATGTGCGGGTCGATCATGAACTACGGCGGCATCAGCGCGCGGCTCATGGACTTTGCCGACGCGCTCACCGGGCATCTGCCCGGCGGCCTTGCGCAGATCAACGTCCTGCTGAGCATGCTCATGGGCGGCTGCTCCGGCTCGGCCAATGCCGACGCCGCCATGGAGTGCAAGCTGCTCGTGCCCGAGATGGAAAAGCGCGGCTACGGCAAGGGCTTTTCCGCCGCGATCACGGCGGCGTCCTCGTGCGTCACGCCCATCATCCCGCCCGGGATCAACCTCATCGTCTACGGTCTGATCGCCGGCGCATCCGTCGGTCAGCTCTTTGCTGCCGGCTACGTGCCCGGTCTGCTCATGGCTGTGACGCTGATGATCGCCGTGGCGATCATCTCCAAAAAGCGCGGCTACGCGCCGTCACGCCCCCGCCGCGCAACGCTCGGCGAGATCGGCCGGCAGGCGCTCAAGTCCTTCTGGGCGCTGTTTTTCCCGCTGGGCATCATCATGGGCATGCGCTTCGGCATCTTCACGCCGACGGAAGCCGGCGGTGTGGGCGTGCTCTACTGCCTGATCGTGGGCAAGTTCGTCTACAAGGGCCTGAAAAAGGAGCACTTCGTCCCCATCCTGCGCGAGACCATCTCCGGCACCGCCACCGTCATGCTCATCATCGTGTCGGCGACCGTGTTCGGCTACTACCTCAACTGGGAGAACATCCCGACCATGCTGCTCAACGCCGTGACGAGCTTTGCCAGCAACAAGTTCCTTGTGCTGCTGGTCATGAACATCGTGCTGCTCATCGTCGGCATGTTCCTCGAGGGCGGCGCGGCGCTCATTATCCTCGCCCCGCTCATGGTGCCGATCGTGAAGGCGGCCGGCATCGACCTGGTGCACTTCGGCATTGTGTGCAACGTCAATATCATGATCGGCGGCCTGACCCCGCCGTTCGGCTCCATGATGTTCACGTGTGTGTCGATCACGGGCTGCAAGATGCAGGAGTTTATCAAGGAATGTGTGCCGTTTATCATCGCGCTGCTCATTGCGCTGCTGCTGCTGACGTACATTCCGGGCATCTCGATGCTGATACCGAATCTTATTTATTAAGGGAGACAATTGCATGAAAGTAATGGCACACCGCGGCTACAGCGGTGTATATCCGGAAAACACGATGCTCTCGTTCCACGAGGCGGTCAAGGTCGGCTGTGACGCGATCGAGATGGACGTGCATGAAACGCGCGACGGGCGCCTCGTCGTCATCCATGACGAGCGGCTCGACCGCACGACCGACGGCTCCGGCCGCATCTGCGACCACTCGTTCGCCGAGCTGCAGCAGGTCAACGCCGCCGCCCGCTACAAGGGCAAGTACGCGCCCGAGCACATCCCGTCGTTCGACGAGTATTGCGAGTGGGCCTCCGGCGAGTCTGTCGGCCACAACATCGAGATCAAGACCGACAAGATCTACTATCCCGACATCGAGCGCAAGATCTGGGCGACCATCGAGCGCTACGGCCTGGAGAAGAAGGTCATGTTCTCGTCGTTCAACCACTTCTCGCTGCGCCGCATCCTCGAGATCAGCGGCAACGCGGTCGAGGTCGGCGCGCTCGTGCTCGAGGACAGCATCGGCGGCTTCCCCGGCTACTACTGCCAGCAGGCGGGCTTTGCCTGCTACCACCCGCCGATCGAGATCCTCACGGACGAAAACGTGCGCGACTGCAAGGAGCACGGCGTGAAGATGAACGTCTGGACCGTCAACGACATGGCCGGTCTGGAGCAGCTGCACCGCTGGGGCTGCGAGGGCATCATCACGAATTTCCCCGGCGTGGCGAGCGGCTGGCTGCGCGCGCAGGGCGAGTGAGCCGGACGCGGCAGAAATAAAAAGACAGATAAACGAGGCAGGCGCCCCCGGAACATTCGCTCCGGGGGCGCTTTGCAGCGTCATACCATGAAAAAATCCCTCCGGCAACCGCATAGCCGGAGGGATTCTCATTTACGGGATCAGATCTTCATGCAGACATCCCACGCGCGCCAGATGACGGTGCGCAGGTTGCCGATGGCAACGCAGTCGCCCACGCGGTGGACCTGCTTGTTGTCCTTGCCGCCGACCGGAGTCGGGATGAAGCCGACGCCATTGACCACGTTGTCGCACGCGACGAAGGTGCTCTCGCCGGTCTTGACGTTCTTGACGGTGCAGCCGGTGTCCGTGATCTCGGTGACGGTGGACTCGAGATAGGTCGGGACCTTGTGGTACTCCATCGCGTCACGCAGGAAGGACGTGTTGGCAAGGCAGGTGGCCTGTGCCGCGACGAGGTCGTTCGCGTACTCGACGATGATGGGGTGCTTGCCCTGGAGGACAAGGTCATACGCCGCTTCGCAGGACGACTGGCCGCCGCCGATGAACAGGACCTTGTCGCCGACTTCCTTCTTGTCCTTGAGCAGCTCGGTGAACGTGAGCGTCTTCTCAAAGCCGGGGATGGACGGCATGGTGCGCGGGATGGAGCCGCTGGCGACGATGATCTCGTCAAAGCCGCGCAGGGTGCCGATGTCGGTGACCTCGGTGTTCAGGCGCACGTCGATGCCCTCCTTGGCGACCTCGTTGAGGTACCAGCGGATGAGCTCCTTGTCGTTTTCCTTAAAGCTCATCGCGGACGCGGTGAGGAACAGGCCGCCGAGCTCGCCGGTCTTTTCAAAGATGACGGGGTTGTGGCCGCGCTGCTTGAGCACGAGCGCGCACTCCATGCCGCCGATGCCGCCGCCGATGATGGCGACCTTCTTCGGATGGCGGGTCGGAACGATCTTGTACTTGTTGTGCTGCATGGTCGTCGGGTTCAGGGCGCAGCGGGCCAGGTGCAGGGAGTCGTCCATGCTCTGGAGGTTCGCGGTGCCTTTGAACTTCGACATGTTGAAGCAGCCGTTGTGGCAGCGGATGCAGGGCTTGATCTCGTCCTGACGGCCCTCGAGGATCTTGTGGATCCACTCGGGGTCAACGAGGTTCTGACGCGCGATGGCAACTGCATCGAGACGGCCGGCAGCGATCTCTTCCGCGGCCTTGACCGGATCCATACGGCCGGCGCAGGCGACGGGCTTGTCGGTGAACTTCTTGATGTGCTCGACGTACTCGAGGTTGCAGTTGTCGGGCATGTACTGAGGCGGATGTGCCCAGTACCATGCGTCGTAAGTACCGTTGTCGCAGTTGAACATGTCGTAGCCGGCATCGCCCAGGTACTTGATGGCCTTCTCGGACTCAGCCATGTCACGACCGAACTCTTCGAAGTCGGTCTCATACGGCATAGCGCCCTTGCCCCAAGCCTTGGTCTTGGAGACGACGGAGTAACGCAGGGACACCGGGAAGTCGGCGCCGGCCTGACGCTTGATGGACTGCACGATCTCGACCGGGAAACGGAAACGGTTCTCGAAAGAGCCGCCGTACTCGTCGGTACGATGGTTCCAGTTGGCGATGGTGAACTGGTCAAGCAGATAGCCTTCGTGGACAGCGTGGATCTCAACGCCGTCGACACCGGCCTCACGCAGCAGCTTCGCGGTCTTGCCGAACGCATCGACCATCTCGTGGATCTCTTCGACGGTCATCGGGCGGGAGAGCATGTCCTCCTGCCAACGGTTCGGGGTAGCGGAAGCGGAAGCGCAGCAGTAGCTGACGTCGATGACGGGCTTGGCAAGGGCGCCGAGCACCTTATTATTGTTCAGAGTGACCATCCAGGGGGCAACAGCCATGGAGCGGCCGAAACCAGCGGCGAGCTGAATGAACAGCTTGGAGCCGGTCTTGTGGTACTCGACCATGTAGTCGGCGAGTTCCTTGAACATCTTCTTGTTCTGCCAGAGCCATCTGCGGCCCATGGTGTCGCGGACACACTGCATGCCCGGGAGAACCAGACCGACGCCGTCCTGTGCACGGTTGAGCAGGAAGTTCGCAGCTTCCTTATCAAAGTGGCAGGGCTCCAGCCATCCAAACAGAGAGGTGCCGCCCATGGAGCACTGGACAATGCGGTTTTTGATCTCGACATTGCCAATCTTCCACGGAGTAAATAGCGCGCTATACTTTTCGTCCATGAAATACATCCTTCCTTTTTCTTTTATTACGAAGATGATTTGGCCGTTGCTCGCGGCAGATCATCGAACGTTTGCGTAAGCATGACACCGTAGTGCAGTGAACGCGATGCATACATACTGTGCATATCATAACATACTTTTTGACAAAAAGCAATGAAATAAAATCGACCGGCTCGTATATTTTGCTCACAAAAAACGTAAAAGTGTGACACCAGAGGCAGAAAGCGTCTGAAAATTCCAAAAAGAAGCAGCGCGGCAGAAAGCCAACGTTTAGTCAAATAATGGTATATTTTTTGGCAGCGTGTCAATTTTCGGACACATTGACTTCCGGGTGTTCAGTGAAAAAACTACTTGAAATCCAGCGGCGACTGTGCTATCTTAATTCCATTCTTTCTTACACCTACAAAAAAGATATGTATTAGGAGGTTTTGCTATGAGCAAGCAATTGAACCGGGACGAAGCCTGGGAGCTGTTGACGGAATATAATCAGGACCCGTTCCATCTGCACCATGCCCGCACGGTCGAGGGCGTCATGCGCTACTTCGCGCAGGAGCTCGGCTATGGTGACGAGGTGGATTTCTGGGGCATTGTCGGCCTGCTGCATGACCTGGACTTTGAGCGTTATCCCGACCAGCACTGCATCAAGTCGCAGGAGATCATGCGCGAGCGCGATCTCGACGAGCGGCTGATCCACGCCACGGCCAGCCATGGCTACGGCATCACGGTGGACATCCAGCCGGAGCATGAGATGGAGAAGGTGTTGTATGCAGTAGATGAACTGACAGGGCTTATTGGAGCTGTAGTGCTTATGCGCCCGTCAAAGAGTGTGCAGGATCTGGAACTTAAGTCAGTAAAGAAAAAGTATAAGAGCAAGAACTTTGCAGCAGGATGCTCCAGGAAAGTAATTGAAAGAGGAGCAGATATGCTGGGCTGGACTTTGGACGAGCTGATTCAAAGAACCATCGATGCATTGAAGACATTCCAGGAATAGACGAAGAAATACTAAAATATAGGAAATTTAAGAGGTTAAAAGAGGATGTAGCATTCAAAAAAATGAGTGCTGCATCCTCTTTTGCTATGGATAGTAAATTATATTTTTCCTGTATGTAATAATTTTAAAATTTTCTCAGCATCAAAATCAGGTGCCTGGTTCATGGCAAGGTCATAGATTGGCTGAATAGTATCAAGTGGTTCCAGCAAATCAGTAGCTATCTGAGAAACAGAAAAGTTTTTGATTATCCTTTTAATAACTTGTTTGATTAAGTAGA
>ERZ773168.3889-NODE-3889-length-10222-cov-2.708960_pt1 | contig 10222 bp, 10 predicted proteins | sample MGYA00511261_ERZ773168 | MGnify/ENA primary metagenome ERZ773168 (study PRJEB29015, sample SAMEA2737855) | human gut metagenome | biome: human gut; feature: human-associated habitat; material: faeces | place: China | collected 2012 ... | reverse complement strand
GGGCATCGTTTACATGGCTTTTCTTGATGTCGTTTTGCTCCCGCCGCATTTTGGTGATATAGCCATAAGTCCCTTGGACAGGAATAGGCAGTTCATCGCGCAATCGAGCCATTAAGGTTTTGCGCATGATACCCATAAAAGCAGCATCTTTGAATGACTTGCCGCGTTTCTTGCCATCGAGTTTTACCTTCCCGGCGTGAAGCGCTTTGTGACAATCAACGCAAAGTGTAATCAGGTTATTTGGGGCATTACCTCCCACCTGACGGCCTTCGAGATGATGAACATGCAGCTTTACGGTTTTCTTTTTGGTTGTATGCGCTCCGCAGCACTGGCAGGTATAGTTATCGCGCTTCAAAACATACTGGCGAACATTATATTCGTCGTACATTTCACCAAGCTGATAGTCTGTTCCTACAGGCAGAGACTTTCCTTCAAGCATCGCTTTCAGGCGCTGTGTGTCAAATTCCGCAGTTTCTACTCTTACAAGAGAAATAGGTAAAATTCGGCAGATGCGCTTGATGACAGTAATGTGTTCTTGAATTTTCACCTCTACCGATGGCGCAAGCCAACCTTTGTGCTTACTATGAACGCGATTATTGAATCTGGGTGCGCGGTAACGGGTTTTTCGATTACGTCTTGAACGACGGTACTGTTTGCGCTTAGAAAGTAACTTAACCACATCGTTGCGAGGAGTAAACTCTTCGCGGTATAGTTCACGTTTTTTTGTAGATGCAGACAAACCAACATGTTTGCTGCCTGCATCGACACCAAGAGTGATGGGTTGTTTGTATCCTGCACTTCCGTACAGAAGCTTGATAGTAAACGGCGTGCGTCTTACAACGCGTGCCTTCTTTTCTTTTAACAGCAAGCGAGCCTTTCCGGGTGAGCACGGCATCAAAGGCTCGCCGTGCTTGCTAAGTACATACACATATTGCATGATGCTATGCTCCTTTCGATAAAATTGCAGCTAAAATGAAGCTGCTCACTCCTCCGAAGAGGGTTTAAATCCTTCCCCAAGGTTATAAACGGCTTGATACAGCCACACCTGTCGGCTTTGCCTCAGCTTTACGTGATGTGTTGTTGTCTTAGAGCGCACGGCTAGGATTTACACCGTACGGTAACTGTCTATTCGCTTATAACGGGGCACAACTTAATGTGCAAAGGATAGTCAACATATCCTTGCGGACACTTCTAAAGTGTAGACTTGTACAGACTAGCTGACGCAAGTCCACGACTTTAGTCGTGGGTTATTGACGCGATATAATCTCCTAAATGCTATTTATTGAAGTCCCAGAACTGATGTCAGCAGGTCGGCGTTGTTCGTGAACGCCATGACATTGCCCTCATCGGACTCGATGAGATATGCCTCGGTATCATTCACATTCGCATAGTCGCTGTGCGTGACAGCAGCGCCGCTCGCAGTCGTCCCGGCATCATCGAATGCGATGGTCACGGAATCATAAGAGGACGGGGTAAACTTGACCTCACCATCGCCGTTCTTAACAAGTGCCAAACCGTTCGAGAAGGAAGCCTCGCAGCCATCGGTAGTTACGGCAACGCCATTGAGCGTGATGTTACCAGCCCCCTGTGAGGGGACAGCTTTTTCGAGCATATCAGCGACAGTAGTGCGTACAGCTGCATTGCCTTCCTCGTCACCGGCAGAACGAGTACCGACCACGACCAGGACTTGACCGTTTCCAGCAAAGCGCATACCGCTAACCGTGAAACTCTCATCGGTCTGCTCCTCTGCGTACTGGGCAGCACCGGTATAGGAATCAGCAACCATACGCACAATGTAAGTGGCATCATCCTTCTCAAAGGACAGGCTCTTGCCATCGTACTGGAAGGTCTCAGCGGCATCCACAGGAACAACGGCATCAGTCCCATCCTCAGCCTGAATCAGGACATTGGATGCATCCATCGCCCACCGGCGACCATCAGAGGTGAGCGCCGTAGACGGGGCGACCGCAGCCTGCTCGGTGAACGAAGTATCCTCTGCGGCATTTCCGGTCACCGAGAACGAACCGCCCACAGCGGGAATCGAGGACTTGTCAGCATTTTTGTTCTGAACCATCGTCATACCCATCACACCGACTGCCGCGGCCATCACGGCGCAGCTAACACCGAGAATGACATTGCTGCCGCCCTTCTTGGCGGGCTTGGCATCTTTCTTGTCTTTCTCGGGCTTCTTATTTTCCTTGACCTCTGCCTTCTTGTCCTTCTTGAACTTGTCCTTGGCAGGAACGTCTTCGGTCTCAGTCTCAGATTTCTCCTTATCGGGAGCCTCCTCAGCCTTTTCAGAGGCAGAATCCTTCTTCTCCTCAGGAGTGCTGGGCTCAGATTTGGGAGCCTCTCCTTTCTTCTCCTCGGCGGTATCTTCCTTTTTCTCGGTATCAGCAACCGGAGTCAGAGAAGTGGCGAACTCCTCTTTCGGGGCTTTGATTTTTGTCTCGAACTCTTTCGGCTCCTGCGTAGGAGCAGCGAGACTTTTCTTAGTCTTTTTACTCATGTGTTTTCAATCCTCCTGGCCATCAAGCGCGGTTAAAGCAGGCAACACGAACATTGTACGCATCACCCAAGCAGGTATAGACGATAAGTTCTGCGCTGCCCCAAACGACAGTGCCGTCATCTTTCTGGAGCGCATCATAGCCCGTCACATCGTTGTGACCATTGAACGCATCCACGCAGACATAGTTGATTTGCTGTCCGCCCGGCGTAATGACATATGCCGTAGACCCAACCGCCACGGAAGTCAGCGATTCAAGTTCGTTGTCGGCCACGATATTGCTGCCGCCATCCTCAGGACGATGCGGGAAAATCGCAGCACTGTCGGTCCGGTTGCAGGTATCCTGAGATGTGTTGTTGTACAGCGCGACATCAATACCCGCAGCAGGGATATACAACCGTCCGCAAAAATCTGGATAGTTGTAGTCGTCCGCAGACCTGTTGGCGGGATTTTCCTGCGCGGATTCCTGAGCAGTGCCGTCCGGCTTCTTCTCTTCGCTCTCTTCCTTTTCAGGTTTAAGCTTTGCCTCGATTGCCCCCAACGGACCCGCAGTGCTGACAGTTGCGTCCAGTGTCCCGACTTCCGTGTTCAGGACCTGTATACCCAGAAGCTTTGCTTCACAGGTATCAGAATCAAGAGCGGATGCAAGAGCCGTTTCCTCCTGCGCAGCAACAACGGCTTTCGTCACCGTCTGCGCAGCTGCCTTTTGCATCTCTGCTTTTTTCTGGGCCGCATTCAGAGCCAGCACCGAAGTCAGCAAGGCTGCGACACTCAGAAGAAGTGCCGCAAAACTTTTCAAAGTACCCATGATGTTCCTCGGTTCTAGGTTAGCCGTTTTCCGATTATGGTTGAGAGTTAAAACGGTCAAGAAACGCTGCTCAACCAATTTCCATTATTATCCGTTCGCAAGAATGTGCAAGTGCCGGTTTCAATTCAGGAATTTGACGTAAAAATGTATCAAATACCATCGAAGCGCATCTGCTCGCCCTCCGAATACGGTTCTGGTTTCTTGGATTGATTTGCTTTCTTCTTACCGCCGCCTGAACCTTTCGTGGTTCTGTTCTGAAACCCTCTACCGAACAAAGAAGCATCATTGCGGTTATCCGCTTCCGCTTTCTTCGCAGGAGCAGGGGCAGGTGCCGTAGCCGGTTTGGAAGTACCAGATTCTGGGGTTTTCGGCGTTTTCGCCTTTGAGGCTTTTGCAGGTTTTTGTTTAGGCGCAGGCTTTTCTTCCACGGGCACAGGATTCTCCTGTTTCGTAAAGGCGTTCACCTTAACGGGATTCTCTGTATCAGAAGGAGTCTTATCTTTCTTTCCGTTCTGGTCTGACTCCATCCCTGCCGGTTTCGGCGCGATTTCTTTTTTGGCGGGCGGTTCAGAGTCGGTTTCTGCAGATTCTTGTTTCGGTTCAACAGAAAGTTCAGGCTCCTCAGTCTCCAACTCGATTTCGGTCTCGATGTCAGGCTCATTCTCGGGAACATCTTCCGCCAGCCAGCTATCCATGTCAAAGGACTCGGAATCGTCTTCGTCCTCCTCGATGCCGGACGGGTCGAAGGTAGTAGGTGTCGGCAATGTTGCTTCCAGTGCCGAGAGTTCCCGCTCCAATGCCGCAGCGTCGTCTTCATCATCAGAAGCCAAAGCCGCTTCCTGTTCAATAGAGACAAGCGCTGCATCGGCATCCTGTTCAGGGTCAGCAGTAAGGCTTACTTCCTCCGCATCTTCGTCTATGATTTCAACATCCAGAGCGAGGGTATCGTCTGCTGCCTCATCCGTGTCCAGAGAAACATCGTCCAGAACGGACAAATCTGGCTCGCTTGAGGCTTTTGCTGGCTCAGTGGGCAACGACACCTCTTTCGGCTTAAACGCAGGATTTGACGCCTCAGGCTTTGTCTGGTGGGGCGTGTCCGGGATGGACTCGACATCCGTAGGTTCTGGCGTCTTGCTTTCGGCTTTCTGTTCCGGTTTCTTGGGCGTTTCCGGCTTAACCGATACAGGTTCTGGCTCCGGTTCAGCTGTGCCGTACTTGTCCATGATGTTTTGCAGGATAATGGATGCCGCTGACGGGACCACATCCGTCTCCTCATTACCGTTCTTAGATGGTTCTTTCGGGCGTTTGATGAACTCGCAGGCATCATCCCATGCAGAATCGGGCAGAAACGGGATATTGATGTAGATAAGTCCCGTAGCAGCCAGAATCAAAACGACCGACACGGTAAAGCTGACGGAATACAGCAGCAGAGAAAAGAAATACAGTGCCGCCGCCACACTTCGAGCCGTGCGGCAGATGGTTTTTACCTTTTCTTCCTGTACCCCTTCCAGGTCAACCGGCGCATACTTATCGTGGTGGTTTTCAAACAGAGCATAGTATTTCTTGCCGCCGATTTTATACTGATGCAGGGATAGGCTTAACGGCTCGCCCTTGCTTGCCGCAAATGCTGCTTTGAATTTTCGCGCTTCTTTACGGGAAAGATGCACCGCCACATAATCTTTGCTCCCCTTGGCATCGAGTTTTAAGGCAGTGTTGCCGGATTCGGTTACAACGAGTTCAAGCGCAGTGGCTTCTACTTCTTTGCTATGACGGCGGTACTTCCTTCCCATAGAAACCACATCGGTAAGCGAACGCCTGTCCTTCGTCACCTTGAATGCAAAGACAGAGCATACCAGGCATAGAAGGAGTGTTGTTGCAAAGTTCAAGGCTCATCATCCTCCACATCAATTTTGCTCGCAGTCTCTGATGACGCCGATTCCTGCTTCTCATTTTCAGATTCTTGTACCGGACGGTTCTTTCCACGATGCAACAGCCCCTCTTTCTGAACTTTCGCCTTGACGGAATTCTGTTCGATAGCGACAAGGTTATCCTGCGTCAATCGTTCGCCGTCTCCGGCGCAAAACAGCATATCGTAAAGCGCTCCGATATGATATTCGCGGTCACGGGGCTTTACTTGCAGGAAGATATCATATTTGCCGTTCTTATCCAGATACTCGCCATCTTCATTCACGGGGATGAACCGCCATGTTTCCATCGGCTCTAATCCCGCTCTTGATTCATCCGCATTGACCGCCAAAGCCGTGACCTTGATATACTTGTCGGCTTTGCTGTTTTTGAGCATTGTTAAAAATTCCACAAGGAAGTATGCCGCAACTAAGACTCCGGCACCGAATGTCGGAAGGTTTTTCGTGTACAGAGCCAGAAAGGTTCCGACGAAAAAGGACAAGCATGCGGCGATTATAAGCTTTGCCTTTTGCGCATTGAGCATATCATTCATATTTTTTTATAAAACGAGAGCCTGTCCGATACAGTATCAGACAGGCTTTAGAGCATCTTGATTTGTAGTGAAGCTGCCCGCCCGTTTGACCCCTTTCCTAGAAATCTGAATTTCAGAGTGCGGTTACTGACCGGAGGTCAGGGTGAATCCGCTGCCGTCCAGCAGGCTTTTCAGGTTTCCGTCTGTCAGGTTAGCGCTGGACAGCGGGACCTTGTATTCGCGGCCATCAGCGGTTCGCACCGTAGCGTAGAACTCGATGGTGACATCACCGCTCAGGTCGATGCCATTGAGGGCATTCTCACTGGTGCCGCTGCTCTGCTGCAGCTGAGGCTGGCTGACTGTCGGGGCATTGCCATCACCCGTATTGGACGGGATAGATGCCGGAACGCCAACCTGTTTGCCGGTCACAGCAGTCAGGACATTGTTCACACCGTCATAGACGGCAGGAACATAGGCATATCCCAGCGCACCGCCGCCGATAACGGCTGCAAGGACCACGGCAACAATGACGCCAGCCTTAGACTTCTTCTTGGGCTTCTCAACAGGCATACTCCCGTCAGAGCCTTCATCCTGTACCTCTGCAGGAGCGGATTTAGCCTTACCACGCTTCTTGTCGGCAGGGGCATTCTTCTTGTCCTTACCTTTCCCCTTATGGAACATCTGCTTCTTGTCCGAGGTGTTCTGCTCGGCAGCGGGGTCCTGTGCCACGGGTGCAGGAATATCCTGTGCAGGCATATCAGCAGGAGCATTCATCTGCGTATCATAACCCTGCTGGACCGGCTCGTTCTGGTACTGCATTTCAGGAACGGCTGTGTTCTGAGGCATGACAGGCTGCTGAGGCTGTGCGGGCATCTGCATCTGCGGCTGGTAGGAAGGCTGAGCGGGCTCTTGAACCTGCGCGGCGGGCTGCTGGACCTGTTCCTGACTCGGCTCAGGCTGGGTCATGCGGGGCTTTGCGGGAGCCATTCGAACGATGGTGGATGCAGGGTTCATGGCCTGATTCTTAGCGATGAGGGCATCGACCACTTCCTGCTTGACCTTGCGCACCGTGCCATCCGGAAGGATGACAGAACGGTCTGCATAGACATTGACCTGAATTTTTTCGCCGTTGTAGGTCGTAGTGACCTTACCAACGGGCTGACCGAGATTCTGTGTATTGTCCATTTTGAATATCTCCTTTATATGAAAAACTAATGGAATCTGAATATCGAAGCGATTGCATTTGCCGTACCCTGCATCAGGACATTCCCAGCAGCAGAGAAATACGGCAAAAGGAATCCACGGTGAATGTGTCCCGTGGCAGCACCAATGGCAAACCATGCAGCGAAGCCCAAGAGCAAGAGCCAGATAACGGCATAAAAGATAACGCCGAATCTAGCAAGGAAAATCCAGAATCCGCCGGAATCCGATTTCCGGTTATTGCACTTGGGACACGATGCCGTGAGGTTGTGAAGATTATTGATGTTGCCGTCCGGAACCAAGACGCGATAAGCCCGGTGCTTATTCGCAAGGTTGATAGACACGATATGGTCCACCTGCATCGTCTTTTTCAGCATGATGCGCCCGCAATAAGGACAGAGGTAATACTTGCCCATGAATCCGGGATGGGCTCGAATGTATTGATAGCGGTAGTCGTCCGACCGCTCATATTTCAGTTTTTTGGACATAGCCATTACTTACAAGAAGTGGATTTCGTCCAGGGATGCTCCGGCGGCTTGCGGCGAGTCGGGAATCCTTCCGGAAGATGGTCCGGGAACTTCAACCCATCAGCCTGTGTACCGCTGTTCAGTTTCTCCCACTCATGCACCCAGGCAGAGAATTCCATACCGTGCGTCTGCTCCCAGATAGAGAGGTCACCATAAGAGATGCCCCCGAGATTAGAAAGCTTGGCACGCATGTTGAGTTCTGCTGCGCTGGTAGCGATACGATTGTTCTCTTTCATTTTTGCTTCCTCACGTTTCGTCTGTTCCCGCTCCATTTTGGTCCGTGCGTTACTGCGCTGGGCTGCATTTCGGCGGTTCTGGTTATAGCATACAGGGCAATAAAGGCGATTCCCGCGTGCTTCGATAGGTGCTCCACAGATTTTGCAGTGTACGATTTTACCAATTTCGCTTGCCATAGAATTGCTCCTCCTTTTTAAGAGCAGTGGTCGTATTGTGTACAAAATACAACCATGAATTAAAGTGTGATTCAGGAGCCCCACGCGTCATTCCCACACATGAGGTTCTACGGACTATTCTCAAGCGGGATAAATCCAGCCGGAATCATGGATAAAGTGCATTTAATACAAGCATGAATCAGCGCAAAAAAGTGCAGGAAAGAAGCCTTACTGTAACAGAGACAGTAAAGATTCAATATCGCAGCCCCATAATAGCGCTGACAAGGCGGTAAACGCTCGATGCTTCTTCTCCGAGAAGTAGCTGCTGTTGATACCAACCTGCTCAGCCAGTTTGGCTTCATCTGTGCCGTTTGCACCATACTTCTCGTTCACGACAAGCATAAGGACATCGTACAATTTAGAATCTCCGGGGAAATCCTTCACCAACTCGATAGCACCCCGGATGAGTTGGGCGTACTGGACAAGCACCTGTGCCTGATGGCATCGCGCATCGCTTTCCAGTGTGTTGCCGCCCTGTGCGAGAATCCGCAAAGACCGGTTCTCGTCAGCAACGGACGGATTAACGATTCGGGAATATTCCCGCAGCAGCACCTCTGTGTTATGGTAGAGGTAAGCAGCTTCTGCTGTTTTTGCTTCGCCCTCATTCGGTGCTAGTTGCATGACTAAAGGTTTGATGGCGTCTCCGGCAATCGCCGTAACATCCTCAACGATAGAATCGAAGTTGTTGCGGATAGTGACTGCCGTAACAGGGTCGCTGTCAAGAATCGAACCCCTGAGCATCGCCATCGCAAGGCTAATACGGCTCGGCTTGCTGGCTGGATTCATGAACACAGCCTTGTTCATTGCCTCATCAATCTCATCCACCAGCTGCTGGCAGCGGGCGAAGAACAGCTTTCTCATTTCAAGGCGAAGCTGAGGCTTGCACCCGCCCATAGACGATTCGAGGATACGCTGGATGTTGCTCATCCGCCAAACCGATTCATCCTCATTTTCCTCTTTCAGCTTCTCAATAAGCGCATCAATGTCCTGCGCCTTCAAAAGCCACTGAAGAGCCGGGTAACACAGCAGTGCAATCACGACGAACTTTTCATTCGACCCCTTGCAAGCCATGCGGTTTGCATGACGGGCAAAGACCCGCGAACGGTTCACGCCGTTGTATTCGATGAATGTGCGTCTGATGTCCACTACGATTCCCTCCGATGACAGAACCGAACTCAGAAAATCTTTGAGTTTGGCTTCGGTAATTGCAATATCGTTGTTATTTTCCGCTTGCATCCTGCGTTCCCCTTTCGTTCAGGATTTTCAGCTGGCTGTACAGTTCAGCCATTGCATCGTTGCGAATCGTTGAACCAAGCAGGCTGTTATTACTAAAGAATAGATGGTATCCGCGCTCATCACAGAGTCGGCGCAGTTTCTGGCAAAGCTTGAAGTTATGCACAGGACAGTCGATTCCTGTGTTCACCGCATTGATATAAGTACGGTAGTTGTCGGAATTGATTTCATCTGAGGTATACACAAGCACCTCGCGGTCGTAAGGAAGTTTCCGCTCCTCACCGTCTTCAGCACCGAGCACATAGATGAGCTCGTTCAAAAACGACTCTCCCATCGTCTTGTTGTCGGCTTTCGATACCACCCTGTTGTGCGGCTGAACAGTATATCCATTCGGCTTCGTAAAGAGCACCTCGCTGCGAGTTACACCAATAGGCTCACCGTGGATGCGTGCCTGTTCCAGATACATAACGATTGCGTTTCCTTTTGCCATTTCAAACCCGCCTTTTCCCTTGTACTTAGTACAAGTATGTTATGCTGTGTGAAGGAACTCGAACCTTTTTCCTGATGCCATCTTCAATGGTATGCAATTCGCACAAACGCACAAGTCCTTTTTTGAGTGCCGAAACTATATCTTGTGTTTATGCCTGACATTATACCACAAGATATAGTGTTTTGCAAGAGAAAAACGCTATCTGACCACTATATATTGTGTTTAAAAATATTATTTGCCATATCTTTTACAATAGTTTCTAGTTGCTTAGTCATGTCATTTAAGTCATTTTCAGACAAATTAGCTTGTTTCATTAAACTATCTATAGGATTTATTCCTTTAGCCTTTGCACATTCATAGCATAAACCTTGTAATTCTTGTTTACCGGTTTCATCTTGCTTGTTTATAAAAATTACCGCTGTATTTTTATTACATATTGAGCATAACATATATTAAATAATCTCCAATCTTATAAATTAATTCAATATATATAATAACGCAAAAAGGCAAACTAGTCAATTAAAAAATTTGTATTTTCTGCAAAAAAATGGTATAATAGATGAAGATTT
>ERZ773168.3885-NODE-3885-length-10233-cov-18.505699_pt1 | contig 10233 bp, 7 predicted proteins | sample MGYA00511261_ERZ773168 | MGnify/ENA primary metagenome ERZ773168 (study PRJEB29015, sample SAMEA2737855) | human gut metagenome | biome: human gut; feature: human-associated habitat; material: faeces | place: China | collected 2012 ... | reverse complement strand
GAAAGGAGGAGGCGCTTCCTCCCCTGCCTGAAGGCAGGGGGCTCCGCGCCTAAATGTGATGATTAGGTACATACATCGCAGCAACGTGCCATTTTCAAAATAATAACTAATCCAGAATCGAAAAGAAATCCCAACAATCTTGTCTTAGAAGGACGGTGCAGCCAATATGAACTGCGGCAATCCTAGGTTATGAAAGCTGAAGCAGTTCCAAAATTTCTTCGTTCGAAAGCTTCTTAGCGACATCGCTTCCTTCGAGCAGTGCGTCGGCAAGGTTCTTCTTCGTCTTATGAAGTTCGAGGATTTTCTGCTCAACTGTCTTTTCCGAAATTAGCTTGTAGATCGTCACCGGGCGTTTCTGTCCGATTCGATAAGCTCGGTCGGAAGCCTGATCTTCAACAGCAGGATTCCACCAAGGATCAAGGTGAATCACATAGTCGGCTGCCGTCAGATTAAGGCCGGTACCGCCTGCCTTCAGACTGATCAGGAACAACGGCATGTCTCCGTTTTGGAAGGTTTCTACAAGTTTCTTGCGCTGAGCGGCAGGCACCGAACCGTCTAAGTAGAGATATTCGATGCCGGCCTTGTCTAAGGCCTGGCGAACCAAAGCAAGGAAGGAAGTAAATTGGCTAAACACCAAAGCACGATGCTTGTTTTCTTTCAGCTCGCGAACCAGCTCCAGAAACACACGGATCTTGGACGACGGAATCGTCAGATGTTTGTCGACGAGCTCAGGGCTGCAGGCAGCCTGGCGGAGTTTTGTCAGCGCCATTAAGGCTTCAATCGGATTGATCTTTTCAGACTGGAGCCCTGAGAGGGTTCTCGTGCGAATGTTTTCATAGATCGCCAGCTCTTCTTCGGAAAGCTCGACCGGAACGATCAGCTCGGTTTTTTCCGGCAGCTCATCGAGCACCTCTGCCTTCGTACGGCGAAGGATAAACGGGCCGATCAGCTGTTTGAGCAAATGCTGCTTTCCCTTATCCTTCTTCTTTTCTATCGGAAGGATAAAGCGGTCACCGAACTGCTGGTATGAGCCTAAGTAGCCGGGGTTGGCGAACTCAAACAAATTCCAAATTTCCGAGAGATCGTTTTGAATCGGCGTACCCGACAAGAGGATTCGGCCTTGAGCGTTGATCTTCATCACCGAATGAGAAGTCTGTGTGGCTTTATTCTTGATTGCATGCGCTTCGTCTAAAACCGCCAGATTCCATTCAACCCTACTCAGCGCTTCGATCTCGGTATTGAGCACACCGTACGTGCACAAAATGACATCGTAGTCTTTAAGGTTTTTGAGGATCTCTTCTCGGTTGCCGCTGTTAAAGTCGGCAAATCTCAGACCCGGCGCAAACCGCACCATCTCCGACTTCCAGTTGTAGAGCACGGCGGTCGGGACCACGAGTAAGGACGGCCCTAAAATTTTCCTTCCAAGCAGAACGGCAATCGCCTGCACTGTTTTGCCTAAGCCCATATCATCGGCCAATATGCCCCCGGCGCCCCAAGTACAAAGCCGCATAAGCCACTCAAAGCCTTCTCTTTGGTATTGACGAAGCTGCGCCTCAAGACCTGAAGGAATAAAGAACTCAATCTCCTGGGCTTTCAGGATTCGTTCCTGCAGGTTCTCGTAGCTCTTGTCGCCCGTGACTTCGGAACCGTTTTCTTTGAGAGTTTCCAACGCGGTACCGCTGAATTTGGAAATCAGCAGTTCATCCTTCTTCTTAGAAGAAACATCTTCGAGAATCTCTAACTGTTTCAGCAGCTTATTTGTGATCAGAACGTATTCCGAGCCTTCCAAATGAATAAAGTTACCGACACGATCTTTGAGCTTATCTAGGATTTGGTTGATCTTGAGCTGGGTTTTGCCGTCAATGGAAACGGTGCCGTCCAAAGAGAACCAGCAGTCAACACTGTTCACCTTGAGCCTCAGATCCGGAAAGCTGATCGGAGCGCGCCTAAGCGTCAGCTTGGCGCCTTCCGGCCACTCGATATCTGCAATCTTGGAGGCTTCGCGAAGTATTTCCATGAATTCCAGGCACTTCAGCGTGTTCAGGGTCCAGAAACGACCTCCGCCCTGCCAAGCCGAGAAGTCTTCTAGTTTCTCGTTCATGAGCTCCCAGTTGGCTTTTTCTGCCTTGAGGTCACGCAAAATTCTCATCGGTTTGCGTTTAACTAAAGCTGCCAAGGTGTCCAGTCCTTCGCCCGGGGCTACGGTCAATTCACAGCCTTCCGCCGGACGCACAAAAGCTCTGACGTTAAATTCGGTCGCCGAGGAATCCGGAATAATCTGAAAAGTAATTTTGCTTGAAGCTTTGAGCGCCTCGAGAGCGGAAGAGGATTTCAGCAGTTCTGAAGAAACCGGAATTTCGCCGCTTATGTTCTCCAGAATCTCTGCGAGCTTGCCCTTAGCCTCACCTGGGAGTTTTCGGATATTGTTCAGCAGTTCTAGAACTTTGTGTTCTTTGTCGGTTATCTTGTAGATAGTCAGGATACTTCCGTCTAATTCAAAAGCGTAGTGCGGATCCGTTCGTAAATTTGTTGCGAAGTCAATATTCGTCGTTGTTTCATAACTTCCGCCACTGTCCTTTTTGACTTCGATACGAAGACGATCTCGATGAATTTCAAAAGGAACTTCCGGTTCAAGCATCAGAAAAGTCCTGCCTGTGTCGGCAAGTTCATAAAGAACCTCGACACCTCTGAGTCGAGCGACTCGAGAGTTGACTCGGACAACCTTAGCGGCAGCGATTTGGTCGGCTTCATCCATTTCCGGAAGCATCTCAGCAAAAGAAGACATGGAGACCGCGGTACCTTTCGACCAGGTAATACCGTCTTTGGACTTCTGTCTGTATGGCTGAATATCGAACGTATCAATATCAACCAAATAAACAATGCGAGCACGACTAATTTTGGACGTCGGTTTTTTAAGGATCTTGCTGTAATTTAAAAGCTTGTCCAATCCGAACTGCCATTCCGAAAGCGTGGCGTAATGCGACAGCAGCGGAGGACATTTGAGTTCTGCCGTCAATTTCGTGACTTCGGGATCGTTTGGGTTGAGCGCATCAAGAGCTTGCTGAAGTATGTACTTCAAAGGCGGATTGTTCTCCTTTTTGCGCTTTGCCAAATGAGACTCGAGAATAGATCTGTAGTCCGCATAAGAGAATATCTTGCATAGCACAGCCAACACAAAAATCGCAAGGCTCGAATCATTCTCTTTTAATCTAGAAGCCATTGCTTCGTGATCGAAGGGTGTTATCTTTTCGGGATTATCGACAAAGGTAAACACAAGCGCGGCCATATCTGAGGCAATATCTTTTGAAAACTCCTCAGTTTTCTTTAAAAGGGAGGATATTTTTCTAGTTGTTGATGCCGAGCCTTCATAAGGTGCTTCGCACAGGAACACCCGGCCAAAGGTGGATTTGCCGCAGGCCACCGGGCCGGTGATGCCAATGATATCGCCGGGGCGGGCGGTCAGGCTCAGGCCGGAGAAGATAGGCTCCCCGCCATAGGCAAAGGAGAGGTTCTCCAGCGTGACATCCTGTGCCGCCGGGACGTGCAGCGCTTCCAGCTGTTCGGGCTGCTTCATCAGCGGCTTGATGCGCTTCCAGGAGACTTCCGCCTTCTGCACGGCGTTGAACAGCTTTGCCACCTTGGAGGACTTGACCACCAGCTTGGTGAAACAGGACAGGAAGGTGGTGAAGGCTGCAATGTCCCAGGCGCTCCAGCCGGTGCCCAGCACGTTCTTTGCACCGAACCACAAAATGAACAGCACGCCCGCATTGGACGCCGCCAGATACAGCGGCGGCAGGGCGGACTGCCACACATTATTGCGCACCGCCGTCTTTTCGTAGGTGTTCAGAGCATCCTCGTATTTTTCCACCCGGGCGTCCTCACAGCCGTAAATGCGATAGGTGACGGCGTTCTGGGCGCGGTCCAGCGTGGCAGCGCTCAGGGCACCGGCGGCTTTTTTGTAGGCCGCACCGGCCCGCTGCACCGGCTTTTTCATCCACGCTGCACATACATAAGAGAAGGGCGTGAACAGCAGGCTCAGCAGGGCCAGCCGCCAGTCGTACACCAACAGCATGACCACATAACCCACCAGCGCCACGCCGGTATCAAAGATCTCGGTGGTGAACTTGCGCATTCCTTCCACGCAGTCGTCCACGTCTGAGATGGCTTTGGTCATCAGCTCACCGGCCCCCTGCTGTTCCAGCGCGGCCTTGCTCTGCCGCACCAGATTGGCATACAGGATGCCCTTCATCCGGCGGTTGATGTTGTTGGCGAAGCGGCGCACGTAAAAGCGCTTGATGAACCGCGCCGCCTGCACCAGCAGGGTGACGAGGATGTAGGCCAGCACCAGCAGCGCCATATTGGCCGCCGTTTCGCTGCCGCCCAGGATATCCGCCAGGCACTGGGCCAACCGCCCCTCGAACCAGGGCGTTGCCAGCAGGCCGATGTTATACACAAGGCCCGAAAGGGTCACGAAAGCCAGCGGAAGCCACTCCACCCGGAAATAGGAGAGCACCCGGTCCGGGCGGAAGGTCTTATCATTCTTTATGGGCTTCATGGGTCGTTTCACCTCCTGCGGCTTTTCGGAAGTGCGGGAAGCCCGCCCGGCTCTCGGTCTTGGACGCGGTGTACAGTTTGTTCAAAGAAGCCGCAAAGGCAGCGGCTTCCTCCTCGGTGAGCACACCGGTCAGATATTCATAGAAAGCAGCTTCCACCTCCGCCTTGGAGGACTTCAGGTTTTCTGCCTTTTCGGTGGGGTACAGCAGCTGGCTGCGCCGGTCGTTGGGGGCATCCTGCCGGGTCAGGTAGCCCTTTGCCTCCAGGTTTTTCGTGCGCCGCGCAATGGCGGCCTTGTCCGCGTGCAGCAGCTCGGCCAGCTGGGCCTGCGTGCAGCCGGGGTGGTGGCGCAGCGCATGGATGAGGTCGATCTCCGCCGTGCCGACGCCTTCCTCCCGCACCGTGAGCAGCACCAGCTTTTCCGCTTCCCGCGCGATCTTTGTGATCTTTCGTTGTGTGATATCCATAGGCACCTCCGGTGTCTTTTCAAAAGATGTACCTGCATCGTTGTAGGTGCAACCATTATAGCACACTCTCCATATCCGTCAAGGGCCGCGGCAACAGCAAAATCCCCGGGGGCGTTCTGCCGTTCCCCGGGGCCTGATGTTACAGTTCGTTGATGGTGGCCGTGATGGGCATATTGCGGATGCGCCGGGCCGGGCCGTGCACCGCCAGCACACAGGAGGCCGCCACCAGCAGGACGACCAGCGCAATGGACTCCACCGGCACCTTCCACACACCGCCGAAGTGGGTGATGACGATCTTTGCATAGATCAGGTGATGGAGCGCAAGGCCCAGCACAAGGCCGGTCACGGTGCCGCAGGCGGCATAGGTGACGGCCTCGGCGGCGATCATTCTGGTGATCTGCCGGCCCTCCATGCCCACGGCGCGCATGGCACCGTACTGCCTGGTGCGGGCCGAAACGCCCATGGAGATGCTGTTCACGATGTTCAGCACCGTGATGAGGGAGATGATGGCCAGAAAACCGTAGGCCGCGAGGCGGAACACCCAGTAAGAGCCGTTGACCTCGCTTTGCAGCTCCCGGTTGTCCGACACGGCGGCGTCGCCTGCCAGCGCATAAAGCTTCTGCACCGCAGCGTCCGAGATGTCTTTCTCCGCAAGGACATTCAGAAGCATGTAATGGGTCTCACCGGTCAGGCGGGTGAACGTCTCGCCCGAGCAGACGATGACGGGTGCACCGCTGATGCTGCCGATGCCCTCGGACAGCACGCAGGCGATCTCCAGCGTCTGGCCGTTGACCGTGACGCTGTCGCCCACGTTCAGGCGGGTTGCGTCGCTGAAAATGGCCAACGCATAGCCGGAGTCGCCGTAGACCTTGGAAAGGTCGCCGCTGGCAACGGACCTTTTGGCGTCGTCCAGCATGGCGTCCCCGTAGGAATAGAGGTCGATGGTGGTTTCCGCGCCGTTGATCCGGGCAGGCTGTGCCGTGCGGGACATGGTGCCGTAGGTGCACTTCACGCCGGGCAGAGCCGCAATTTCGTCAGCCATGCCGGGGTCGAGGGAATTGGTGTCATCCACGCTGTAGATGGAAAAATCCGGCGTGAAGCGGCTGTTCACCGAGGGCAGAAGCTTGTGCACGATATCCAGACAGGCCGAAAACGCCAGAAACAGCACGATCATCAGCGCAAAAGAGCCGGTCATCAGGAACAGGTTTTTCCTGGCACCCATGGCGTGGTGGATGCCGAGAGAGGTCTCCACTTTCAGCAGGCCGGGCTTTGCCGCGTGGGCGGCGTAGTGGGCCGCTGTGTCGGCATTGCCGGAGACCGCTGCCGCCGGGGACACCCGCGCCGCCTGCCGGGCCGGGGAATGGGCCGCGATGAACACGGTGACAACGCCCACCACGGCACCGCTGAGGATGCCGCTGATGCTCACCGCAAAGAGCGGCATGTCCACCCACTCGCCCTTTACGACAAAGCGCAAAATCAGGCACAGCAGCTTATATTCGGCGGTGGTCAGCGCCAGCAGTTCGCCGTTTTTAAAGGCCTGCCCCTGCAAAAGCAGCACCCGGATGCCGTTCGACTGCAGCTCCGTGTCCTCGGCGCAGAAGGCATTCGCCCGGCGCAGCAGGGCGTTGATGCGGGAAAGCAGGACCCCCAGCTTGAAGGGCTTTGTGATGTAGTCATCCCCGCCCATGTCCAGCCCCATGATGATGTTCGTCTCCTCATCCGACGCAGTCAGGAACATGATGGGCACATTTGAGGTGCGCCGCACTTTCTCGCAGAATGCAAAGCCGGAGCCGTCCGGCAGCGACACATCCAGCACCAGCAGGTCGTAACTGCCATCCGCCCAGGCCGCGTCCGCTTCCCGCAGGGTTCTGGCCGTGTTCAGTGCAAAGCCCTGCTTTTTCAGCGCAAAGGAAAGCCCGGTGACAAGGCTCAGATCATCTTCCAGCAACAAAAAATCCTGCTCATGGTGGAGCTCCTTTCCCGTTTCGTCCGGCCGCCGTTTCGCGGCGCGTTTCCACCCTAGTATAGCGGAATCGCCCGGTTCTTACAAGGCGTTCCCGGCCGGGCGGCTGCGGGCAGCGCCAAAAAAGGGAGCCCCTGCACCGGCAGCGGCCAGCGCAAAAACTCCCTTTGAGCGTTCTCTTATTTCGGCGGTTGCCTTATTCCCCTTCCGGCTCCTTGCAGACATCCACCCAGCCCTCGGCACCGGCAGCGGCTTCCAGCTCCTGCAGGGTCAGCTTGACGGCGGTGTGACCGTTGCCCGCTGCCGGGTAAACGGTATCGAACTTGCGCAGACTTTCATCCAGATAGATCGCCACGCCCTCCTTCACGCCAAAGGGGCACACGCCGCCCGGCGCATGGCCGACGTAGGTCTCCACCTCGTCGTAGGGGATCATCTTGGCCTTGATGTGGAACAGGCTCTTGTATTTGTGGTTGTCCAGCTTGGCCGTGCCCTCGGTGACGATGAGCACCGGCTTTTCGCCCTGCAGCACCGACAGCGTCTTGGCAATGCTGGCGGGTTCCACGCCCAGTGCGTGGGCCGCCTCTGCCACCGTGGCCGAGGACTCATTCAGCACGATGATATGGTCTCCCAGGCCCTTTTCTTCCAGGTCTGCTTTTGCTTTTTCAAACGACATGGTTCACACTTCCCCACTCTTATTCCGTAATGGCCCACACCCGCGCAGGCAGGCCGGTGGCACCCTCGATGCGGGGATAAGAAACGATGACCACCGCACCGGCAGGCTGTACTTTATCCAGATTTGCAAGCACTTCCACCTGCAGCTTGTCGTTGTCCAGAACATAACGCTCGCAGGCAAGGTCGCCCTGTTCCTCGGCCACGGCAGAAGAATCGGTGTCCAGCGTTTCGTGGCCGTTGGCAGCGGCGTTGCGCACCTTGTAGATATACTCCAATGCTTCCAGCGACCAGCCGGGGGCATTTTCTTTGCCCTCTGCGTCGATGCCGGACAGCGCATCCATATCCGGCCACTTCTTATACCAGTCGCTGCGCAGAGCCACCAGTGCACCATCCGGGATAGGACCGTACTTTGCTTCATAGGCCTTGATGTCCTCCACCGTCACAGCGTAGCGAGGGTCTTTCTTGGCCTGCTGGGAAATATCGATGACCACCAGCGGGAAGATCAGGTCGTTCACATCATACTTTTCGGACAGCGCTTTGCCCTTGATAAAGTGACCCGGGAAGTCGATATGGGTACCAAACTGTCCGGGAAATTTGAAGGTCTGGATCAGGCATTCCAGTTCCGGCTTGCCCCAGTCCCACACGGTCTTTGCCAGTTCCACAGAGCCTTCCGGAATGCCGGACCAGTAGGGGCTTTCGTTGTTCAGCGAGTGAGAAAGTTCCACCCAGCGATATTTTTTAGCATTCTTCAGTGCGTTCCACAGTTTATAATCAGCCATTGTCGGTTCTCCTTTTATTGTGACGATGTATGTTCGGGCACTTCTCCCAGACAACGGCATCTTCCTGTTTTTTCTCAGTCTGTCTGCCGGGAATTTGTCTGGGAGCAGCGCATTCGCCCGGGTAGTCTGTGCCGGGCATCTGTTGTACGTTTCATCTGCCTGTGCTCCCTTCCTTGTGTTGGGGATAGTATAAACCCATTTTCGCACCATGTCAATAGGTTTATTCTTTCAAAGACAAATCTGCCTTATCGTCAGCCGGTTGTCCACTGCCGGAGCCCCCTTAATTTCATACGTCCTGCTTCTTTTCCAGTGCTTCAAAGTGATACCGTGGCTTGCCTTTGCTCTTTTCGCCGTACTCGATGGCCTCTTTGGGGCAATAGCAGATGCAGGCCATGCAGTGGGTGCAGTTTTTGCCCCAGACCGGCCTGCCGTTTTCCAGATGGATATTGTTCAGGGGGCACAGTTCCACGCACTTACCGCAGCCGATGCAGGCATCCGTTGCCCGGAAGGCATCGGCTTTTACAAAGAAGCGATAGAACACCGGGTTCACCGGGCCGCTCATAAAGCGGTCGTAGAGGTTCTCTCTCGGCGAAGGAAACTCCTGCCCGGCCTTGAGCTGCGCCAGCACCTTCTGAAGTGCAGGCTCTGCCTGCTCCACGATACTCCGTGCCTGCTCCTTTTGGGGTGCATTGAACATGGCAATGTAGTTTTCCGGCATGATGATCTGGGCTGTGCCCATATACTGCAGCTGCTTTTGCGCCGCAAGCTGCCGGTTATAGCCTGCCGAATTGCCAATTTCGCTGCCGCAGTCCATCACAAACCAGATACGCTCTGCCCCGGTCAGCGCGGTCTTGCACAGCCACTCCGACACCACTCGGGGGATGCGCCATGCGTAGGTAGGCGTCACCAGCACCACGTCACGCCCGGTCTGCACCGGGGCGATATCCCCTGCCTTGATGCAGGCGTTCAGGTCGTAAAGCGGCATATCCAGCCCTTCGGCAATACGCCGTGCCAGATACCGGCTGTTGCCGGTTCCTGTAAAATAAAGTACCATGGCTGTTCCCTCGTTTTTGTGTGGTTTTTCAGATACCTGTCTGCCCGGCAAACTGGAAGTTATAAACATCTTTGCAAATATATCATATCTATCAACTGTACACCACCCTCATAAATTGGGTGGTCATAATTGTCAGTAAAGAAATTGGGAATCTTGTGAGAACGAACAAATCCACATTTTTCATAAAATGGTATCGTCAATGGACTGTCACCTGTTCCAACTTGCAAAACAGAATATTCATCTGCATATTTACTGGCAAGAAAATCAATTAGTGCTTTGCCATAGCCCTTTCCCTGATTTTCCGGATCGACTGCGATATTCTTGATTTCAAGTATTCCATTACCTTCATCGGTAACAACACATTCTGCTTTTTCATCATTGTCTTCAAGCACATACATAGTACCTTTTTCAAGATACCGATCAACCATGCTCTCCTGTTCATCAGCTAATAACAATAATGATATAAACTGCTTTTTATTCTCATTCACTTCTCGGATTTTCATATCCATTACTCCGTCAAACTGGAACTTGTCGGGGCGAGGCCCCTCCATCTTGCTGCCGCAAGACCGTTCTGTCACTTAAAAGCCCCACTGGGGCTTTCATTGTTCCGCTTCGCTCCACAAACGCGAATTTGGTGTGTGCTTTATAAATTTTTTCCGATCCCCTCAAGTTCGTTCATGGAATCCTTATTTTTTTCAAGTTCATCTCTGGCTGTTGCGTAATATGATTTTTTGAAAAGCATAT
>ERZ773168.3883-NODE-3883-length-10236-cov-3.116099_pt1 | contig 10236 bp, 9 predicted proteins | sample MGYA00511261_ERZ773168 | MGnify/ENA primary metagenome ERZ773168 (study PRJEB29015, sample SAMEA2737855) | human gut metagenome | biome: human gut; feature: human-associated habitat; material: faeces | place: China | collected 2012 ... | reverse complement strand
AAGGAGTTGGAGTGATATGTACGGATATGGATATTACAGTATGTTTGATCCGACGATGATTCTGGTATTAATTGGTGTATTTCTGTCATTAGGGGCATCTGCGAAGGTGAAAAGCACCTACGCGCGGTTTTCAAGAGTCCGGAGCATGACTGGCATGACGGGAGCCGAGGCGGCGAGACAGCTTTTAAATTCACAGGGCATCTATGATGTCCAGATCCGCCAGGTGGCAGGCAGTCTGACCGACCACTATGATCCGCGGACCAAGACTGTGAATTTATCTGAGAGTGTATATGGTTCTACTTCGGTCGCGGCGATCGGTGTTGCGGCGCATGAGTGCGGACATGCGATGCAGGATGCATCTGAGTATGTTCCGCTGCGCCTGCGCGGTTCAATGGTGCCGGTGGTCAACATCGGCGCACAGCTTTCCTGGCCTATGATCCTGATTGGTGTCCTGATCGGCGGCATGGAATCTCCGATCGTTTCACTTGGAATTCTTTTATTTTCCTTGTCGGTGCTGTTCCAGCTGGTGACGCTTCCGGTTGAGTTCAATGCATCCGCGCGTGCGGTACGTCTGCTTGATTCAACAGGGATTCTTCGCGGGGAAGAAGTTGGATATACCAAACAGGTGCTTGGTGCGGCGGCACTGACGTATGTGGCAGCGGCGGCTGGTTCGATTTTACAGCTTCTGCGTCTGATTATATTATTTGGAGGACGACGCGATGACTGATGGAACTGCGCTGCGTGAAATAGCGGTCGAAATTTTGACCGAGATTCTGGAAAAGGGACAGTATACACATCTGGCCCTTTTTCAGGCTCTTTCTAAATATCAGTATCTGGAAAAATCAGACCGCTCGTTTTTAAAACGGATTGTGGACGGGACGGTGGAGTATAAAATCCAGATTGATTATATTATCAACGCATATTCCAAAACAAAAGTTCATAAGATGAAACCGTTTATCCGCACACTTCTGCGGATGAGCGTGTACCAGATTTATTATATGGACCGTGTACCGGATTCGGCGGCGTGCAATGAGGCGGTGCGCCTTGCGAAAAAACGCGGATTTTCCGGACTTTCCGGCTTTGTAAATGGTGTGTTGCGTTCTGTGGTGCGTGGAAAAGGCAAACTGACCTTCCCGGATGATTCAGTGCGGTATTCAATGCCGGACTGGATTTTATCTCTCTGGGAGGAAAACTATGGGGCAGAGACGACGCACAGGATGGCACAGGCTGGTCTGGAGAAACGTCCGTTTATGGTGCGGTTTGCCGAGAGCCGTGCAGGGAAAGAAGAGATTCTTGCCTCCCTGTCTGCCCAGGGCGTGACGGCAGAGGAGACAGCGACGGGAAGCGGCGTTTACCGTCTGACGGGAGTGGACTATCCAGAGAGTCTGGATGCGTTCCGCGAAGGACTAATCCGGATTCAGGACCTGAGTTCGTCGCTGGCAGGTGATGCGGCGGGTATTAAAGAGGGTGATTTTGTACTCGATGTCTGTGGGGCACCGGGTGGAAAAGGGCTTCATGCGGCGGATCTGCTGCACGGAACTGGACAGGTTGAGATCCGGGATGTGAGTGATTACAAGGTATCTTTGATCAAGGAGAATATTGCCCGCAGCGGCTGTACAAACGTCTCTGCCTGCGCCTGGAATGCGTGTGAATTCGATGCTTCGATGGAGCAGAAAGCGGATGTGGTCATTGCCGATCTGCCGTGTTCAGGACTTGGCATTATCGGACGTAAGCCGGATATCAAATACAACGCTTCAATGGACGGAATCCGGGACCTGGCTGCATTGCAGCGGCAGATGCTGTCGGTGGTCTGGCAGTACGTGAAGCCGGGTGGAGTGCTGGTTTACAGCACCTGCACGGTCAACCGTCTGGAAAATGATGAAAACCGGGCATGGTTTTTAAACGAATATCCATTTGAGCCGGTTGATATCAGTGGTCGTCTGGGGATTGATTTTCAGGAAGACAGCCTGAAAGAGGGATACATCCAGCTCTATCCGGGCGTTCATCCTTGTGATGGATTTTTCATCTCTGTGATGAAAAGAAAAGGATAACTGGACGGAACAGTGTATGAATACAGGAAAGGCTCCGAGAGTGCATATAGGAGAGAGGGAGGCAGTCCGATATGGAAAAGCAGGATATAAAATCAATGACGCAGGAGGAACTGCGTGCCTTTTTGGTGAGTCTGGGTGAAAAACCATTCCGGACCGCCCAGATCTATCAGTGGATGCATGAAAAACTGGCATCTTCCTTTGACGATATGACAAACCTTTCCAAGGTACTCCGGCAGAAGCTGCAGGACGCGTGCGAGTATGTATCGCTGGAAAAGGTACGGGTGCAGATTTCGCAGATCGATGGAACCCGCAAGTACCTGTTCCGCCTCGCGGACGGCAATGTCATCGAGAGTGTCCTGATGCGTTATAAGCATGGAAATTCCGTTTGTATTTCCTCGCAGGTGGGGTGTCGGATGGGCTGCCGTTTCTGTGCTTCGACTCTGGACGGCCTGGAACGGAACCTGCGCCCGTCGGAGATGCTGGACCAGATTTATCAGATTCAGCGCGATACAGGCGAACGCGTTTCCAACGTGGTTGTGATGGGATCGGGTGAACCGCTGGACAATTACGATAACCTGATCCGCTTTATCCATCTTTTGACGGAGGAAGGCGGACTGCATATCAGTCAGCGAAATGTGACGGTTTCCACCTGTGGGCTGGTTCCGAAGATCCGGGAGCTGGCAGATCAGGGACTGACCATCACGCTGGCACTTTCTCTGCATGCGCCGAATGACGAGGTGCGGAAGAGCCTGATGCCGATCGCGCGTACATATGCGTTAAAGGATGTATTGGCGGCCTGTCATTACTATTTTGAAAAAACGGGACGCCGCATGACGTTTGAGTACAGCCTGGTGCAGGGAGTCAACGACAATCTGGATGAGGCGCGCGAACTGGCGGCGCTGATTCAGGATCAGCATGGGCATGTGAATCTGATTCCGGTCAATCCGATCAAGGAGCGCTCTTATGTACAGTCGGGACGGAAAGCGATCGAAGCATTTAAGGGATGTCTGGAATCCAAGGGAATCAATGTGACAATCCGGCGCGAGATGGGGCGCGACATAGACGGTGCCTGCGGACAGCTCCGGAAGAGCTATATGGATAAAGAGCAGGAGAAAGAAGGTGCGGCAGTCAAATGAAAGCATACGCACTGACGGATATCGGAAAAACGCGTAAGGTCAATCAGGATGCTCAGTTTGCCAGCACGGAGCCGGTGGGAGAACTTTCCAACCTGTTTGTCGTGGCGGACGGAATGGGCGGTCATCAGGCGGGAGATTTTGCTTCGCGCTATCTGATCGAGCATATGCCGGAATATATCAAAGAGAGTGGTGAGAATGAGCCGGTCGCGGCGCTTCGAAAGGGGATCGAGGCAGTCAATCAGGAACTTTATACCCTTTCCTGTGAGCGCGAGGAGCTTGCCGGCATGGGAACAACGCTGGTAGCGGCTTCAATTCAGGGAAATACACTCTATGTGGCAAACGTGGGGGACAGCCGTCTCTACCGGATTGAGCGCTCCGGCATTCATCAGATTACCCGGGATCATTCCTACGTGGAGGCGATGGTCTCGCTGGGACAGATGAGCCGCGGCAGCCGGGAATATGAGACGAAGAAAAATATCATTACCCGCGCAGTCGGGATCGGTGGGCATGTGGAGCCGGATTTCTTTGAGGTTTCACTGAACCCGGGCGATTACATACTGCTGTGTTCGGACGGGTTAACCAATATGGTGGATAATTCAGCAATTTACCGGATGGTGCTTCTGCCGGGAACCCTGGACACCAAGGCAAGGGCGCTCACGGCGCTCGCAAACCAGAACGGCGGGAAAGATAATATCGCGGTCATATTGATTGACCCGCAGATCAAGGAGGTGAGAGAATCATGATGCTGAAACCGGGAACTTATCTGCAGGATCGCTATGAGATCCTCTCACTGATTGGTACGGGCGGCATGTCAGAGGTGTATCAGGCAAAATGCCACACTCTGAACCGTCTGGTGGCGATCAAGGTTTTAAAGGATGAGTACAGCCAGGATGCGAATTTCGTCAGCAAATTCAAGATGGAGGCGCAGGCGGCGGCAGGGCTTTCCCATCCAAATATTGTGAGTGTTTATGACGTTGTGGATGAGGGCAGTCTTCATTATATCGTCATGGAACTCATCGAGGGAATCACGCTGAAAAGCTACATTCTCAAGAAAGGTCATCTGGGCGTCAAAGAAACGATTGGAATTGCCATCCAGGTAGCGCAGGGGCTGGCAGCGGCACATGACCAGCATATTGTGCACCGGGACATCAAACCGCAGAATATGATTATCTCGCGTGACGGCAAGGTGAAGGTGGCGGATTTCGGTATTGCCAGAGCTGTATCGTCCCAGACGATCGGGGTCAATGCGGTCGGTTCCGTGCATTATATCTCGCCGGAGCAGGCAAAAGGAAATTATAGCGACGGACGAAGCGATCTGTATTCACTGGGAATCACGATGTATGAGATGCTAACAGGAAAACTTCCGTTTGACGGGGATAACCCGGTTTCAGTGGCACTGGCGCATTTGGAAGAACCGGTGCAGCCGCCGAGCCGCATCAACCCGGAGGTGTCGGCAAGCCTGGACCGCATTATTTTAAAATGTACCCAAAAAAAGCCGGAACGCCGTTACCAGAATGCGTATGAGCTGATCGCGGATCTGCGCCATGCGCTGGTGGATCCAAACGATGATTTCCTGAAAAAAGAACCGGAATTTGATGAAAATTCCCCGACAGTCGTGCGCGGGGCAGAGGAACTGAACCGCCAGATGGAGGCACAGAGAAATCGAAATCTGGAACAGACGATGGAACATCCGGCAGTGAGTGAAAAGACCGGACCGGTTCCGACAGAAAATGAACGTGGTGAGGTAGTCTGGAAAGAGCCGGAACCGTCGGAGAACGAGATAGAAGGTTGGCAGGAAGAAGAGACGGATGTCTATGAGGAAGAAACCTCAAGGCGCCCGGACCGTAGACGGAAGGGACGCCGTATAGAAGAAGACAGCGAGGATGTCAATCCGCAGATGGAGCGCCTGCTTACGATGATTGGAATCGGTGCAGCCGTATTGATTGTGGTGGTTGTGATTGTCATTGCTGCGAAGTTGACAGGCATCTTTAATCTGGGATCTGGTAGTCAGAAGCATCCGAAGACGACCGTTGAAGCTTCTTCGGATGCGTCTGAGAGCGAGAGTCTGGAATCAACGGAGTGCAGGGTTCCGCCTCTGGACGGCATGACGGAGGATGAGGCGAAGACAGCATTGGAAAAGCAGTCGTTGAAAATCCGTTATGAATATGCAAAGTCGGAAACCTCTGAAAAGGGGAAGGTCATCGGTCAGAGTATTGCCAGCGGCACGGTTGTCTCGAAACAGACGGAAGTTATCGTCACGATCGGAGAAGGCAATGAGGCAATAGATTTGACGAAACTTGGACTGGAAGAGATGTCCAGCGAGGATGCAGAGACGCTTCTGGCAGAAGAAAATAAACTGACCGTAGTAGTGCAGAAAGAGAGCAGCGATACGGTTGCCTCCGGTATAGTGATCCGATACAGTCCGTCCAGCGTGGATCCAGGCGGTACGGTGACGCTGTATGTCAGCACAGGTCCGAACGTACCGACGGTACCGATGCCGAGGATTACAGGGCTTTCAGAGGAAAATGCAAAAGTTGTTCTGGAAGCGGTCGGATTAGGGCTTGGCGAGCGCAAGGAAGCGAAGAGTTCAGAAGTGGCAAAGGGCAAGATCATCAGTCAGGATGTCCTGGAGAAAACAGATACACCGGAGGGAAGTGCCATTGGTTACACAGTTAGTCTGGGAAAAGGAACCCGCTATGTGGCGGCGATCAACGATGAATTTCAGATGAGTGAACTGTTTGGACCAAGTTCCGGAGATACGCATATCCGCGTCAGTATTGTGATGAAGCAGACGATTGCCGGCAATACTGTGACTAAGACGGTCATGGAACCGAGGGAGATCGGCGGGAATATCACACTTCCGATTCATTATAATATCGAGGGAGCGGACGGTGTGCAGACAGGCGAGCTGCAGATCCTCGATCTGACGAACGATAGGGTTCTAAAAACGTATCAGCTTGAATTTGTGGAAGTTTCAGATAATTAATAAGAGGTAGTTGTAAGGTACAGGTATGCAGGGAAAGATAATTAAAGGGATCGGCGGTTTCTATTATGTGCACGACGGTATTGGAAAGGTATATGAATGCCGTGCAAAGGGAATTTTCCGAAATCGCGGCATCAAGCCGCTGGTAGGCGATGACGTGGAGATCAGTGTTCTCGATGAGGAGAAGGCGACAGGCAATCTAGACGAGATCCTTCCTCGTAAAAACCGTCTGATCCGCCCGGCGGTTTCAAATGTTGATCAGGCGGTGGTGGTTTTTGCCATCACCGATCCGATGCCAAATTTAAACCTTCTCGACCGCTTCCTCGTCATGATGGAACGGCAGGAAGTTCCGGTCAGCATCTGTTTCAACAAGATCGATCTGGTCGATGCAGCCGAGCAGGAGAAGCTGCGTGCGATCTATGAACCGGCGAGCTATCCGGTGCATTTTATCAGCACCTACGAAAAATCAGGGCTGGAGGAGTTTCATCGGTTGATCATTGGGAAAACAACGGTCTTAGCAGGACCTTCGGGTGTCGGAAAATCGTCGATCACGAACTTTATCCAGCCGGAGGCACAGATGGAGACGGGCGGTATCAGTGAGAAGATCCGCCGGGGCAAACATACGACGCGCCATTCAGAACTGTTTTTCGTGGAAGAGGGTACCTATATGATGGATACGCCGGGATTCAGTTCTCTCTATATCGAGGATCTGGAGCCGGAGGCACTCAAGGACTTTTTCCCGGAATTTGAGGCATATGAGGATGAATGCCGTTTCTTAGGCTGTGTCCACATTGGCGAGCGCGAATGCGGCGTCAAGACGGCGGTGCAGGAGCATAAGATCGGGCAGAGCCGGTATGACAATTACCGTTTGATGTATCAGGAATTAAAAGAGAAAAAGAAATACGGCAGAAGCAGCCGTTGACAAGAAATTGGGAGGAAAGAACCATGATTATATTATCACCTTCGATTCTGGGGGCAGATTTTACGAAGCTGGGAGAGCAGGTTGCTGAGGTGGACAAGGCAGGCGCACAGTACATCCATCTGGATGTGATGGATGGCGCGTTTGTGCCGAGTATCTCCTTTGGAATGCCGGTAATTAAGAGCCTGCGCCCGGTGACGGATCGTGTGTTTGACGTACACATGATGGTGGAAGAACCGGGACGTTATGTAGAGGATATCAAAAAAGCGGGGGCGGATCTGATCTGTGTGCATCAGGAAGCCTGTCTTCATCTGGACCGCACGATCGCGCAGATCCGTGAGGCGGGGCTGCAAACAGGTGTAGCGTTAAATCCGGCGACCCCGGTCGAGACACTGGATGTTATTTTGCCGGAGGTGGACATGGTTCTTCTGATGACGGTCAACCCGGGATTTGGCGGTCAGAAATTTATTCCATATACGGTAGAAAAAATTAAGAAGCTGCGCGCAATGTGCAGCGAGAGGGGACTTTCCACCCGCATTGAGGTGGACGGCGGAATCACGCCGGACAATGTGCGGACGGTTTTGGAGGCAGGAGCCGATGTGATCGTGGCGGGAAGCGCCGTATTTAAGGGAAACCCGGCTGGGAATGTAAAAACATTTTTAAATATTTTTCAGGAATTTGAACAGGGATGATGAAGATGAAGCGTTGTTTGATTGTGACAGGCGGAACGATTGATATTGCGTTTGCGAAAGATTTTCTCTCACAGCGCTCGTATGACTATGTAATTGCGGCAGATGCGGGGCTGGAGGTTCTGCGCCCGCTGCATATTTCTCCGAATGCGGTGGTCGGCGATCTGGACACGGTGGATAAAAAGGTTCTGGAAGAATATCAGAACCAGCCGGACATCGAATTTGAGATCCATAAACCGGAGAAGGATGAGACGGATACGGAGCTGGCGCTTTTGACGGCGGCGCGCCAGGGCTGTGAGGCAGTTGATATCCTGGGGGCGCTGGGCGGCCGTATGGATCACGCCATCGGCAATATCCAGCTGATGTATCAGTTTTTCTGCCAGGGAATGGAAGTGAATATTTATGATGCCCGCAACCGCCTGTATCTTCTGGGCGGGCATAAGGTATTTCACCGGGAAGAGGTGTATGGAAAATACATTTCGTTCCTGCCGATGACCGAGACTGTCGAGGGACTGACGCTGCGGGGATTTAAATACCCGCTCCAGCGGCGGACGATCGGGCTGGGGACGAGTCTCTGCATCAGCAATGAACTCAAACGGGAAGAGGGCATTCTGGAGCTGGAGAGAGGCGTCCTTTTGTGCGTGGAGGCACATGATTAATCCGGATAAAAAAGTGGCAAGTTAAAACTGACCTGCTTAAAATGATAAAAACTGTATGTTTTTCAGGGGACAAGATTGTGCTATGATGAGTCCAATAACAAGGGAGGATGAAACATCATGGCAAACAAATCAAATCAGGCTTACAAGATCGCGATGGTCGGTCTGCTGGCAGCTCTCTCCTATGTCGTATTTACATACGGACAGGTGAAGATCACACTTCCGGGCGGCGATGCAACTTCCATTCATCTGGGAAATGCAGTCTGTGTCATCGGGGCACTCTTAGTCGGCGGCTTTTACGGCGGTTTGGGAGGTGCTATCGGCATGACGATAGGTGACCTTCTCGATCCGGTTTATATTGTATATGCACCGAAGACATTTATCTGCAAACTCTGCATCGGACTGATCGCCGGATTCGTAGCACATCGTCTGGGCAAGATTGACCGGAGCACCGATAAGAACCACATCCTTGGTTTTACGATTGCAGCAGCGGTGGCAGGTCTTTTATTCAACGTCATTGCAGATCCGCTGATCGGATATTATTATAAACTCTGGATCATTGGTAAACCGGCGGCAGAGCTCACACTTGCATGGAATATCGCAGCGACTTCGATCAATGCGGTGACATCTACGATTGCGTCTGTTGTTATATATATGGCAGTTCGTCCGGCACTCCGCAAGGCAGGTTTTCTGGATGCATTGTCTGTAGAAGCGAGAGCATAAGGCAATTTATCTCAGTCGAGAAGAATTAAAATGAAATACATACAGGAGACTGTGGTTGGGCAGAATGGGAAAAACATCTGTCCGGGCGCAGTCTCCTTGTTGCGTCATTGGAGTGTGCGGCTTATGAAACACAAATGCATAGATACACGCTTGTAGAAACCAGAATCATGCTGCAGGCAGTCGTATCTGCCGCGAGAATATGTTAGATTATAAAGTTGCTTAAAATGATGTTGGGGTCAAAAGATATTTTGACCCCTCTGATACCAGATTGCTCCGCACTATATGCTCCCGCAATCTTCAAAAACATTCGTAATTCGCTCATTTTTCTTTGAAAAATGGCTACTTACTCATGTTTTTGGCGGGTCCCAAGGTCAAAAATTCTCCTGCAGGCAAGCTTGCGTTGAACTTCTGACCTTTTGACCCTGGTATCTTAAAATTAAGAAAATGAGGAAAAATTATACATGGAAGGAATTCAGAAGAAAATAGCGGTTTTAAATGACCTGTCAGGCTACGGGCGCTGTTCGCTGACGGCGGCGATGCCGGTTATCAGCGCCCTCAAGGTACAGTGCTGTCCGGTGGTGACGGCGGTGCTGTCCAATCACGCGGGATATCCGGAATGCTATATGGATGATTATACCGATCGGATGGAGGCATACCTGGAGCCGTGGCGGAAGATGGGATTTGAGATGGACGGAATCATGACTGGATTCTTAGGTTCTGCCAGACAGGCGTCGATCGTGGCAGATTTTATCCGGGATTTCAAACGGGAAAATACGCAGGTTTTGGTAGATCCGACAATGGGCGACCACGGACATCTCTACAGCGTCTGTGACGAGGATCTGATCGAGGCGATGCGGGAGCTGATGCAGTATGCGGACGTTGTCACGCCAAATCTGACGGAAGCCTGTGCCCTGACGGACACGCTGTATCAGGAAAATGGATGGAGTAAGCGCAAGCTCTCAGATCTGACCTGGAAGCTTCATCTTTTGGGCGCGCGGTCAGTCATTTTGACAGGCGTGGTCAAGGGCAAACAGGTCCTCAACGTGATCCATGAGCGCGGCAAGGATCCGGTCTTTCAT
>ERZ773168.3882-NODE-3882-length-10236-cov-3.618210_pt1 | contig 10236 bp, 6 predicted proteins | sample MGYA00511261_ERZ773168 | MGnify/ENA primary metagenome ERZ773168 (study PRJEB29015, sample SAMEA2737855) | human gut metagenome | biome: human gut; feature: human-associated habitat; material: faeces | place: China | collected 2012 ... | reverse complement strand
CGCTTCGATATTATAGGATGTTCCTGTGTTCTCCGGTGCCTTTTTGATTGTTTCAGCGCCCTCAATGGTATAATCTACCTCTTTGCCGAGCAGTGCGTCCATTGCACCCTTCATGACCTGCATCAGTCCCTGCCCGCCGGAATCCACAACACCTGCCTGTTTTAAAACAGGCAGCATCTCCGGTGTCAGATCCAACACACGGTCACCTTCCTTGATGACCTCTTCACAAAAATATACCAGATCTTCTGTATCATCACAAAGTTCTAACGCACGGTCAGACATCCCTTTTGCAACGGTTAAGATTGTTCCCTCTTTTGGCTTCATAACAGCCTTGTAAGCTGTCTCAACGGCCTTCTGGAAAGAATCTGATAAAATCTGTACATTGATCTCATCATATTCTGCGATCACCTTGGTAAAACCACGGAACAGCTGTGAAAGAATAACACCAGAGTTACCTCTCGCTCCTCTTAAAGAACCGGATGAAATAGCTTTTGCCAGCGCCTTCATCTCCGGTTTTTCCAACGCACTTACCTCTCTTGCCGCCGACATGATCGTCATTGACATATTTGTACCGGTATCACCATCCGGAACCGGGAATACGTTCAACTCATTGATCCATTCTTTCTTTGCATCCAGATTCTTTGCTCCGGCAAGAAACATCTTCGCCACAAGCTCAGTATTTATCGTAGTGATTTCCACCTTCTATGTCCTCCTTAATCAATTACACGCACGCCTTCGACGTAAATATTAATTTTTTTGATTTCCAGTCCGGTAAACTCTTCTACCTTATATCTTACCGTTTCGATTAAATTGTCGGAAACCGTACTGATGCTGACACCATAGGATACGATCACATGAAAATCAATCGTGATCTTATTATCCTCGTCAATCGCTACATTAATACCATGTGTCAAATAATCTTTTTTCAGTAACTTCACCAGACCATCTTTCATATTGACAGCAGCCATACCTACAATGCCAAAACACTCCACTGCTACAGAGCCTGCATAGGTTGCAATCACTTCCGGGTCTATTGAAACTCTTCCCAACTGGGTATCCATATGTCCATTCATATACGTTCCTGCTCCTTTCAAAGCCATATTAACGCTAGTTTATTGCTATTATAACCGCTTTTTGCACAAATTCATAGCCCTGTTTTTTGAATTTTATATTTTTTTTAAATTTTGCTTGCAATATGTACTTTCTTCTGATAGAATAATCATGTTGTGAGCCTGTATGCTATACAGGTTTTACCTGTAGAATGTGCGGGCAAGTCCTGCATCACCAGGATAAAATATGCAAGGAGGTGCAAAATCATGGCAAAATGTGCAGTTTGTGGAAAGGGCGCTCATTTCGGTAACAACGTGAGCCATTCTCATAGAAGATCAAATAGAATGTGGAAGTCGAACATCAAGCGTGTCAGCTGTAAAGTGAACGGAACACCGAAGAAGTTATATGTATGTGCTTCCTGTTTAAAGTCCGGCAAAGTAGAAAGAGCTTAGGAAAAAGTAATAACATCTGTTTCAGTCCTGCTGATTCAGATGTTATTTTTTTATTGCGCTCTTCCCTTCCTTTTTATGCGCGGCTGCTGCCGGTTACTCAGCCGAGGAAATTCCTAAAATTCAATCCAAACTGTAATTTTAAAGGCGGTTATCCCAAAGATAACCGCCTTTTTTCTACTTTTATGCAAAATCAAACAGCGACAGCTGGTTCGACTCCGGCAGTTCGCCGAGCAGTCCCAGATCTGCCATAAGATCGATGACCGTCTTGGTCGCCTTGGTGCGCTGCCTGAAGTCGTCCTTGGACAAAAACTTGCCGTCCTTTGCCGCCTCGGCAACCGCAATCGCAGCATTGTCGCCCATACCATCGATCGTGTTTAACGCCGGCATGAGTTTGCCGTCAATCACCTGAAAACGGTCCGGCTTTGCACGGTACACGTCGATCGGTGTAAAATCAAATCCTCTGGCATACATCTCCTGCACGATCTTCATATCGCGGTAAGTATCCTGCTCCTTTTTGGAGAGCGAATCTTTTCTCCGCGTGTAATCCTTGTAAAAATATTCAAGACGCTCCTTGCCCTGGCACATGATCTCATAGTTAAATCCCGTCGCGCGGATCGAGAAATATGCCGCATAGTAGGCAAGAGGATAATATACCTTACAGTAGGCGATACGCCATGCCATCATAACATATGCCGCCGCATGTGCCTTCGGGAACATGTACTTGATCTTCAGACACGAATCTATGTACCACTCCGGCACATCATGCGCGCGCATCTCCGTCTTCCACTCTTCCTTTAAGCCTTTTCCCTTACGCACCGACTCCATGATCGTGAAGGACTGCTCACTGTCAAGTCCCTTCTGGATCAGGTAGATCATGATATCGTCACGGGTACAGATCGCTGTGGAAATCGTTGCCAGTCCCTGCTCGATGAGTGTCTGCGCATTGCCGAGCCATACATCCGTACCGTGGGACAGACCGGAGATACGGATCAGATCCGAGAACTCCTGCGGCTTGGCATCGATAACCATCTGCATGGCGAAATCGGTTCCAAACTCCGGAATACCGAGACATCCGAGCGGAATTCCATGAATGTCATCCGGCGTCACACCGAGTGCCGATGTATTTTTAAATAAGGACATGACCGACTCATCGTCGAGCGGGATCGTTGTCGGGTCAATTCCCGTCAGATCCTGCAGCATACGAATCATCGTCGGATCATCGTGTCCGAGAATATCGAGTTTCAACAGGTTGTGGTCGATCGAGTGGTAATCAAAATGTGTGGTGACTGTCGCAGTCGTCATATCGTTTGCCGGATGCTGTACCGGGGTAAAAGTATTGATCTCCTCTCCCACCGGAAGTACAACGATACCTCCCGGATGCTGTCCGGTCGTTCTGCGGACGCCGACACATCCCTGTACGATACGGTCGATCTCACAGTTTCTCTTGTGGATGCCGCGCTCCTCGTAATAATTCTTGATATAACCGAATGCCGTTTTATCGGCAAGTGTACCGATCGTACCGGCACGGAAGGTCTGTCCGTAACCGAAAATAACCTCACAGTACGCATGCGCTTTACTCTGGTACTCACCGGAGAAGTTCAAGTCGATATCCGGCTCCTTATTTCCCTTGAATCCAAGGAATGTCTCAAACGGGATATCAAATCCGTCCTTGACTAGTTTTTCGCCGCAGACCGGACAAATCTTATCCGGCATATCACAGCCGCTCCTGCCGGAAAATGCCTTGACCTCCGGCGAATCAAAATCACTATATTTACAATTTGGGCAGCGATAATGTGCCTGGAGCGGATTGACCTCCGTGATACCGGACATGGTCGCCGCGAACGAAGATCCGACCGAACCTCTGGAGCCTACCAGATAACCGTCCTCGTTGGACTTCCACACCAGTTTCTGTGCAATGATATACATTACGGCATAGCCGTTGGAAATGATGGAATTCAGCTCACGGTCCAATCGCTCCTTCACGATGGACGGAAGCTCCTCGCCGTACATGCTGTGCGCCTTGGTGTAGCAGATGTCACGCAGCATCTGATCGGAATTCTCAATGACCGGCGGGCACTTGTCCGGGCGCACCGGTGCGATCTTCTCACACATATCGGCAATCTTGCCGGGATTCGTGATGACAACCTCCTCCGCCTTGGTGCTTCCGAGATACTCGAACTCCTTTAACATCTCCTCCGTTGTCCGAAGGAACAGCGGTGCCTGGTCATCGGCATCCTTAAATCCCTTGCCCGCCATGATGATACGGCGGTATACCTCATCCTCCGGATCAAGGAAATGCACGTCGCAGGTGGCGACCACCAGCTTGTTGAATGTCTCGCCCAGCTTTACAATCCGCCGGTTGATATCCTGCAGCTCCTCGACAGAGTTGATGGCGCTCTTCTCATCCCGCAGCATGAAACTGTTGTTGCCGATCGGCTGAATCTCCAGATAGTCGTAAAACTTCACAAGACGGATGATCTCCTCCTCCGGTCTGCCGTCTAAAATCGCACGGTAGAGTTCGCCTGCCTCACAGGCAGATCCGAGCAGCAGTCCCTCTCTGTACTTTACAAATTCGCTCTTTGGCACACGCGGTGTCTTGTGAAAATAGGTCAGGTGTGACATGGAGACCAGACGGTAGAGATTGATGCGTCCGATATCGTTTGTCGCCAGTATGATCGCGTGATGGCTCTTTAACTTTTTCACAAGTTCCGGCGACGTCGCGCCCATCTGGTTCACATCGTCTAACGTCTCCATGCCGCGTTCATGAAGCATCTCGATAAACTTGACAAAAATCTCCGCCGTACATGCCGCGTCATCGACCGCCCGGTGATGGTGATCCAGCGATACACCGACCGCCTTTGCCACGGTATCCAGCTTGAAACGGTTTAACTGCGGCAGCAGGATTCTCGCCAGCGCCACGGTATCTGCGATGGTAAAATCAAACGGCAGTCCCATGCGCTCGCAGTTCTTGCGGATGAATCCGGTATCGAACTCCGCATTGTGTGCCACCATGACGGTCCCCTCGCAGAACTTCATGAATTCGGGCAGGATCTCCTCAATCCTGGGCGCATCGAGCACCATGTCATCCTTGATGGACGTCAGCTGCTCAATATTATACGGGATCGGCACCTCTGGATTGACGAAGGTCGAAAAACGCTCCGTGATAGCTCCGTCCACCACCTTGACGGCACCGATCTCAATGATCTTATTCTTATCCGGCGAAAGTCCGGTTGTCTCCAGGTCAAATACGACATAGCTGTCATTTAAGCTCTGTCCTTTTGAGTCAACGATAATATCCTTCAGATCATCCACCAGATACGCCTCCACGCCGTAGATGATCTTAAAATCCGAATCCGGCGGAACCGCATGGTTCGCGTCAGGGAAAGCCTGTACATCGCCGTGGTCCGTGATGGCGATCGCCTTGTGTCCCCACTTCATGGCGCGTTTTACAATATCCTTGACATCCGAGACGCCATCCATATCGCTCATCTTCGTATGGCAGTGCAGCTCCACGCGCTTCTCCGGGCTGGTGTCTGCACGCGTGGACGTAAAATCCGCAATCTTTTTGATGCCGACCACAGAACCGATCGTAAGCTCACTGTCGAACTTGTCGATCGTCGTCACACCCTTGATCTTTAAAAACGCTCCCTTGGCGAGTCCCCCGTCAAGCAGTTCCTGCAGCTGATCGTTTCTGGTAAAGATTTTTAATACAATCGAATCGGTAAAATCCGTCACGGACATAATCACGATCGTCTTCTCATTCCGGATCTCCCTGGTCTCTAACGTCATGACCTGGCAGCGGATCGTCACCTCTCCCATCTCTCCCACAATCTTCTCGATCGCGATCGGTTCATCCTCAAAATCACGCCCGTAGATCACATCCGGATTGTCCGACTTTTTAAAGCCGCCGCCCTCGAATCTGCGCTTGAATTCCTTCTTCCCTTTTTCGCCATTTCCTGCAGTTTTTCCTGCATGTTCCGCAGGTTTTGCAGCAATTTTTGCAGAAGAAACGGTATTTGTGGTGGCATTGCCGCCTGTACCACCAGATGTTGTTGTGCCATCGGAAACCGCCTCGGCACCGCCTTCTACGACCGCCGGCACACTCTCCCCGTCGTCATTGCGGATATGTACCTTTTTCATGATGTTTTTAATCTCAAACTGAATCTGCAGATCACTGTTTTTCTTATATTTACTCTCCTTCGGCTCCTCATAGGCAAGCTCCACCGCCAGATCGAGTCCGCAGCGCTCGCAGATCACCTTCTCTAAAAACTCCACGATCTCATGGGAACGCGTCTGTGCGATAATCGTGTTCTCCAGCGTGAGCAGCATGTGGCTTTCGCTCGTAAACTCCATCTTCGCCGTCCGAAGAAGATTGTATTCCATCAGGCTGTAATCTTTCAGTTCTTCTAAAATGCTGTCGCGGTACAGATCAAGCAGCTTTTCCGGCGTATACTGTTCCGAGAGATGATACTTTTCAATGACCTTGACCTGCATCATCCTGCCCTTAAAAATCTGTTGTGCAATGGCAGATTCCAACTGGCGGATATCTTTTTTGTGAATCAGACGCGTGCTGCTTAAATAGACGCGCAGATGATCGCGCTCATGATTCATGCCCACCTTCGTTACTTCCGTCTCCGTCAGCAGATTTTTCATGTCGCCTTCTACCTGCAGTGATGGAAATACATCAAAAAACCGTTTTGCCATGCCCTTTTCTCACTTCTTCCTCAGTCTGTTCTACTTCTGCTGCTCATTCCAGTGCAGCAGCTCATAGCGCAATGCCTCAAGCAGTTCGCCCTCCGGCACCTTTTTATACACTTCCCCGTTCTTGATCAAGAGTCCCTCTCCGATTCCTCCGGCAATACCGATATCCGCTTCCTTTGCCTCACCCGGTCCGTTGACAACGCAGCCCATAACCGCCACCTTGATGTCTAACGGGATGTCTGCCACCATATTTTCCACCTGGTTGGCAAGCCCGATCAGATCGATTCTGGTTCTGCCGCAGGTCGGACAGGACACGACCTCCACACCGCCTTTGCGCAGCCCTAAGGTACGCAGAATCAGCTTCGCGGACTTGATCTCCTCCAACGGGTCTCCCGTGAGCGATACGCGGATTGTATCACCGATTCCCTGATGCAGAATGAGTCCCAGTCCGATCGAAGATTTGATATTGCCGCTGATGATGGTGCCGGACTCCGTGATACCGACATGCAGCGGATGATCCGTCTGTGTCGCAATCAGCTCGTGCGCCTTCACGCACATCATCACATCGGAGGATTTGATGCTGATGACCAGATTGTCATACCCCATATCCTCGATCAGATGTACTTTATCGAGGGCGCTCTCGACAATCCCCTCCGCCGTCACACCGTGATATTTTTCCACAAGATCTTTTTCCAGAGATCCACTGTTGACGCCGACACGGATCGGAATACCGCGCTCTTTTGCGGCATCCACCACTGCGCGCACACGCTCTGTACTTCCGATATTTCCCGGATTGATGCGGATCTTATCCGCACCGTGCTCGATCGCGGCAAGCGCCAGGCGGTAATCAAAATGAATATCTGCCACAACGGGAATGCTCACCTGCTTTTTGATCTCGGTCAATGCCTCCGCCGCCTCCATAGTCGGCACGGCGCAGCGGATAATATCACATCCGGCAGCGGTAAGCGCCTGAATCTGCGCCACAGTTGCAGCCACGTCCTCCGTCTTTGTATTTGTCATGGACTGGATCAGGATCGGATTGCCTCCGCCGATCACCCGGTCGCCAATTTTCACTACTTTTGTCATCTTTTTGCCTTTCTATCCGAACAGCTTGCGGATATCGTTAAAAAATGTAAAGAACATGAGTGCAAACAACAGCATCATGCCAATAAAATGCACCATGCCTTCCTTGTCGGGATCGACGCGCTTTCCGCGGATCACCTCGACAATCAGAAACAATAGTCTGCCTCCGTCCAGCGCCGGAAGCGGCAGCAGATTCATCACACCGAGGTTCGCCGATAAGAAGATCGCAATATAAAGCATCTGCAAAAATACCATATAATAGCCGTACGTCACGCTCTGCTCATAGCTGTCCCCGATCATATTGACGATCCCGACCGGACCGCTCATGTCATTGACGCTCACCTTTCCGCCCACCAGAGACTTCAGGCTGTCAATCGTCACCCGGATCCAGTATTCCACCTCATATACGCTGTATTTTAAATTGGAAAGCACAGAACCTTTCGTCTTTTGCGCGCTTCCCTGAAAGCCGTACATATAATAGCCGTATTCTTCGTTATATTTGGGCGTGAGCACCGTCTGATAGCGTTCTCCGTCCCGCTCATAGGTCACTGTGACCGCGTCCCCGGAATGAAACTGTGTGTAGGCGCTGATGTCCCGGAAAAAATGTATCCGGGTGTGATCAATCTTTAAGATTGTATCTCCCGCCTGCATTCCCGCCTCCTCGGCCGGATATCCCTCCGTCACTCCGGCGAGCACCGGCAGATCATAGCCGATATTGCATAACAGAATAAAAGCAAAGACAAACGCCATCAGGAAATTGAATACCGGCCCGGCAGCCACCACACTGATGCGCGCCCAGACTGATTTTTTCCCGAACGCCCTGCCGTCCTCGCTCTCCGTATCCTCTCCCTCCATCATGCACGCTCCACCGATTGGGAACAGATGCAGGGAGTATGTCGTCTCTCCCTTTGTAATGCCAAACACTTTCGGTCCCAGTCCGAGACAGAATTCATTCACCCGGATTCCGTTTGCCTTCGCCAGAAGGAAATGCCCCAGTTCATGAAAAATAATAATAAGACTGAATATCAGAATTGCGATAATAATCTTCATGCAAAAACCTTTCCCCATTTGCCTGCAATGTGTTCATATGCGGCTGCCTCCGTCTCCAGGATCTCATCTACCGTCGGATTGGCAATAAAATCAGCTGCCTCCATACACGATTCAATCATCTCCGGGATCTGCTGATAGGCAATATTTCGATCCAGGAAAAGCGCTACCGCCTTTTCATTCGCCGCATTAAATGCCGTCGGAATATTGCCGCCGCGGCGCATCGCCTGATAGGCTAACGCAAGACCGCGGAACGTCTCCGTGTCCGGTCTCTCAAACGTCAGCTGTCCCAATGCAAACAGATCCAGTCTGTCGCCCGAGAGCGGTCTGCGCTTCGGATAATAGAGCGCATACTGGATCGGCAGACGCATATCCGGTGTGCCGAGCTGCGCAATGACTGCGCCGTCCTCATACTGCACCGCAGAATGAATCACACTCTGCGGATGGACAACCACCTCAATCTGCTCCAGTTCCACATCAAACAGCCACTTTGCCTCCATAACTTCCAGGCCTTTATTGACAAGCGTTGACGAATCGATCGTGATCTTGCGTCCCATTGTCCAGTTCGGATGACGCAGCGCATCCTCCACCTGAATGTGTGCCAGATCTTCCGGCTTTTTCCCGCGGAACGGTCCGCCGGACGCCGTGAGAAGAATCTTCGCAATGCGGTTCCCGTTTTCTCCCTGCAGCGACTGGAAAATAGCGCTGTGCTCGCTGTCGACCGGCAGAATCGGCACGCCGCATTTTTTTGCCAGCGGCATAATAATATGGCCTGCCGTCACAAGCGTCTCCTTGTTCGCAAGTGCAATCTTTTTCCCCGCTTCAATGGCTGCAATCGTCGGTCTTATGCCGAGCATCCCGACAATCGCCGTCACAAGGATCTCGCTCTCCGGCTGTACCGCCACCTCCAGAAGTCCATCCATGCCGGACACCACGCGGACATTCAGATCCTTCGTGCGATCGCGCAGTTCTTTGGCGGCGTCCTCCTGAAAAACGCATACCAGCAGCGGATGAAACTCTCTCATCTGCTCTTCCAGCTTTTTGATGTTGCTTCCGGCCGCAATCGCCGTCACCTGTATGTCGCCCTGCTCCCGGACAATATCTAACGTCTGTGTCCCAATGGAGCCTGTCGATCCCAAAATAGCTATCTTCATCATAGGTCTCTCCCAAAATTACAATACAATCAAATTAGCGGCAAGGAAATAGATGAGCGGCGCCGTAAAAATGACGCTGTCGAAACGATCCAGGATACCGCCGTGTCCCGGAATGAGTTTTCCATAATCCTTGATGCCGTAATTGCGCTTGATGGCGGAAGCTGTCAGATCTCCCACCATGGATACCAGTGCGCCCGCCGCACTGATGGCTGCCATAATCCAGACATGTGACATCTCACTTCCCATCGCCCCGCGAAATACCATGCCGTAAATCACGGTGAGAAGCGCAGCTCCGATCACACCACCCACGGCGCCCTCCACGGACTTTTTCGGACTCAGCTTCGGCGTCATCTTATGCTTCCCGATCAGCATGCCGACACAGTACGCGCAGGTGTCGCATCCCCAGGAACACAGAAAAATAAGCCACACAATGTAGGTTCCGGCGCTAAGCATTCTGGTCTGATACACGTAGGACAACATCACTGCCACATAGAACACGCCGAAAAATGCGGCGAGCAGCTGCTCCGTCTGATACTTCGGGTAAGTGAACACATACACGAACATCAATACGATCAGAAGACCTAAAACCAGCATCATCAGATCCGGCAGAAAGCCGAAGCGCAGATTCGCATAGTAGACCGCCGCCGTTGCATACCCGACAATGCCCGGCGCAGACGACAGCGCGTTCCCCTTTCCCGTGCTGCGCTACCCGAGCATCGACACGCGCAAGAAGCTCGGCTACGTGGCGG
>ERZ773168.3880-NODE-3880-length-10238-cov-9.017284_pt1 | contig 10238 bp, 9 predicted proteins | sample MGYA00511261_ERZ773168 | MGnify/ENA primary metagenome ERZ773168 (study PRJEB29015, sample SAMEA2737855) | human gut metagenome | biome: human gut; feature: human-associated habitat; material: faeces | place: China | collected 2012 ... | reverse complement strand
TGTTTTCTCTGGCATATCGCCGCGTTGCTTCCCGTCGTTCCTCGCTGTATGGGGCGGTCAGACGGAAAGAGAAGCGCCCCTTGCGGATTTCAAACTCCATGCAGCCCGTTTCGGGGTCTGCGTCGGTCTGGCGGCACTGGTCGGGGTGCTGTCCGGCGTAGGCGGCAAGCCGCTTCTTTAAGTCGGTGTTGTGGGTGCGGATATGGATAAGGGGGTCTTTCTCGTCAAACCAAATATCGGTGGTCTTTTCCCGCTTCGTAAGCCCTGTTCTCATATATTATCGAAAAACACAAAGAGTTATAAAGCGATAGCTTTGTCTTTTATGCTTTTTGCCGGCTTAACTATGACATGACATAAACAAGAACAAGCTCCAACACTCAATAGCCTTTGCAAAAAATCACAAGCCCGCCCTTTTTTGCAGGGGCAGCCAGCCCTTGCATTTATTGTCGATATCTTGACTGTAATGGAAGAACTGTGATACAGTTAGAGAGAAAAGGGAGTGCTTTATGGATGTTTTTCCATGCTGCGAACAGCTGCACACACTCTGCCCGGTGCCGTTGGACTTCTGCAACCGCGTGGTGGATACCAAAAAGGCGGCGCACAGAGCGCCGTCATCAAAAACTGCCTGCAATATATTTCCACCCATCTGCGCGAGGATCTGCGTTTAGAGGAACTGGCGCACGAATGCGGGCTGCGCAGCCGCAGCAGTACCGCGATAACCCACACGGCGTATAATGAACGCAGGAAGGAGGGGAACACCATGGTCTGCGACGGGGATTTTTACCGCCAGTATCTGAACGGCGATGACGCGGGGCTGGAGGCTCTGATGGAAAAATACGGCGATCCCCTGACCCTGTACCTCGACGGCTACCTGCACGATATACACGAGGCAGAGGAGCTGATGCTGGATGTGTTCGCCTATTTGTTCACGAAAAAGCCCCGCATCCGCGATGGCGGTTTCAAGGCGTATCTGTATAAGGCGGCGCGGCACATGGCGCTGCGCCATAAAAGCAAACGAAGGCTGATGTTCAGCCTGGATGCGCTGACCGACGAACCGGACGCTCAGCTGCTGGCGGAGGAGGTCATCGGCACAGCAGAGCGCAACCGCATCCTGCACGGCTGTATGGGCGAAATGAACCCGGACTATCGGGAGGTTTTGTATCTGACCTACTTTGAGGGGATGAGCTACGAGCAGGCGGCAGAGGTTATGGGAAAAACCGTGAAGCAGATCACCAATCTGGTGTATCGCGGAAAAGAGAGCCTGCGTAAATTACTGGAACGGGAGGGAATCACAAATGCGGAGCCATGAAGAACGCTTTGCGGAAACAAAGCGGCGCATCGCCGCAAGACAGCGCAAGGAACAGCGACGACGCGGTACAATCGCCATGTTTTCTGCTACTGCGGCGTGCCTTGTGCTGATTGTGGGTGTGTCCTTTGCCATGCCCGGTGTGGTTGCGGGAATCCGACCCGGCGACTACGCGGGCTATGAAACCGCCGCCAGTATGTATGGCGGGGGTGCGGCACTCGGGTACATTGTCATAGGGCTATTGTCCTTTCTTTTGGGCGTGTGCGTGACGGTTCTGTGCTTCCGACTTAGGCAGATGAACCGGGAGGATAGTTCGGACAGGAAAGGCGAGGGGCGGCATGGAGCTGATTGAAAACCTGCTGCAATTGTTGACTACCTTCCTTGGCGCGGTGCTCTCGGGCATTGCATGGCAAAAAAGCCGCAGACAGGCGTACTTTTTGCTGCTTTGCTTCTACGGATGCTTTGCCTTGGGGTCGCTTTACTGGACGCTGTACCTGCTGCTGTTCCATACCACGCCGCGGGTCTTTTATGTGTCGGAGTTCGGCTGGGTCGCCAGCGCGATTTTTCTGCGGATTTTGCAGGTCACGCTGACTGATTCGGAGGAACGCAGCTTTTGCTGCCGAAAAGCGTGGCTCGCCCCCTTGGTCGGCGTGCCGCTGCTGGTGTTCTACTGCACCTATGGGGATATCCTATCCAACCTGATTTGGTGCGGCTTGATGATTTGGCTGTCCTTCTGCGCGGCACGGGGGCTTTTTTATGCGAATACCCGGACAGGCGAAGCGCGGAATAGGCGGTATTTCCACGTCGGCGTGCTCTGCTATGTCGGTTCGGAATATCTGCTCTGGACGGTGGGGTGTTTCTGGTCGGCTACCTCTCCCGCAAGCCCTGCCTTCTGGTGCGATCTGCTCCTGACTCTCGCCCTGTTGGGACTGCTGCCCGCGGTAAAAAAGGCGGTGGAAGTATGACCTACATTGAAAATATCTTCCTCTGTATGGTGTCCCCGCTGCTGGTGGCTGCCTTGTGCATGGGCAGGCGGCAGCTCCGCTTTTTTCTGTTCTGTATTGCCGGAATGGGAGTATGTCTGCTTTCCGCCTACATCAACACCTTTCTTGCTGCGGTCTATCACGCAGACGCCCTTGCCGCCACGGCGGAGATTGCGCCGGTGGTGGAGGAAATCATGAAGCTGCTGCCGCTGGCATTCTACCTGCTGGTGTTTGAGCCGGAGGGTGAAAAAATCAAGCCCACCGCCATCACAGTCGCGCTCGCCTTTGCCACCTTTGAAAATGTGTGTTATCTCATCCAGAACGGCGCTGACCGATTCTCGTTCATCTTTTTCCGGGGCTTCGGCACGGGTGCTATGCACGTTTTGTGCGGCATCATTGTGGGCGCCGGGCTTGCCTACACATGGCAGCGCACATGGCTGAAGATTGCCGGAACCTGCGGGCTGCTGGGCGCGGCAATCACCCTGCACGCCATCTACAACCTGCTGATTACCTACGGCGGCGCAGCGCAGTACATCGCCTATTCCCTGCCGGTGCTACTGGTGGCGGCGGGAAAGCTGTCTGCACTTCGCATGGTACGAAAAGAATAACCGAATATCCGATTCTTGGGAGCTGCTTTTGGGCGGCTCCCACATTTTTTGTAAATTTTTGCATTTTGGGTGAGAGTTTTCCCGAATTTTTGTACCTATATAGGTGAAAGGACTTTTCACCCAAGACTTCAGCAAACCGGAGAGGAGGCTTCCACCGATATGTATGATACCACAAGGCGGGTCGAGCTTGTCAAAAGGCAGATACGAAAAAATACCCGACGAAGGCAGAAACGCGGCATCGGCAGACTGAGCGCTGTGTGTATGCTGTTGTTTGCGGCACTGATGCAGACAGCGGACAGGGTTGTCGGGCAGGGGCAGACCGCTGCCTGGGGCGGCTTTGGTGCGATGCTGCTGCGGGAGGACGCGGGCGGCTATGTGCTGGTGGGCGTTGCGGCGTTCACAGCGGCCGTTGTGCTGACGGTCGTTTGTATGCGGCTGCATGAACGGGAAAAGCAAAAAAGAAAACACGAGGAGGACGCAACATGAAAAAATTTCTATCCCTGCTTTTGAGCCTTTGCCTGCTGCTGGGCGCGCTGCCCATGCAGGTGCTGGCTTTGCCGGGGAGCATTTTTCCGTCTGAAGGGGCGGTAAAAACCGTCACATTGGAGGACGGCTCGCTTTCCCTGCAAAACGAGTACATCTATATGACGTTTCGCAAATTATGGGGTACTTATGCCTACCTCACGGTTGTGCCCGCTGCAAAGTCCGATGAGGAAAGCATACTGATCGGGCAGGCGCCGCGCTGCACCTTCATCACCTATGAGCAAGGCCAGGAAAAGACAGAGGGCGTGGTGACTGAGCCGATAAAAGCAGAATTTGTGACCAAAACGCCCAACGGCAGCGCGAATGCCATCAAGGTGGAGTATTCGCTGCTGACCGCCCTCAGCCTGATCAAGGCAAAGGCAACGGTCTACTATGAGCTTGTCCGGCTCCAGGAAAACGGGGCATCGTCCAACGACACATGGGGTGTGCTGGCGTCGGTCGGTACGATTTACATCGACAAAGACAGTATGCCACAGGATTGGAATCGTGACTACGGTTTTCAATGGGGGTATTCGTTCAACTGCTTTACCGCCACGGGACATACTTCCACGCTGGAAAAGTCGGGCGGTCCTGCCATTAAAATGAGCCGTATCACCGTGCCGGAGGGGGAGAACCCGCAAATTACCACCGAAAACTCGGTATTCACCGCGCCCGTGGAAGATCTGCGCACAAAAACCGTTCCCAAAGGGTATTCCAGCTGGGGCGATAAGGACGGCATTTACATCACCGAAGTCTATACGGATGGCTACCCTTGGGCAAATCCCTTTGTGGGACTGTCAGATTACTATGAACAAGAGATCACCTCCGTCAGCGGCAAGCCGATTCGCGTTGCCTTGGCGCAGACCGTCAGTGTAACACCGGGCGATAAGCCGCTGGATACCTGGGTGCAGTGTGACAGCGCTGCCTATGCCACACAGGGAGAAGACGGCAGTTCGGAACAGGAAGAAGGCAGCGGTTCGGAATATTACTCCCACTTCCTTTGGGGCTTCCATGATCTGATCAAGGCGGGCGCGGAGAATGTCCCCTCCCAGCCGGATGCGGTGGATGCTGCCATTTCTGCCAAGCGGCTTGCCGCGTTCGCCGTAAACGGCGGCGTGACGGTGGAGTATGTGGCGGACGATGCCGCGCTGCAAGCGCTGAAAAAGCAGTACGGAGAACCTGTTGCGCTGATCAGCGGCGATTATGAGAGCAAGAACGGAACGGAATTCACCTTTACCGGCGGTGCGGCGATGCTCTCGCCATCCGTCACGGCGACATGGAATAAGAGCAGCGGAAAGCTGGTCATCAAAAAGGACGGCACGATCGAACACAGCGGCGTAAGCCTGAACGCGCCGAGCTTCAAGTTCTATCAGCCGAAAAACGGCGCGGAAAATGACCTGCAAATTTCGCTTACAAAGGACGGCTTTGCGTTCCAAATTGAACCCGACAAGAACGACGCCATCGTCTTTGTGGACATTCCCTATGCCGCGGTCAAGTTGGAAAACGCAAAAGCCGACGCGGCAGGGAACCTTGTGTTCAGCGGCAACATCGGTTTCCGGACCATCTTCAATGGTGCCGAGTTCTCGATGGAAAAGCTGGGCTACGGCTTGAATGCCAAAAACAACGAGTTCAAGGTCAACGGCGTAAAGGCCACAGGCAGCTTTGACACCGCAAAGCTGATGGCGCTGGAGCTTGCCAGCATCAGCGGCGAGGTCAACACCTTCAAGGGTGAGGAAAGCTATGCCTTTGAGTTGGAGCTGAACGCCTTCGACCTGTTTGAAACGGAAGCATCTTTGGCGCTGGTACGCAGCAAAAAGGACGGCTCGCTCATTCCCGATGATCTGTGGTTCTATGTCAAGTCCAGCCCCGGCATCCCCCTTGTGCCGCCCGTTCCTGTCGGGCAGCTTAACGGCGGCGGCGCGGGTTTTAAGGATCTTGCAAAAACCGTGAACGGCGACTACTTCGCCATCCCGCCTATCAAGCTGCGGGGTGCGCTGACAGGTACCTATATGCATCTGATTGAGGGTACAGGCAATGTCGTTCTGGGACCCAGTGAAATTTCCCTCAAGGCAACGGATGTCGGCATCGTCGGGCTGGGAAAGAACGCGCAGATTATTGACAGCTTCGGCTATTCTCTCCAGCTCAACGGGCAGGAGCGTACTTATCAAGGAAAGACCTACAAGGGCATCTACTTCGGCGGCTCAGAGGAGCTTGCCCTCAATCTGCCAAGCAAGACGCTGGACATCTTTACCATAGATAACGCAATCAAGCTGGGCGCGTTCGGCGGTGCAAACGAAAACAAGGACACCGTGTATCTCGGCATCGGCGCCAATGGTATTGTCGAGGGTAAGCTGCAGATTCCGAGCAGCCTTGGCATCCCGTTCCTCAGTGGTCTTGAACTTTCCAGGACGGACATTAATCTGATTGTGGGCGGGCAGACGACCTTCCCCGTCACAAACGCAAACGTCAGCGAGAGCATGGAGCAGGCGTTTAAGAATGTGGATGTCTACCTCGGCGCGATGGCGGGCGTAGACATAAAAATTATTGACGCCCGCGTGTGGGTGCTTGTGCCGCACATTGTGCAGACCAATTTCCGCATGGGCGGCGGCTGGGACATCGAAACCAAGTGGCTCGGCAAGCTGCCCGAATGGGACTGGTCGTCCAAGGGCGTTGAGCCGCTGGTGCAGGGCGTGTCGCTGGAAAACAGCGAGGAAGAGCCTGTCATGCTGATGGAGCTCGAAACAGCGCCGCCTGCAAACGGCGGCAGTACGGCAAATATCACGGTTTCTGCCGCTTCGGGCGAAACGCCGTACATCGTGCTGGCGTTTGACAACAGTGTTGCCGACGCGGAAATCCAAAGCAATTTGACAGTTGCCAAGGAGGGCTCGCCCATGTCCATCAACTGGATCGCCAACGACGGCGATATTGACCCCAATGCGGACATCAATGCGACCATTCTGGCGGACATGAAAAAGTCGGCAGATGACGGCAAGCAATACCGTATGGCAGTTTTACGCCTGAAAGAGGGCGGCAACTATACCGTCAGTACGAGTGCGCTGAGCTTTACCGATGAAAAGGGCTTTGCAGTTGCACCGTTTGAAAAGCTGGATCTGACGCAGAGCGGCAATACGCTCACCGGCGGGGTGAAGTACCCCGCAGAGAACACGACCTACACCCTGCGCACTTATCTGGGTAGCAAACCCGGCGAGGCAACCTACCTTGTGGACGAACAGGTCGTGGATACCACCCAAGTCAATACGGTCAACATTCCCACAGAAGGTACGCTGATGCCGACGGGCGAATACTATGTATCCTCCTTCCTGATGACGGAAAAGACCACCGCGGTCAGCGAGGAAGACGGAAGTACCAAAAATGTGACCGTCCTGGCCGCCATCGACAGCCAGCAGTTTGCCGATAAGGTTACCTACACCAACAATAACCCCTACCCGCCGAACGCCCCCGCTGACGTGGCGCTGACATTCACCGGCAACGAGGTCATGCGCGCCGAATGGCAGAAGGTGGATAACGCTAACGGTTACCGCGTGACAATTTATCAGCAACAGAACGGTGGCTGGGTCGATACCGGCTTTGGCTATGACCTGGACAAGGACACCACCGCCATCAATATGGCGCTGACCGTGGGCGGCGAGGAAACGGCAGAATCCAAAAATCTGACGGCAAACCAAACCTACAAGGTCGGTGTAAGCGCCTACCGCGAGCCGGAGGACGGCGCAAAGTATTACAGCGCAGAAACTAAATCCTCCGACGTTTTCCTGCCGGAATACACGCCGCTGAACCTTGCCCTTTCGGTGAACGGCACAGCTTGTGCGGCGGACGAAAACGGCGTGTACCATGCCTATGTGGGCGGCGGCAGCAATTCCCTTGCTGTGACCTGCGAGGGTGCCGACAGCATCACGGTGACACGCATGGATACCGAAACGAACCTCACATCGGACGGGTCGAACACCTTTGCCATCCCTGATTTTACCGGCACGCTGATGCTACGTGTAAACGGTGTGAAGGACAAGGACGTGACCAGCGTGTTCCTGCTGGTAAGCAGGGACACCACCGCCCCGATGCTGACCCTTTCTGCACCGATCTTCTATGCGGACAGGGCTGCGGGTACCTATCAAATCACCGGCACAGCGGATGCCGGCAGCGAAATCCTTTACGGGAAAAACGGAGAAAGTGTTTATGCCGCAGGGGACGGCAGCTTTGCAATCCAAGGAACGCTGAAGGAACAGCAAACCAGCGATGCCCTGTATATCCGCGCGCAGGACAGCGCCGGAAACCTCTCTGCATGGCAGTCTGCCTTGGTGGCGCGGCAGGTGCAAACGTATGCTGTCACCGTAACAACGGACGGCAACGGCACCGCCTCTGCAGACCCCTCCACCACGGTGGCAGGTGCGGGAATCAATCTGAGCGCCGCACCGAATACGGGCTACCACTTTAAGGAGTGGCAGGTCGTCAGCGGCGGCGTGACCATCGAGAACGACAGATTCACCATGCCGGACGGCGACGTGGAGGTCAAGGCAATTTTTGAAAAGGACGCAGCGTCTGCGACCCCCGCACCCACTGCTACTGCAAAGCCGAACAGCAGCCCGACCCCCGCACCTGCTGCCACTGCAAAACCGGAAAGCAGCCCGGCCCCCGCACCTGCTGCCACTGCAAAACCGGAAAGCAGCCCGGCCCCCGCAGCAAAGCCCCCTGTATGGTGGGTCATGCTGCCGATTGCCGGCGGCATAGCGCTGGCTGGCGGTTTCATGATTTTCAAAAAGAAGCGCCGCAGATAAACAGCGCTTGACCGCAAAAACGGAATAGGTCACAGCGAATCCCTGAACAGCCGTCACGGTTTTACCCGCCGTGACGGCTGTTGCTGTTATACGGGCATTGTCGGCTTTCACGAATCTGAGGATGGCTATATGGTCAGCTTTCCCGATACAGAAAACACGCAGACGCTTATTAACGACTACAAAGCGCGTCTGCGTGATTTGGAAAACAATATCTGGCAGCACTAACTGCTTTTCTTTTTCCGTGCGGATAAATTCAAAATCGCGCTTGATTTAACCAATTATGCTTGGTAAAATTGGGTTATCAATCCGACATCAATAATTTTATACAGCAGAACAAGTATTACATACATCATAAAACCCGCAGAAAGAAGGCTTGCTTATGTCTGCAAAAACCATTACCTTTGCGCCGCGGCGCAAGGGCGGCGATGCCCCGCTGGTCATCAATGCCGACACGATTCGGTATATCCAAATGAAGCGCAACTACGCCGAGGTACATCTGACGAACGGTGCGGTTTTTACCTCGCGCATCACCATGGAGGAACTGGAGCAGCACTTGGGCGAGGACTTTATAAAGGTACACCGCAGTTGTCTGGTCGCGGTGCGCGCCATACACAGCGTGGAAAACACCGTCGTTTTAAACAACGGAGAGCAGCTGGAATATGTGGTGCGGCAGAAAAAGCGGATATTGGAGCAGCTGCAAACACAGCAAAGGCGGCTGATCCTGACCATGCAGGACGACACCGCGCCCACCAACGCCGAGGAATATCACGAGCATTACAAAAGCTTTGACGCCATGCCCTTCGCCTTTACCGACATTGAAATGGTCTTTGATGAGGAGCGCCGCGCCGTGGACTGGATTTTCCGCTATGCCAACCCTGCACTGGCAAAGCTGGAAAAATTACCGCTGGAATCTCTGATCGACCATTCGTTCGGCAGCTTATTCGCCAATATGGACGCCAAATGGCTGCGCAGCTATGAGCGCGCCGTTCTGTACGGCGAAATGCTGGAAATTTTCGATTACAGCCCGGAGGTGGACACCTACTTAAAAGTCACCTGTTTCCCCACATTTGCCGGACACTGCGGGTGCATTCTGTTCAATGTGCAGGATTTTGCTGCGGCACACACGCTGACCGACAGCCAAAAATCCATGATGATGTATCTCGGTATTTCTTTGGGACGAAACCACTAAAATATCTGCAAAACCGCCTGTTTGTGTTTAACGACAGGCGGCCATTTTTTTATGCAAACAGCATATTACAAAGCGTAACAATGTCTATTCGTCCCAAATGATTGCGTTACAGCGTCGAAAATGCTATTATTAAATGAAAGAACTTCATCACCGGAGGAGCGGACGCGGAGGTCGCGCATCACAACGGCCTCGCTGCAGGACGGCAGCGCCATGAGCGGGGCCAATGTTGTGACCGTGCCGGATGTACAGTAACACACAGCGGAACAAGCTGTTCAACAAACTGTTATATAGAATAGGAGAAATCACCCATGAAAAAACTCGCTTCCCTTGCCCTTGCTTTCGCCCTTTGTGCCGCAGCTTGAGGACAACGGTCTGTTGACCCCGCTGCAGGCCAGCACAATTCCCGCGCCGGTAAGCGCGCAAACGCCTGCCGATGAAACGCCGCCCGCCACGCCCCCGGCGCAGACCACCGCACCCACATTCCGTATTCCGCAAACCGGCGATGCCGCCCGGCCCGCGCTTTTGTTGGTGCTGGCACTGTGCTCTGCCGTGCTGTTTGTGCTGTTGTGGCGCAAAAAAGACAAAAAGTAACTGCATTGCCTTAAAGCCGGGCGGCTTTGACCGTCCCGGCTGTTTCCTGCCAAAAAGACGGTACTGCGTTGGAAAATGGTGACCCGGTCTTGACCGCCAAAAACGGTGAATCCCCAAAAATTCCCCTGACCTTTGTCAAGCCAGACGCTGCCCCCTACGCGGGCAGCTACATCGGCACGGTAACCTTTGAAGTCAGCGTTGGTACACCGACCACCTAAAGTCATTACCCCCACCAGCCGTTACGCC
>ERZ773168.3877-NODE-3877-length-10252-cov-3.032559_pt1 | contig 10252 bp, 6 predicted proteins | sample MGYA00511261_ERZ773168 | MGnify/ENA primary metagenome ERZ773168 (study PRJEB29015, sample SAMEA2737855) | human gut metagenome | biome: human gut; feature: human-associated habitat; material: faeces | place: China | collected 2012 ... | reverse complement strand
CCTGCGGACTATGCGCGTATCTGCGCGAAACGGGCGTTCGACGAGGCCGCCGAGACGGCTGTGTGGCACTGCATCGCCGACAACATGTATCTCGGCGAGGATCGGGAGCTGGGCATTTTTCTCCAGCAGGACGGCTATCTGGACAAGGAGCAGACGCTCGTGGCGGACCTCGATCCTGCCGAGCGCCCCATCAATCAGAAGTGGTCGTGGGACCGCATCCTGCGCTCGTGCCTGATCAAGCAGGCCGACGTGTTGCAGGGGCTTTATTTCTTCGGCGACGATTTCGACCTCGACACCGTCCGCCGCAACTTCCGCTTCTACGAGGCGCGCACGGTCCACGAATCGTCGCTCTCGCCCTGCGTCCACGCCATCCTCGCCGCGCGTATCGGCGATCTGGACAAGGCCTACGAACTCTACCTGCGCACGGCGCGCCTGGACCTCGACGACTACAACCGCGAGGTCCGCGAGGGCTGCCATGTCACTTCGATGGCGGGTTCGTGGCTCTCGGTGGTCGAGGGTTTCGGGGGCATGCGCGTCCGCGACGGCGTGCTGTCGTTCGACCCGCAGTTGCCGGCCGCGTGGGAGTCCCTCTCGTTCAAGGTCAATTTCCGGGACCGGGTCCTGACGGTCCGGATCACCCGCAATGCGGTCGAGGTGGCGAACGAAGGTGCCCCCGTCGAACTTGAAATCCGCGGCGTGCGCCGGCTGATCGCGGACAAGGTAATTATGAATTGTGAATTATGAATCGTGAATTGTGAATTATGAAGTTTCGGTTATTCAATAGATATAAGGTATGATGCGTTTGCGTTTTCCCACAGCCTCATCTCCGAATTCTGCCCGGTAGTGGCGGTAAATGGCGTCGGAACGGGGAACGAGATTGGCAAAAGTCCACCACACAAACACCCATGCGGCAGGCGAAGCAGTAAGTATGGCAAAACCGGTCCATTCTACCAATTCACCGAAATAGTTGGCAGAAGTGACATAGCGATAAAGACCTTTCTCAGGAAGGTAATGATTCGTGTCGCCCGGCTTACGCAAATGGCGAATCACATGGTCGGAATGAAGATTGATAAGCATACCGGCAAAAAACAACAGAAGCCCCGACCACGCATGGGTCTTCAGCAAATAAGTCCAACCACCGGAATACATCCCTTCGGAAGCAAAGTAAAACAGACCGCCAGCCTGCATCATTCCGTTCAGTACATTAAATACAATGCCCATCATCATAATAGTTACCGGCATCCGGCTTTTTCCTTTCAGCAGAAAAGGAAAAATAAACGACCTTTGGAAGTAGTGTAGCTGGAACAGCAGAAAGAAAAGATATACCGGCACGGCAAAGCCTGCCCCGCTCCTGCCCCACAACCAAAACATAACGATAAAGACCGGCGCTTCCATCAATACCCACGCCGCCTTGTTACTAATGGAATATCCCCACGATGCGGTACGGAACATCCCATATCCGGCTTTGACGAAATAAAGAGCGATGAACACAAAAAGCGCAATGACGCACATCACTCCCAAAAACAGATGAAACCCTTCTTCGCTCATGTTCTTTTGTTTAAGTGTGACAAATATAGGGAAAACCTGTAACAATCAAATCGTTTTCCCGCAGCAATTATCAAAAACATACAGGATAACGCAAAGAGCGTGGATATTTATCCGTTCCGCCACGGGAAAATGAATAAGGTATCGCCGTCCGGCTTTCCAACCGCAACAACGATACCTTATACGACCCGGCAATCCGAGGTCTGTGCTTTGAAACGGATCTACCGCTTCTTAATAGGAATGTATGCTACTTCTTCCAATACATTCTTATATGCCGGACGAATAATGCGCTTACCTTCGAAGTTCAACTCTTCATTACGATGTGCACACCAGCCCACGATACGCGCCATGGCAAACAGCGGAGTAAATATTTCCTGCGGCAACCCGATCATTTCATATACGAAACCGGAGTAAAAATCCACATTGCTCGAAACCGTCTTGCCGTTGTTCTTCACACGGCCGAAAACTTCGATGGCTCGCTCTTCCAGCAATTCAAGGAAAGCAAACTCTCGCTCTTTCCCTTTCTCGCGGGCAAGGTCGCGGGCAAGTTCCTTTAAAAGTATGGCACGAGGGTCTGAAATGGTGTAGACGGCATGTCCGATACCGTATATCAATCCCGTCTTGTTATATACCTCCTTGTTCAGCATACGGGTGAAATAAGTGTCAATCTCGTCTACATTCGTCCAATCCCGGATATTCTCCTGCAAATGGTGGAACATGTCGGTAACCTGGATATTGGCGCCACCGTGAAGCGGGCCTTTCAGGGAACCGATGCCCGCAGCGATGGCAGAATAGGTATCAGTTCCGGTAGAGGACGTTACGCGTACGGTGAACGTAGAGTTGTTACCGCCGCCGTGCTCCGCCTGCAACACCAGCAACAGGTCAAGGGTACGGGCATCCAGTTCCGTATAATCCTTTTTCAACATATACAGGAAATTCTCCGCGAGAGAAAGATTCTCCTGCGGATGCCGGATATGCAACGAACGGCCGTGAGTGGCATGGCGAAGCATATTGAAAGCATAGGCTATGATGGTGGGGAACTTCGAAATAAGGTCTATGCTCTGGCGCATCAGATTATCGCGCGACGTATCATCGGCATTCGGGTCAAAGCGGTACATCTCGAGCACGCTTCGCGCCAGGATATTCATTATATTATTCCCTTCAAGCTCGATGATGTTCATCTTCGTTTTCTGTTCCAACGGCATATTATCGTTTATCAGTTCGCGAAAGGAAATCAACTCTTCCTTATCGGGAAGGCGACCGGAAAGCAACAGATAGGCTACCTCTTCAAAGCCAAAACGTTTTTCTTTAAGAATGGCATGCGCCAAATCCTCAAGGTCGTAACCACGATAGAATAATTTACCCGGAATAGGCTTTAACCCACCGCCCGGAATACGTTCGTAGCCTACTACATTACCAATTTTGGTCAATCCGACCAATACCCCCGTTCCATCCTCATTACGCAAGCCGCGTTTTACATCAAACTTCTTGAACAGTTCGTTCTCAATCCGGGTCGCTTCTTTCAGGTCTTCGGAAAGTTTGTAAATCAAATATTCTTTCTTCATAATATTTTTATTTTTTCTGGTTTATGGGGGAATTATTTGCGGAAGCTTCTATCCTGTTCACGATTTCCCGTGTAAAAGCCGATGTAGACAACGGGGCACCACCCTGCATGAAGCGGGCCAAATCGACTGTAGCACGACCTTCTGTGAAACTCTTCTCCAGTGCTTCCTCTATCAGTAAGGCGGCCTCTTTCCAACCCAGATGTTCGAGCATCATCACCGCCGAAAGAATGATAGAACAAGGATTCACGACATCCTTTCCGGCAATGTTGGGGGCGGTTCCATGAGTCGCTTCAAAAATGGCGTGCCCCGTCTTGTAGTTAATATTTGCTCCCGGAGCAATGCCGATGCCGCCTACCATTGCCGCCAACTGGTCGGAAACATAGTCTCCGTTCAGGTTCAGCGTGGCAATCACGGAATACTCTTCGGGAATCAGTAATGTATTTTGCAGGAAAGCATCGGCGATGCAGTCCTTTATCACCAGCCGGCCGTCTGCCAGCGCGTCGCCAAACTCACGTTGCGCCAGCTCATAGCCCCATTTCTTGAAGCCTCCTTCGGTGAACTTCATGATGTTTCCTTTGTGCACCAGTGTCACGGAAGGCAGATGATGGTCGAGCGCATACTGGCAGGCAGCCCGCACAAGACGTTCCGTGCCCTCACGGGAAACAGGTTTCACTCCAAAAGAAGAGGTCTCGGGGAAGCGGACTTTCGTCACTCCCATCTCGTTTTTCAGGAATTGATAGAACTTCTCGGCTTCGGGAGTACCTGCCTCCCACTCGATTCCTGCATATATATCCTCCGTATTTTCACGGAACACGCACATGTTCACTTTTTCCGGTGCTTTCACCGGAGAATGAACGCCTTGATACCAACGAACCGGACGCAGACAAACATATAAATCCAGAGTTTGGCGCAAAGCCACGTTCAAAGAACGGATTCCACCGCCGACAGGGGTCGTCAGCGGACCCTTGATGCCGATCAAATATTCTTGGAAAGCCTTCATCGTTTCATCCGGCAACCACGAACCTGTCTCGTTGAAAGCGCGTTCGCCCGCCAGCACTTCTTTCCATTCAATCCGGCGTTTGCCGCCATATGCTTTCTGAACAGCCGCGTTCACAACGGCTTGCATCGACGGAGTTACTTCCGCTCCTACTCCGTCTCCGGTAATATAAGGTACGACAGGCACATCGGGCACCGACAGCGTACCATCTTTTTGCATGGTTATTTTGTTCATTTCTATCATTTTAATTATCTGGCATTCAAGGCAGAGCCGGCACGGAACCAAGCAATCTGCTGTTCGTTGTATGTATGTTGCGCTTCAAAACTCTCTTTCGTTCCGTCTTCATGATGGAGAACGACGGTCAGATTCCGTCCCGGAGCAAAGTCCGGCAAACCGATGACTGAAAGGAGGTCGTGCTCCTGTATCTTGTCATAATCCGCTTTGTCCGCAAAGGTAAGAGCAAGCATGCCCTGCTTTTTCAGATTCGTTTCGTGGATACGGGCGAAGCTCTTGGCGAGAATCACACGCACATTCAGGAAACGGGGTTCCATTGCCGCGTGCTCGCGACTGGAGCCTTCTCCATAGTTTTCTTCGGCCACGACAATGGAGGGGATTCCTTCGGATTTATACATTTTGGCTGTGCCCGAAACGGTTCCGTAAGTGTTTGTTGAACGGTTCCACACGTTGTTCGTTTCGCCATTGAAGGCATTCACGGCTCCCATCAGCATATTATCCGAAATATTCTCCAAATGTCCGCGGAAACGCAGCCACGGTCCCGCCATCGAAATATGGTCGGTAGTACATTTGCCCTGCGCCTTAATCAGCAGAGGCATATTGAGTATATCTTGTCCGTCCCAAGCAGGGAAAGGAGTCAGCAGTTGCAGGCGTTGGGAAGCCGGGTTGACGTTGATCGCTGTTTTCGTCCCGCCGGGGGTGATATAGCCTTCATTGCCGGAGGTGAAACCTCTCAAGGGGAGTTCATCTCCTACGGGTTCGGCCAGTTTCACTTTCTCGCCGTCATGGTTCATCAGTCTGTCTTTCAGCGGATTGAAGCAAAGATCACCGGCAATGGTCAGTGCCATCGTCAGTTCGGGAGAAGCAACAAAGGCGTATGTGTTCGGATTGCCGTCCGCACGTTTGGCAAAGTTACGGTTGAAGGAGGTGACGATCGAGTTCTTCCGCGTCGGGTCGTCCGTATGACGTTTCCACTGACCGATGCAAGGGCCGCAGGCATTTGCCATGATCACGGCGCCGATCTTCATGAAGTCATCCATCATTCCGTCTCTTTCGGCAGTAGCGCGGATTTGTTCGGAACCCGGATTGATAATCAGCGGGGAAGCCACACTCAGATTCTTTTCCTTCACCTGCCTTGCAAGGGATGCGGCACGGCTGAGATCTTGGTAAGAAGAGTTGGTACACGAACCGATCAGTCCGACTTCCATCTTACGCGGATAGCCGTTCAGTAATACTTTTTCTGCAAATTCAGAGATAGGGGTAGCGGCATCCGGTGTGAAAGGGCCGTTGATATAAGGTTCGAGCGTAGACAAATCGATGTCGATGACACGGTCGTAGTACTTTTCCGGTTCGTCCGTCACCTGTTGGTCCGCACGGAGCTCACAGTCCACGGCTTCCGCCAGTTCCACGATACGATCTCTGCCGGTGGCTCTCAGATAAGTAGCCATGCGCCCGTCGAACGGGAAAAGCGAAGTGGTAGCTCCTACTTCCGCACCCATATTGCAAATGGTCGCTTTGCCGGTAGCCGACAGGGAAGCTGTTCCCGGTCCGAAATATTCGATGATGGAGTTCGTTCCTCCTTTTACGGTCAGAATCCCTGCAAGTTTCAGGATGACATCTTTCGGGGAAGTCCAGCCGCTCAGTTTTCCGGTCAGGCGGACACCGATAATCCTTCAAGTGTACGCCTATCAGACGCGGCATTTTCAGTTCCCATTCCATACCCGTCATCACGTCTACGGCATCCGCACCGCCGACACCGATGGCCACCATGCCCAGTCCTCCGGCATTCGGAGTGTGAGAGTCGGTTCCTACCATCATCCCGCCGGGGAAAGCGTAGTTTTCGAGCACTACCTGGTGAATGATACCGGCACCCGGCTTCCAGAAGCCGATGCCGTAACGAGAGGATACATCGCGCAAAAAGTCGTAAACTTCTTCGTTTGTTTTGGTTGCCGTAGCGATGTCCTCCTTTGCTCCTTTGTACGCCTGTATCAAGTGGTCACAGTGCACGGTGGAGGGAACAGCCACTTTTTCTTTTCCTGCATTCATGAATTGAAGCAATGCCATCTGGGCAGTCGCGTCCTGCATAGCGACGCGGTCGGGACGGAAATTTACGTAGTCTTCACCCCGCTTGTAGTTTTTCAGATCGCCCTCATTGAACAGATGGGCATACAGAATTTTCTCGGCTAACGTCAATGGGCGTTTCAAAACAGCCCGCACGTGTTCCACTTTTCCTTTATAAGCAGAATAAAAAGCCTCTAACATAGTCAAATCATACACCATATTGCTTTTATTTTTTTTAGTCTATCTATAAAAATAACGAACGGCGTTCGAGGAATGTTTAACAAAATGAAATATTTTTTCTATCCAAAAAGAAGATTCGTTACCTTTGCACTTATTATGAATAATAATTCGAAAAGCCCGGTCTCCGACCTTCAGTACCAGCAACTCCTGCTACGCATGGAGTATGAACACGAAAAGGAGGAATTCAAGCGGCAGACTGAAACAATGGGTGTCGCCCGCAAAGTGAAACGTGGTCTGTGCTGGTATCCCGCCTCTCCCGGTCGAAGTTACTATAATTCTCTAAATCAACTTGTAATAGATATTACACGGACCGAAAATAAAGAAATAGAGCATTCCTTTGAGTTCGGTCGCCCTGTTTGCTTTTTCCACCAGTCATTCGAAGGAAAAGTGAAGTATATGGATTTCATCGCTACCGTCAGCTTTGCCGACGAAGAACGAATGGTCGTTGTACTCCCCGGAGCGGGAGCTTTAGCGGAACTGCAAACTGACGGTATACTGGGAGTACAACTTTATTTTGACGAAACATCGTACCGGGCCATGTTCGAGGCACTGGAAGACACGATACGTGCCAAGGACAACCGCCTGGCGGAACTGCGCGACATTTTGCTGGGTACCCAAAAGCCGGGATTCCGCGAATTATATCCCGTCCGCTTTCCATGGTTGAACAGTACACAGGAAACAGCTGTTAACAAGGTGCTCTGTACGCGTGACGTATCTATTGTTCACGGTCCTCCGGGAACCGGAAAGACAACGACTCTTGTCGAAGCGATTTACGAAACGTTACACCGGGAACCACAAGTGCTTGTCTGTGCACAAAGCAACACGGCTGTCGACTGGATTTGTGAGAAACTGGTAGATCGGGGAGTCCCCGTGCTCCGCATTGGAAATCCAACCCGGGTCAACGACAAAATGCTTTCATCCACCTATGAACGCCGGTTTGAAAGTCATCCTGCCTATCCGGAGCTTTGGGGAATCCGTAAATCTATCCGCGAAATGGGTAGCCGGATGCGCCGGGGTAGTTATTCTGAACGGGAAGGAATGCGTAATCGCATGAGTCGTCTCCGCGACCGTGCCACGGAGTTGGAAATACAAATCAATGCCGATCTTTTCGACAGTGCCCGCGTTATTGCTTCTACCCTAGTCAGCAGCAACCACCGCCTGCTCAACGGACGTCGTTTTCCGACTTTATTCATCGACGAAGCTGCACAAGCCCTCGAAGCTGCCTGCTGGATCGCTATCCGCAAAGCAGACCGGGTCATCCTTGCAGGAGATCATTGTCAACTTCCGCCGACTATCAAATGTATAGAAGCCTCCCGTGGAGGATTGGATCATACGTTAATGGAAAAAGTGGTTCAGCAAAAACCTTCCGCGGTCTCTCTATTAAAAGTACAGTACAGAATGCATGAAACCATCATGCAGTTTCCCTCCGACTGGTTTTATCACGGAGAACTGGAAGCTGCTCCGGAAGTACGCTATCGGGGGATTCTTGATTTCGACACTCCCATGAACTGGATCGATACTTCAGAGATGGACTTTCACGAAGATTTTGTAGGCGAAAGCTTCGGACGCATCAATAAGCAGGAAGCCAACCTATTACTGCAAGAACTGGAAACTTACATCGAACGTATCGGCAAAGAGCGAATACTGGATGAAAGAATTGATTTCGGTCTGATTTCGCCATACAAGGCACAAGTGCAATATTTGAGAGGAAAAATAAAAGGAAGCAGCTTTTTACGTCCTTTCCGCAGCCTCATCACCGTGAATACGGTAGACGGCTTTCAGGGACAGGAGCGAGACGTTATTTTCATCAGTCTCGTACGTGCCAACGAGGACGGACAAATCGGGTTTCTAAATGACTTGCGAAGAATGAATGTAGCGATTACGCGGGCACGAATGAAACTTGTTATATTAGGAGATGCTTCCACCCTTACCAAGCATCCTTTCTATAAAAGGTTGATGTTATTCATTAAAAAGGAGGATTAAATACTTAATCCTCCTTTTAACAAAGTGCACTTTCTCACGAAACCGCACTTCATTTAACACAAACAAAACAAACAATATTTTACATCAGTACTATTCTTTATTTAAAAAGTCAATGAATGAAATTGGCATTGAGATGGCACGCAGTGAAGTTGCCTATAGCGTGGAAGATGCTCTGGCGATCGCAGACAAACTGGGTTATCCGGTGGTACTGCGTCCGGCTTATACCATGGGCGGAGCCGGCGGCGGTCTGGTATACAACGTAGAAGAGTTAAAGACGGTCTGCGAACGCGGTCTGCAGGCGAGCCTTGTGGGACAGGTTCTGGTCGAAGAGTCCATTCTCGGATGGGAAGAGCTGGAGCTGGAAGTTGTCCGTGATGCAAAGAATAACATGATTACTGTATGCTTCATTGAAAATATTGACCCGCTTGGTGTGCATACCGGAGATTCTTTCTGTTCTGCACCGATGCTGACGATCTCAGAAGATGTTCAGAAAGAGCTGCAGAGACAGGCTTATAAAATCGTAGAAGAAGTAGAAGTGATCGGCGGTACGAACGTACAGTTTGCACACGATCCGAAGAGCGGACGTATCATCGTCATCGAGATCAATCCGAGAACTTCCCGTTCTTCCGCACTTGCAAGTAAAGCAACCGGATTCCCGATCGCCCTGGTTTCCGCAATGCTGGCTTCCGGTCTGACACTGGATGAGATCCCGTGCGGCAAATACGGCACACTGGACAAATACGTGCCGGACGGCGACTATGTGGTAATCAAATTTGCAAGATGGGCATTTGAGAAATTCAAAGGCGTTCAGGACAAACTCGGCACACAGATGCGTGCAGTGGGCGAAGTCATGAGTATCGGCAAGACTTACAAAGAAGCATTCCAGAAAGCAATCCGCAGCCTGGAGATCGGACGTTACGGCCTTGGATTTGCCAAAGATTTCCATGAAAAGTCAAAGGAAGAACTGCTGAAAATGCTGTCTGTTCCAACCAGCGAACGTCAGTTCATCATGTATGAGGCACTGCGTAAACATGCAACCGTGGATGAGCTGTTTGAGCTGACCAAGATCAAACATTATTTTATCGAGCAGATGAAAGAGCTGGTGGAGGAAGAAGAAGCTCTGCTTGCAGACAAAGGCAGTGTTCCTTCAGAAGAAGCTCTGCGTCAGGCAAAACTAGATGGATTCTCTGATAAATATTTAAGCCAGATCCTGGAAGTGACCGAAGAAGAAATCCGCAATGCACGTATCGGCTACGGCATCGAAGAGGCATGGGAAGGTGTTCACGTAAGCGGAACCAAAGGCAATGCTTATTACTATTCTTCTTATCATATCAAGGATGAGAGCAAAGCAAGTGACAATAAGAACAAGATCATGATCCTCGGCGGCGGTCCGAACCGAATCGGACAGGGTATCGAATTTGACTACTGCTGCGTACATGCAGCAATGGCTCTGAAAAAGGCCGGATTTGAGACGATCATCGTAAACTGCAACCCGGAAACGGTATCAACAGACTACGATACATCTGATAAACTGTATTTTGAACCGCTGACATTGGAAGATGTTCTGAGCATTTACAAGAAAGAGAAGCCGCTCGGTGTGATCGCACAGTTTGGCGGACAGACACCG
>ERZ773168.3866-NODE-3866-length-10277-cov-6.237820_pt1 | contig 10277 bp, 9 predicted proteins | sample MGYA00511261_ERZ773168 | MGnify/ENA primary metagenome ERZ773168 (study PRJEB29015, sample SAMEA2737855) | human gut metagenome | biome: human gut; feature: human-associated habitat; material: faeces | place: China | collected 2012 ... | reverse complement strand
GCTGGCCGCTGCCCCAACAACGACTCCCTGTTTCCGCCACTGGCGGCGGTCGTCGCTGTTGCCCCTAGTAGGGGAGCCTCTGGCGAAACCGTTTACTTCGAGGGGACTGCCAAAGCCTCCCCTATTAGGGGAGGTGGCACGCCGCAGGCGTGACGGAGAGGTTATTATGATGCAACTTTCTCTGCCGCCTCCACCACATGGCTCACGAGCACGGAAGTCGTCACGGTGCCGACGCCGCCGGGGACGGGAGTGATGGCCTCCACCACCGGCTCTGCCTCACCAAAGCGGACGTCACCGCAGAGTTTGCCTTCCTCGTTGACGTGGATGCCCACATCCACGACGACCTGACCGGTCCGCAGATGTTCTGCATCGATAAAGCCCATCTTGCCCATGGCCACCACCACAACATCGGCCTCACGGCAGACATCGGGCAGGTTCTGGGTGCGGGAGTTGCAGAGGGTGACGGTGGCGTTTTCCCGGTCCAGCATCATGGCTGCGGGCTTGCCCACTACGAGGCTGCGGCCCACGACGACGGCCCGCTTGCCGGAGAGGGGAATGTTGTAGAATTTCAGGATCTCAAGACAGGCCTGCGCCGTGCAGGGCGGGTAGCCGACGGCAGTGTTGGTGAAGACGCCGACCAGCGAGCCGTCGGTGATGCCGTCAATGTCCTTTTCGGGCGAGAGTGCGGCGCGGATGGTCCTGTCATCAAATTGTTTGGGCAGGGGGCGGAAGAGCAGACAGCCGTGGATGGCGGCGTCTGCGTTGATGCCGGCAATGACGCGCAGCAGCTCTTCCTGCGAAGCGTCGGCGGGCAGAAGGAACTGCTTCACCTCGACGCCAACTTTTGCACAGCGGGCCATGACGCCTTTCTCGTAGGAGAGGTCATCGGGGCGTTCGCCCACCCGCACGACGGCCAGCGTGGGGACAACGCCCTTTTCCCGCAGTGCGGCGCAGCGGGCGGCATTTGCTTCGTTCATGGCGGCCACGACGGGCGCACCCTTCAAAATGGTAGACATATACGTTCCCTTTCTATGCATCAGGCCCGCAGGCGGCTTGCCACGGACTGGTAGACTTCGTCGGCCAGCGGCAGATATTCTGCCAGCATCCGGGCCGCTTTTTCGTCCAGCGCGGCGGCATGGGCGCGGTCAGTCATGAGCTTTGTGTTGATGGCGACATTCAGAGCCGACGCCTGAAGTGCGGCCTTGCAGAACAGCGCCGCACAGCCTGCGTCTGAGACGGCCAGCACACTGCCCTTTTCGGCGTAATCGGTCGCAAGACGGATGCCCTCACAGCAGGCGTCCATGATGTCCAGCGGCACGGCGCAGGCCCCGTCCAACGCCTCGGCCAGCACAACGGCCTTGCGGGCCTGCTGTTCGGGCGTCTCCCTGGGCAGGCCGTAGGCCGCCGCCAGAGGCGTGAATGCGTCGGCGTCAGCCTGCACGAGGGCTTCCAGCCGTTTGCGCAGGGTTTCAGCACGGGCATTCAGCGCCAGGATCTCTTCTTCCACGGCAGAGTATTTCTTTTTGCCGGTGGTGAGATTCCCCACCATATTGCCCAGCGCGACGCCTGCCGCGCCCACGAGGGCCGCTGCGCCGCCGCCGCCCGGGGCGGGGGCTTTGCTGGCAAGCCGGCTCAGAAAGTCCTCACAGCTCAGTTGTGTCAAATCCAAAGTAAAGTCCTCCCTCTGTCACGAATCCGTCCAGTTTTTCGTCATGGGCGTCCACTGCCGCTTTCTCCACCCGCTGGGCCTCAAAGGCCACACCTATTTTCACAGCCCGGGTGCAGCGGGGGAGGTAGCGGTCATAATAGCCTTTCCCCATCCCCACCCGGTGGCAGACTGCATCAAAAGCCGTGCAAGGGACCAGCACGAGGTCGAGCTTGTCCGGTGGCAAAACAGCAGACCGGCTCAAAATGGGCGTGCGGATGCCGTAAGTACCCACTTCCCAGCCGTCCGGCCCCGGCACAGCGGCTGTCAGCGAAAAGCCCTCGCCGCAGACGGGGTAGGCCAGCGTTTTACCCTGCCGGGCCGCTTCCACAGCCAGCGTCGAGAGATCGGCTTCACCGCCGAAGGCCGCATAAAGCAGGATGTTTTCTGCCTTTTTGAAGCAATCCAATGCCGCGATGCAGGCGCAGAGAGCGGCGTTGGAACTGGTGCGCTCGGTGTCCGACAACGCCCGGCGGGCCGCAATGCCCGCTTTGCGCTGTGCGGCTTTTTGCTCCGTGATGGTCATGGCAATGCGCTCCTTTCTGCACCCGGTGGGCAAATCTGCACAAAAACCGGAACGGATTTTTGTTATAATAATAAGCGCTGGGCGCAGAAAAAGCAAGGCTTTGGCAGGATGGGTGAAATATCTTCATCCAAACGAAAAGAAACGAATCAAACTGTATCGGTTTGTGCGAAATGCTGTTGAAGAAATCCACGATGTCTGGTATCATGGAAACAGGCGGGGCCGGAATGAGCGGATGCCCGTGCAAACTGATTTTTGCATCAGAGAGAGGGGTAAATAGTATGTACAACGATATGATGGATACCATCGGCCTCGTGGAAAAGGCCGACCCGGAGCTGGCTGCGGCCATGGACCGTGAGCTGGCCCGCCAGCGGGAAAATATCGAGCTCATCGCCAGCGAGAACATCGTCTCGCCCGCCGTCATGGCCGCTATGGGCAGCATCCTCACCAACAAGTACGCCGAGGGCCTGCCCGGCAAGCGCTACTACGGCGGCTGTGCCTATGTGGATGAGGTGGAGAACATCGCCATCCAGCGCGCCTGCAAGCTGTTCGGCGCAAAGTACGCCAACGTCCAGCCCCACTCCGGCGCACAGGCCAATCTGGCCGTCTACTTCGCCCTGCTCGATCTGGGCGATACCGTTATGGGCATGGACCTGTCTCAGGGCGGTCATCTGACCCACGGCTCTCCGGTGAATATGTCCGGCAAGAACTATCACTTCGTATCCTACGGCGTCGGCGAAGATGGCCGCATCGACTATGCTGAGCTGGAAAAGCAGGTCAGGAAGGTCCGTCCCAAGATGATCGTGGCAGGCGCTTCGGCCTACCCCCGTGCCATCGACTTCGAAAAGCTGGCTGAGATCGCCCACGGCTACGGGGCCTTCCTGATGGTGGATATGGCCCACATCGCGGGCCTCGTGGCTGGCGGGATGCACCAGAGCCCGGTGCCTTACGCCGACGTCGTGACCACCACCACCCACAAGACCCTGCGCGGCCCCCGCGGCGGCCTCATCCTGACCAACAATGCCGTGCTGGCCAAGCGCATCAACTCCGCTGTCTTCCCCGGCACTCAGGGCGGCCCGCTGGAGCACGTCATCGCGGCCAAGGCCGTCTGCTTTGGCGAGGCACTCAAGCCCGAGTTCAAGGACTACGCCCGCAAGATCGTGGAAAACGCACAGGCCATGGCCGCTGAACTGCAGGCTCGCGGTGTCAAGCTGGTGTCCGGCGGCACCGACAACCACCTGATGCTCCTCGACCTGCGGGACGAGGAATGCACCGGCAAGGAGCTGGAAGCCCGCCTCGACAGCGTCCACATCACCGCCAACAAGAACACCGTCCCCGGCGAGACCCGCAGTCCCTTTGTGACTTCCGGTGTCCGTCTGGGTACTCCGGCTGTCACCACCCGGGGTATGGGCGAGGCCGAGATGAAGGTCATTGCGGACTGCATCGCCGACTGCATCTGGCACTACGACGAGAAGAAGGACGACATTTCCGCCCGTGTGCTGGCCCTGACCAAGGCTTTCCCCCTGTACGAATAATGGATCTTTGACGTGTCTAAGCCTCTCCCTCTGGAAGAGGTGTCACCGAAGGTGACGGAGAGGGCAAGCTCGGTTCCAAAGAATATCTGCACAGCGATAAGCATTAGCTTTTGTAAGAGTGATGCTATCGCTGTGTTTTTTTATTTCTCTGCAGCGTCCCTGCCCTCTCAGGCGCTGCGCGCCAGCTCTCCCAAGGGGAGCGCCTATTTCCTCAGCCGCAGGGTCTGACATGCTTTGCCTTTCGTATCTGGTAGGATGGAATAGAGGACAGGCCCCGAGGGCGCTGACTCTGAACGAGGAAGAAAAAACTTTTCACCAGCGGAAAGGAAAGGATACTATGAGTAATTATCGGATGCAGATGCCCGCCCGGTATACATCCATCGGGGACGACGAAATGGTGCTGCTCTGCGGCGGCGAGACCACGGCATGGCAGACGTTCCAGGACATTGGCCGTGTGCTGAACTATGTGGCGCGCATCTTCTCGGCGGGCAGCTCCATCGTCAACAATGTGGTCACCATCGTCAATTATTTCAATAAGCTCGAAGACCTGCTCCCGGTCATCGGGGAAGTGTGAGGCGCGGACGCGATAAAAGAAAAGGGGCTGCTGCAGTGCAACAGCCTCTTTGTGTGTTATAGCTTAGTAGTGCAGCTCGTCAGCGGTTAGTGCCTCGAGCACGGGCAGCATGGCAGCAGCCTCAGCCTTTGCGGCGGGCAGGTCCATGTCGCGGTAGTTACCGCACTCCACCTCGCTTGCGCCGGGGACATCGCCCTCAAACGCAGCCATGAAGCGGAAGGACTCCACCGTCAGGCTCAGCGCCTCGGCGGGGGTCAGGCCCCGGGTCAGCAGGTAAAAGCCGGTGCGGCAGCCCATGGGGCCGACGTAGATGACGCCGTCCTTATACTGGCTGTTGCGGGCATAGGTGGCGAAGAGGTGCTCCAGCGTGTGGGCTGCGCCGGTGGAGAGATAATCGCCGTGGTTCGGCTTCTTCATCCGGATGTCCCAGGTCAGAACATCGCCGTCCTGACGGCTCAGGTACATGCCGCGGTCGAGCTTGGTGTGGTCTACGCAGAAACTTGCAATGCGCTCCATGCTGTGCCTCCCGAGATCAGGCCTGCAGGCGCTGGACGCTGCCATGTGCGCAGTCCACAGCAACCATCAGACCGTCGCGGATGTGGGCGGTAGCGCCGACGGCACCCACGATGGTGGGCTTGAGCAGGGCCTTGCCGGCGATGGCGGCGTGGCTGTTCAGGCCGGCTTCCTCGACCACCAGAGCGGCAGCGTCACGGACGTAGCTCAGCATCTCGTTGGAGGTGGAGGGGACGACCAAGACCATGCCAGGCTTGAACTTTGCGCGGATCTCTTCGATGGTGCGGCAGACGCAGGCCTTACCGGTGGCATTGGCCAGAGCAGCGCCCTCGGGGCCGACGCCGACGCCGGTAGCCAGGCAGTTGCCGATCATGTGGATCTTGATCATGTTGGTGGTGCCGGAGACGCCCACGGGGACGCCGGCGGTCACGACAGCCAGCTCGCCGTCGTGCAGATAGCCGTGCTCTTTGGCCAGAGTGGTGGACTTCTCGATGAGCTCATCGGTGCTGGTGGCGAGGTCCATCATGAGCGGGGTGATGCCCCAGGAGATGGACAGCTGGCGCTGGACCTGCTCGTCCATGACGCAGGCGATGATGGGCTGTGTGGGGCGGTACTTGCTCAGCAGGCGGGCAGTGTTGCCGGACTCGGACACGGTGACGATGGCAGAAGCGTTGACGTCCTTTGCGGTCAGGCAGGCAGCGTGTGCGGTAGCGTCGCTGACGCTGATCTGGCCGGTGGTATCGGTCAGGCGGTTGTCGCGGTAGTGGACCTCGTTCTCGGTGCGCTCTGCGATAGCGGACATGGTCTTGAGGGCCTCAACAGGGTATGCGCCCGCAGCGGTCTCGCCGGAGAGCATGATAGCGGAAGTGCCGTCGTAGATGGCGTTTGCCACGTCGGAGATCTCGGCGCGGGTGGGGCGGGGGTTGACCATCATGCTGTCCAGCATCTGGGTAGCAGTGACGATGGGCTTGCCGAAGGAGAAGGAGCGGTCGATGACGCTCTTCTGGATGCCGGGCAGCTCGGTGAAGTCGATCTCGACGCCCAGGTCGCCGCGGGCGACCATGACGGCGTCGGCAGCGGACAGGATGCTGTCGATGTTGTTGACGCCCTCACGGTTCTCGATCTTGGCGATGATGCGGATGTTGGAGTCGTACTCGTTCAGCAGGTTGCGGATGTCGTAGACGTCCTGTGCGGTGCGCACGAAGGAGGCTGCGATGAAGTCGAAGCCGTTCTGGATGCCGAAGATGATGTCCTCGCGGTCCTTCTGGCTCAGGTACGGCATGGACAGATGGACGCCGGGCACGTTGACACCCTTCTTGGTCTTGATCTTGCCGCTGTTCAGCACGGTGCAGGTGATGTCGGTGTCGGTGACCTTCTCGATGCGCAGCATGATGAGGCCGTCATCCAGCATGATGGTGCCGCCCTCGTGCACATCGTGGGGCAGGTCCTTGTAGGTGACGGAGCAGATCTCCTTGGTGCCCTCCACCTCGCGGGTGGTCAGGGTGAAGGTCTGGCCGGCTTCCAGCATCTCGACGCCGTTCTTGAACTCCTTCAGGCGGATCTCAGGGCCCTTGGTGTCCAGCAGAGCGGCAACGGGCTTGCCCAGCTCCTCACGCAGTGCCTTCAGATTGGCCAGACGGCCGCCGTGCTCCTCATAGGAGCCGTGGGAAAAATTAAAGCGGGCCACGTTCATGCCGTTGGCGATCAGCTCGCGCAGGACATCCCCTTTGTCGGTGGAAGGGCCCAGGGTGCAGATGATCTTCGTTTTTCTCATGTTGATTACCTCGATCTTTCTCTATTCTACTCTCTATCTTAACGCAGCAGCCCGATCGGCTGCATTTGGCAGGCTCCGGCATTCGGGGCCTGCCGCGGCGAAAGACGCCAATATGGTCATTCTCAAAACCATACCATACTATATTATAAACGCTTGGATACAATAGGGCAAGAGGGAGTTAGCAAAGAATTGGTTAAAATTTCGTAAGGAATGCCTGCATCCGGAAAGCCCTTGCATCCGGGAGCGGAACTGCTTATAATGGAAGCAGAAAAAGTCTCACTTTCGGGTGGGACGCTCTGGAAACGAAATGGAGAACAAAACTATGGAAAAACGTGTGTTTCTGATCGTTCTGGACAGCTTTGGCATCGGCGCAGAGCCGGATGCAGCCGCCTTTGGCGACGCGGGCACCAATACCCTCGGTGCCATTGCAAAGCACCCGAACTTTCACTGCCCCAATCTGCAGAAGCTCGGCCTGTTCAACATCGACGGCGTGACGGCAGGGGAGAAGACCGCTGCCCCGGCGGGGGCCTTTGCCCGCCTGCAGGAGCAGAGCATGGGCAAGGATACTACCATTGGCCATTGGGAGATCGCCGGTGTGGTCAGCCCGAAACCGCTGCCCACCTTCCCGAACGGCTTCCCGGAGGAGCTCATCCGTGCGTTCGAGGAAAAGACCGGCCACAAGGTGCTCTGCAACAAGCCCTATTCCGGCACACAGGTGCTCCGGGATTACGGCGAGCAGGCCATGCGGGAGGACGCCCTCATCGTTTACACCAGCGCCGACAGCGTCTTTCAGGTGGCTGCGCACGAGGAGCTGGTGCCGGTGCACGAACTGTACCGCTACTGCGAGATCGCCCGCGCGATGCTGAAGGGCGAGTACGGCGTGGGCCGCGTCATCGCCCGCCCCTTCCTGGGCAGCACGGCAGAGACCTTCTACCGCACCACTAACCGCCACGACCTGAGCCTGAAGCCGCCCCGCGCCACTATGCTCGACCTGCTGAAGGACGCAGGCAAGGACGTCATCGCTGTGGGCAAGATCTTCGATATCTTTGACGGCGAGGGCGTGACCGAGAAGATCAAGACCACCGGCAACACCAACGGCATCGCCTTCACCAAAGCCTTGCAGACCCGCGATTTTGAGGGCCTGGCCTTTGTGAACCTCGTCGATTTTGATATGCTCTACGGCCACCGCCGCGACGTGGCAGGCTATGCCGCTGCTGCCACCGAGTTCGATGCGTTCCTGGCCGACTTCATCCCCGGTATGCGGGAGGGCGACCTGCTGATGATCACGGCAGACCACGGCTGCGACCCATCCTATACCAAAACCACCGACCACACCCGCGAGTATGTGCCGTATCTCATCTGCGGCAGGGGCGTCAAGCCCGGCGTGGACCTGGGCACGAAGCTCTGCTTCGGCACCATCGCCCACACCGTCTGCGAGTACCTCGGTGTAGACGCTTCGACCCTGGATGGCCAGAGCGTATGGGAGAAGATCCGGAAGTAAAAGTCACAGTTTGAAAACAAATGCGCCAAAGGTGCTTGAAGTATGGTTGGGGTTGTGGTAGACTAGGCCCTGTGCCTGTTCGTGAGGGAAGAGCAGAACCGCTCCTGCTTCCGGACAGACAAAGGATTGGTTCAAACAAAGGAGATCATACAATGAAACTGAATCGTGCAATGGGTCTGGCACTGGCCGCTGCTGTTCTGGCTTTTGCTGTGACCGGCTGCTCCAGCACCGCATCTTCCACCGCTTCCTCTGCTGCTTCCAGCGAGGCTGTCTCTTCTGTGGCTGCTTCGGAGGCCGCATCCGGCGAGGCTGCCGCCGCCAGCGTGGTCAGCACCGAGTCCCTCGAAGTGAACGGCAAGACCTACGATGCCGACTGCTACGGCGAGTTCACCCTCTCCAACGGCGACACCATGAAGCTGTGGAAGCTGAACGGCGCATACGACGACCTGAGCGCCCTGCCCATGAAGGGCATGGTTGAGGAGTTCCCCATCGAGGCTGAGGAGAACACCGTGTATGTGGCAGACGTGACCGCAAACGGCGAGACCACCCGCCAGTATCTGCGCGCCGACAAGGCTGGCCGCAACGGCACCGCCTCCGTCAAGACCTTCGAGCTGGAGTCCGCTGAATAATCCGCTCCGACATGAAACAAGAAAAAGTCCCGACCGGTCTGGTCGGGACTTTTTTGTAACGGGGTCTTATTCTGCGGAGCTGCTGGAACCGAACAGGGCATCCAGAACGGTGGACGCCGCCTGATGGAGCGAGGAGGCGGCCTGCTCGACCTGCTCCTGTGTGGGCAGGGAAATGGACGGTGCTTCGGAGGAGCTGCTGCTCTCGGCAGGAGGCTCCTCGGCGGGCACTTCGGTGGAGGCAGACGGTTCGCTGCCGGCCGGTGTTTCGGCAGGGGTCTCAGCCGGAGCCTCTGCGGGCGGCTCACTGCTGGCAGGGGTCTCCTCCGGGACGCTCTCCGCAGGTTCGTCCAGGACGACACTGTCCGCCGGGGTCTCCGGCACGGAAACGGCGGCGTTGGGGTCTGCCGTCGGCGTGTGGACTTCGGTCTTCTCCGGGGTCTGCTGGGTGTCGCTGACCGTGCCCTCACCGCCCAGCACGGAGGCGATCAGCTCCTTGGCCTGTGCCACCGAGCTTTCATCCGGTTTCATGACGTAGAGGCTCTGCCCCTTGGCGGAGTAGCACTGGGAGCTCTTGCCGCTGGAACCGGTGACGGAGTAGCTCTGGATATCCCAGTTGGCGAGGTCGCTCAGCTGCATCCGGACCAGCGCGGAGATCTGCTCCTGCGACAGGCTGGTGACGAAGCAGTCCGACACGGCGTCCATCAGCTTGGAAAAGCTCATCAGGACGGTGGGGGACTTGAGCTTGTTCACCATGGCGTCGATGACCTTCATCTGGTTGATGCCGCGCTGGATGTCGCCGGAAGCGAAGGCGTGGCGCTCACGGGCAAAGGCCAGAGCGGCCTTGCCGTCCAGATGGTTCCAGCCCTCCACGAAGGCGGTGGGGTCATAGTAGCCGGGGCTGCCGACGGAGGTGAACGCCTGATCGGAGTAGACATCCACGCCGCCCAGCGCGTCGATGATGCTGATGAAGCCTGCAAAGTTGATGCGGATGTAATGGTCTACGTTGACGCCGTAGAGGTTGCCCAGCGTTTCCATGCTGGTCTCCACGCCGTACAGACCGGCATGGGTCAGCTTGTCTTTGTCGCTGGTGCCCGCCAGGTCCACATAGTAGTCGCGGGGGGTGTTGATGAGGACCACCCGCTTGGTCACCGGGTTCACGGCGGCGAGGATGTTCACGTCGCTGCGGGCTTTTTCGGTCAGCTCACCGCGGGTGTCCACGCCGCTGAGGTAGATAACGAAGGGCTCTTTGGTGATCTTGTTGGCCTCGGCGCCGGTGAGCAGGCCGGAGGTCATGCTGCCCAGCGCGGAAAGGCCCTGCTGCGCCCAGATGCAGCCCATGGCCATGGCGGCGCACAGGAACACCGAGAACACGCGGGACACCTTGCCGGGCACGTTATACTCCTGGCAGCGTTTCACTAGCAGCCACAGCAGGGCCAGCAGCGCCGCCAGAATGACGAGGTAGAGCACTGGCAGCATCTGGGTGCGCCACAGCTGCACCAGTGCCAGAATGCTTAAAATACCTT
>ERZ773168.3862-NODE-3862-length-10295-cov-3.366602_pt1 | contig 10295 bp, 5 predicted proteins | sample MGYA00511261_ERZ773168 | MGnify/ENA primary metagenome ERZ773168 (study PRJEB29015, sample SAMEA2737855) | human gut metagenome | biome: human gut; feature: human-associated habitat; material: faeces | place: China | collected 2012 ... | reverse complement strand
TAATGGAAAAAGAAACGATGTACCAATTTTCAAATTAGTAGGTAGGAATGCGTTTTCATTACCTCCGTCATAAGATACTTTGGTTCCGATGTTGGAGATATTGAAACCTAAAGACCATTGGCATTCGTTACGACCTATGATGGGATAAGTCGTGTAGTATCCCGATATATCGGCAGCGAAGGCCGATGCACCCGATGCATCGGAAACACTCGATTCGTCGTAATGAAACCCTAAGTCGGAATAAATGTAACGGAATACGACACCCATAGAAAATTTATCGGACAATTTGCGGGAATATCCTACATCGAAAGCCATTTCATAAGGGGTTATGCTATTTTGTGCGTTTCCTTGATTATCGGTGAGTACGATTTCTCCCAATGAAAAATAGCGTAAAGAGGCACTTAATGCCTGTAAATCGCTGCTCCCCAATTTCCAATACCCCGCTAAATAGGCCAAATAGATGTCGTTTACCAGTTTGCGTAACCACGGAGTGTACGATAGAGATACACCTGCTTGGCTGTAAGCGAAAGCATATTTGGAAGGGTTCCAGAATTGAGAGTTTGCATCGGGGTCGGTGGCGACACCTAAGTCACCCATCGATGCTCCACGAGAATCGGGGGTTATACTTAGCGAAGTGACTCCTGTATTGATAGGGTTGAATTCATTCTTGGTCGAATTTCCGTTGGCTGCAAGGGCATATACCGGCAAGAATAGCGATACAAGAATAATTGTTATAATATAAAAAGACAGTCTTTTCATCTTTGCTGACATTACGAATTACATGTATATAATAAACAGAGAATCGTGGGGATTATTGCGTGATAACCACGATTTTTTTAGCGGGTGTAACGATTGTCCCGGCAGATGTTTCGAAATAACCCTTGCAATAGTATTGACCGGCGGATACTCTTTTTCCGTTGTTGTCTTGGAGATTCCAGGTCAAGGGGAACGGGTTATTCTCGGTCGTTTCATACGACCAGATTTCTTCGCCTAAGGTGTTAGTAACAGAGATTCGGGTATGTTTCGATTCTGTGACGTCGTTCCCGTTTTGGTCTTGACACGAGATTGTCGCTCTTTCGGTCGCCGGTTCTTCTTCAAGGGAGATGGTATATGTTTCGCTGTTCTCTTTGACTTCGAAAGCTATGGTTACTTCCGATGAATTTCCTAAGGTGTCGAATACTTTGAATGTAAGTGTATGCAATCCGTTACTCAGTCGAGGGAGGGGGTATATGAATTCTCCTTCGGGAATCTCGCTTTCTGCGATAGGCTTGTAATAGCGAGCGACGTTTTCTTCGATACATGCGCCATCGAGCGATAAGGTCATTTGTTTGCCTAAGCTGTTTCCGCTCCATATACCGGAAGGGTCCGAGAATTTACAAACGAACGTGGCCGGATTGTTTACTAATATTCCTTCGGTGAAGGAATCGTCGTTAATTCCGGCGAACTCGATGTCGGGGCCTTGTATATCTTCTGTTATCGGTTCGACAGCCGTGCTGACGATTAATTTATCGGTATATCCGTTGGCTTCTCTGCCCGATTCGTCATAGGCGTACAAATTTAGCAGCCCGGATTTTCCGGAATGTGAATTGTCAATCGGGAGTGTGACGGTGATTCGGAATGTCCCGTTTTGTATCGTGCCTTTACCGGTAGTCAATAAATCGGGGCGATGCGTATAAGTCCATGTTTTTTTGTCTTGATGTGCCAATGTGGTGAACTGTTTTTCTTTGTCATATAGGTTATAGTATATATAACCGTTGAAATCGGAAAGTAGCTCATTTTGGTGAGATCGTATTTCACCCTCCACCGTATAATTTTTGCCCGGAATCATTTCGATATTTTTTTTGCCGCTATTTCCGTTTATGCGGGTAACTTGTATGGAATGTTCGGGGTAAGCAAGTTTTAAAGCCGGGTCTCCGATAAGAACGTAGTTGAGTTTGTTCTTGTCGATTTCGGTGTTGAAATCTCGTTTAGCCAGTTTTAAAACATCTCCGATTCGTAAAGGAGAACCATTGGAATCCCGTTCTAAGAGTCGCTTCATTAATCGTCGATTGATTTTATCGTTTCCATCGGTATAAACCACACGGGTAGTCGTTATTAAGGCTATGGCTCCGGCAGAGGGGTTGAGGAATACGTTCTCTCCGGCTGAAACGTCTTCTGCGTCGAATTGGCAGTAGTCGCATGTGATAGTGATAAATAGGGGTAACCGCGTATTGGTAAGATGGTCCATTTCATATCGGGAAAATAATCCTTCTCCGGTAAACCCTACTTCGGGGTCATTGTGTCCTATATAGTTGAAGACGAGCATACCTTCATTAAATTGTTTCATCAACTCTCGATTGGCTTCGGGGTATTTTTGTGTTTGGGGATCCATGTAATAGGAGTCGATGTATATTTTGTTCACTCTGAATCCCAATCTCGGTTGAGAAGTATTTTTGAGTAAAAGGGTGTCACTTCCTCTATCGGCTTGTTCGGCGTGTATCGCTTCGTCTCCATCGTCGGCAGCTATGCAGATATTGTTTTTCCATGAGGAGAAGTCTTTGTCGTGTACATACCGATATAGTTTATCTACTACCAATCGTGCATTTTTAATCGAGGAAATGGGAAAACGACCGATTCCTAAACATACTTTATCGACCTTTATTTCTTCGCCCGAATTGTCTTCCAAGAAACCGAAATAATCTTCTATAACGAATGATTCTCGTTCGTCGATACTTGTTTTCGATTGGTAGGTAAGTAACATGTTGCATTCGGGTGAATGTAACTTTTCCATAGATTTGCGGTTGTTGTAAGAACCGTCTCCGAAAAGAAGCAGATAACGCGGACGAACATTTTCATTACCTTCGGCTCTGTCGTAAAACATTTTCATTAATCTTCGATAGGCCGAGGCATCGGGTGCTCCCGATGAAAATTCGTTGAAAATTTTTTCTTGTTCAATAACTGCGACGGTTAGTCCTTCTTCTCTGTGCAGCTGAGCTACGCGTTCGGCTTCTGTCTGTAATGCTGCCGGGGTGATGATCGTTAGTTCGGGGATATTCAATGCGTGTAAGTTTTGGTTTTCGATTTGCCGCACGAAGGACGGAGAAGGAAAATTTTGTTCTGGGTCGAACGCAATGAACTCTCTGAGCTGAGCATCTTCTGGTGTAAATGAGGTTGTGTTGTTATCGAATGAGGTTGTAATGTTTTTCGGTCTATGAGGCGTAGTGACGTCCCAAACCAATGTTGTGGCTGTACTGTTTTCTATTCGGTAATAATTGTCGGTTTGCCGGTTGATAAAACGAAAGCAGACTTGCCCGTTATATAATTGTAACTTACGTTTATAATTGAGTCTGATGTAATCGAGATATGCCGATAGGGTTGTTCCTGTACTGGCGTAGCGAAGGCTTATCGTTGATTCTTCCTCGGCTCGGCTCACTGTTTTAAGTGGGGAAGCTACTCGAAGAAATTCATGGCTATCGTAATATTTTGTGATTTTGTTCGAGGTATTGGTCGGTAATTCGGTCCCATTGTAAGAAATGTGTATATACCCTTCGCTTCCACTGATTTTTGCTCCGAAAGATACTCTTATTTTTATCGGAGAGGGTTGTGCTCCCGATAGGTGAAACGTGAAGTCTTGATTCGAATTCGATAGAAAATCTTCACCGAAGAAATTTTGTCCCGTTTTGCCTACCGATATTAATTCTTTTTCGTGTAGGGCATAGTCGTCGAATACGGTAATCGGGGTATCGATTTCGGTCGGTAAGGAAGATGATATGGTAGGAAAGTCGGTAGATTCGATGTTTCTATCTGTCAGGAAATAGCAGGCATATGTAGAATAGGGGTGAAGCCGATGTACAAATTCTTGACTGGCAGAATCGAAAGACCATTTGGTAGTGCCTTGCGAATAAAAATATAGTTTGTTGTTATGCCGCCAAAGTGGAATTTGCGGTAGGTCGTCTATGTAGTTATCGCTGTTTGCAAACAGTTCATCGATGACGGTTCCTCCATATCCGAACAGTTTTATTTTTGAAGGGTCTGTAAAACCCCAAGCCCTCAAAGAGTCTTCTGTTATTTGGTAAATTCCTGCATCGGTTGTCGATATCTTTACCCAATTGCCTTCCGCTAATATGGAGTTTTCTGCATAGTCTTGTCGATCTCTTCCGTATGTAGGTTGGAGTAAAATATAAAAACAAGCTATAATGGATAATATTCTTTGTTTTTGTGTTCGCTTAATCGTATGAGGCATTGGTATAAACTAATGGCTATTTAACAAAAAAATCAAGAACTTTTGTTTCTTCCAAATACCCTTCGAGATGGTCTCCTATTTTTACGGGTCCTACTCCTGCCGGTGTTCCGGTAAAGATGAGGTCTCCTATTTTCAAGGTATAGAATTGGCTGATATAAGCGATGAGTTCATCGATGTGGAAAATCATATCTTGACTATTGCCTTGTTGTACTTTTACTCCGTTTATAAACAAAGAGAAATTTATATTGTCGGCTTTGGGTGTTTGTTCGGGTAATGGAATGAATTGTCCGATGGGAGCCGAGTTGTCGAATCCTTTTGCAATGTCCCACGGATTTCCGTTCGCCCTTGCTTCGGCTAGCTTGTCCCTGGCCGTGAGGTCGATGCCTACCGTTACAGAGTCGTAGTATCGATGTGCAAATTTACCGGCTATGTTTTTCCCTAATCGGGAAATGTGGAAAACCAATTCGGTTTCGTATTCGATACGGTCGGAGAATTGAGGTAAAAAAAATGGCTTCCCGTCTTTTAGTAAAGCCGTTTCGGGTTTAAAAAAAATGATGGGATTTTGAGGAGTTTCTTTTTGGTTCATCTCTGCATTGTGTCCTCTATAATTCCAACCGACGGCAATTATTTTCATGAGATTTACTTGATATTATTTAACCGATTGAACATAACGGCTAAATGAGCATAAATAGATGTGTTTTGAATAACTATATGTTTGGGAACTCGAATCCGGTAAGGGGTAAAGTTCCAAATCGCTTTGATACCTCCGGCTATCATCTCTTCTGTCGCACTTTGAGCTTTGTCTATCGGGACGGTCAATATTCCTATTTGGACACCCAACTCTTTTTGCTTTTGAGTGAATTGAGACAGGGGATATACCGGAATATGATTAATGAAGGTTCCTGCCAACTCGGGTTTGACATCGAACCCGGCAACGACTTCGAGACCGTATTGCGACAATCCCGAATCTTGCATGAGCGCGGCCCCCAAACTTCCAACTCCGAAAATGAATGCTTTGTGCATAGACGTGAATCCGAGAAATTCTTCCAGTACTGCGACTAACGAATTTATTTCATAACCGACACGTGTTTTCCCCGAAATATTGATAAAAGAGAGGTCTTTGGCTATTTTCGACGAATCTACGCCTATTTCCTTTGCTATTTGTGTGGAAGAAACATATTCTTCTCCTTTTGTTTGTAGCAATTTTATATAAGCCAAATACCACGGAAGCCTGCGAAGCGAAGGCTCCGGTAATTTAATTGTAGATTTCGATTCCGAATTATACATCTTTTTGACTGTTTGATATACAAAGATATAACAAAATACTGAAATTTGGTTCAAATATTTTTTACTCGATCCCTTAAAAGGGATCGGCGATGTATATCCTTGTCGAAGAAACAGTCTATTCTCTGCCGGTCACACAGAGTTTTTTCGAACGAGTGGTTTCGTGTTCGTTATCGGTCGATATAATCGCTTTGTACAAGTAGATACCACCGGGAACCCGAGTTCCGCTACCGTCGGTCAAATCCCATGTAATCGGGTAGGACTTGTACATGTCGGAGAGACCTTTCCCCGTATAACGCCATACTTCTACTCCCATCAGATTATATACCGATATGGTTACGTTTATCACGGCATCCGGTCTGTTGTGTCTCAAATAGAAATTTGTCGAAGTGCTGGCCGGGTTACGATCGGCATACAAGTCATAAATAACAGGTTTTAATCCGGCCTTTACCGTAAAGCCTATTTCGGTTTCCGACGAATTGTTTTCGGTGTCCCACACTTTTAATCGTAAAGAGTGTTCCCCTTCGCTCAGTCCGCTCAAAGGGTATGCGATAAACCCTCTGCCGAATTCGCCCAATGCAGGTTGGAAGTAAGAAGATACGTCGGTATATACGGTTTTATCGTCTAAGGTAATAGTCATCTGATGCCCGATACCGGCATCGGATATGTTTATTCCCGATTCATCATACACCTCGGCCATAAACAGAGGCGATTCGTTGACCGTATCACCGTATTTGAACTCTTCGGAGTTGAGGTAGGCAGAATATATCTGCGGACCTTCAAAATCTTCGTTCGAGTCGTCGTTAAATCCTCCTACGATAAAGTTGGATTCATTGCCGTTTCCCTCTTGACCTTCATCGTTATAGCAATATAGATTTATCAATCCCTTGTCATCGGCAAAGTTGATTTCTCTCGGGACTTTGAATGAAATTTCAAAAATGCCGTTGACGATAGAGTCTTTTCCCACATAAAGGCGGTTGCTCCTTTCTTTAAATTCTATGGCTTTGCCTTCCTCTCCATAGCCGTGGGTTACTACGGTTACTTCGGAATCATAGACCGTCGGACAGATGATACCGTTATAATCGGTCGCTTTTTCTCCGCCGGGGGTATATATCTCTCCCTTTATAGAAACGGAGTCTCTCGCTTGTATGGTCGGTGTGGTTTGAGTGATGTCATGCCCGTTTATTTCGGTTACCTTAATTTGGTAATCGGGGTATAATAATTTTAGAGCCGGATCTCCCAATAGGGTGTAGTTCAATTTGTTGCTGTCTGTTTGTGCAATGTTGCATTTCGCTTCACGCAATATGTCGCCGAGTCGTGGATACTCGTGATTTTCATTTTTTTTGAATATTTGTTGCGCTACACCACTGTTGAGATAGTGATTGTCGCTGATATAAACGACTCGGGTCGTGGTGATGAGGGCTATACCTCCTCCGTTCGGATTCAGGCAAAGGATTTCTCCACCCGATGTTTCTTCGTGATCGTAACGTCCGAAGTCACAAGTCGCTGTGATAAACAGTGGCAACCTTTTTAAATACATGGATTGAATGTCGCCTATATTCAATAAATCTTCATGTGTCCATGCCACGGTACTGCCGTGACCTATATAATCTACTACGAGAACGCCGTCATCTAAAATTTGTAATAATTTTTTCTTGGCCGAAGGGTATGTTCGTCCCGTGGAGCCTATTTCTGCCGTGTAAGCATCCGTGTAGACTTTGTTGATGAAACAGTGGGCATCGCTATTCTCCATAATGCTGCAAATCTCTTCGGCCTGTTCCATGTGAATGGCATAATTTTCATCGTCGGCGACGACAAGAACCTGATTTTTCCAAGAGCCCTTATCGTTATTCTCTATATAATTGTATAATTTGGATACCACATCTTTGGCTTCTTGTTCGCTTTTTATGGGCAAACGGCCTATATTGACACGGAGTTTATCCGACGCTATTCTATTCCCGGAATCGTCGTCGAGGAATCCGAAGTAATCGTCTGTCGTATAGGATTGACGTTCGTCTGTTCCGCTGCCGTGCTGGTATGTGAGGAGTGTGGGGTATTTCACATATTTACCGGTTTCTCCTATTTTTCGGTTATCGTATAATCCTTTTCCAAAAAGCAACAGGTATAAAGGCTCTCCATCGAGGCCGCCTTTTCGATCGAAAAACATTTTCATCAGTCGTCGATAGGCTGTCGCATCGGGTGTTCCCGAGGAGAATTCGTTGAATACGGTTTCATGGTCGATGACAGCTACCTCCATACCGTCGTTCTCATTATGCAATCGGGCGATGCTTTGGGCGTAGGAGATATATTCTTTGGGCGTGAGAATAACCATGTCGGGGGTTGTCAAACCGTGTAAATTTTGGTTAGGCACTTTTTCAATAAACTCTACCGAGGTAACGGTAGCTTGTTCGTCGAATGCAATGTATTCTTCATTTCCTTTCGTAGGCACGAAACGTGCATTACCGTTGTTGACGTTGGGTTTGATAGAAACGGGATTCAGAGGATCCGATATATCCCAGATATGAGTCGTCGCCGAGTATCCTTGCAGGTTATAGCAACTGTTCGCAGGGAGCTGACCCAGCCGGAATTGGATACTTCCGTTGTATAATTGCAATTTCCTTTTGTAGTTGAACCGAAAATAATTGAGACGGGCCATAGAGAGAGAACCTCCGTTTTGTCGGAAAAGGAGCGTAAAAGCCAGCTCCTCGCTGTCGAGGTCGATTTCTTTGAGCGTCGAGGTCATTCTTACGAAGTCATAAGAACTGCTCGATCCTGCTCCTATATTGTCGGTGTTGCTCGATGGAAGAGTTTGTCCATTGCGGGTAAAGACAAGTGTGGCAGTTCCACCTAATATTTTCGCTCCGAAAGAAGTTCTTAATTTTACAGGAGAGGAATTGTCTACACCGGGAAGTTCGAATGTAAAACTCTTAGATGTCGTATAACGGAAATCGTCTCCTAAAAATAATCGTCCTGTCGAACCGGGAGAATATAATTCCTGTTCGTACACGGCGTGTTCGTCGAATGAAGTTATGTCCTGTAATCCGGTCGTTTGTCCCCCTTCCCGTTCGGCGATGGTCGCCGATTGATTTTTACTGTCGGTCAGGAAATAATATCCTGCGGTAGAATATGTGTTTTGTTCATGGTCGTATTCTTTGGTTTTTTCGTTATACGACCATGAAGTGGGGCCTTGTGCGTAGAACAATATTTTACTGTCGGTGCGTATGACGGGTAACTGATTCAGGTCGTCTATATCGTTCTCAGAAAATGTTTCGGGTAGCATGGCGCCTCCGTATCCGAAAACGGTCACGGCCGAGGGATCGGAAAATCCCCATCTACGGAGTTCCCGATAGGTGATTTGGTGAATACCGGATTCGTAAACAGCCACTTTTACCCAATATCCGTCGGTGAGTTGCGATTGGGTCGCATAACGGCTGGGGTTGAGTGCAAACGATGTCTCTATGGTAAAAAAGAGCGTACTTATGCACAGCCATATACGCAATAAGGACAAACGGTTTGCAAAGAATATATCGTGATGTCTCGTAATATCTTTCATCGTATTTTATATAACGGGAAATCGTTCGGTTTATTGCTGAATAAAAAGCGATGCGGGTTGTTTCGTATCGCTATCTTTATTATTTTTGAGGACAAATATAGCGAAAGGTGAGAGCAGAGACAAACGGAAATCGCATTTCCGATTTGGCTATGCCGAACCGCATCCTATATTCTACAAATATAGCGAAAGGCGGGAGCAGAGACAAATGAAAACGGTTTTTGAATTTAACTATGCGAGATTGCCTTTTATATCCTAAATTGATAGAAGAGATAAAATTACCGAAATGAAAAAAAATAATGATTGGAAAGACAGATTGAATGTAGTTTATTCTACGAATCCCGATTTCAAATTCGATAATGGCGAGGAAGATGAACCCGAAACTTTGGAACCGGGGAAACAACAGTTGCGCATATCGTTGGATAAACGTAACAGAAACGGAAAATCGGTTACGCTCGTGACCGGATTTGTCGGTACGGCCGAGGATTTGAAGGCTTTGGCGAAAAAGTTGAAAACCAAGTGCGGGGTAGGAGGGTCTGATAAAGAAGGCGATATATTGATTCAGGGAGATTTCCGTCAAAAAGTGTTGGAAATTTTATTGTCGGAAGGGTATCGAGCTCGCATTATCTGATTTTATGTTACATATATACAAAGCATCGGCCGGTTCGGGCAAGACTTATACCCTGACATTGGAGTATATTAAATTGCTGTTGGGATATAGGGACGAACAGGGGCGTTACCAGTTATATCGGAAGAGCGATGCACAGCATCGACGTATTTTAGCGGTTACATTTACCAATAAGGCGACCGAAGAGATGAAGCATCGTATCGTTTTCCAGCTCGATATATTGGCGCACGATACGGAGAAGTCGCCTTATGTCGATGGCTTGATGCAACTGTTCGGTTGTACAGATTCGGGGTATAGCTTCGGAGACGCTGTATGTTTTGTTACACGATTTTTCTTATTTCAATATCAGCACGATCGACCGTTTCTTTCAACAAGTGCTTCGGAATTTTACCCGCGAAATTGGATTGCAGGGCAGTTTTGAGATAGAGATGGATAACGATTTCGTTACGGCTTCTGCCATAGACCGCATGTATTCCGAATTGTCCGACGTCGACCAAAAAGGTCTTCTCAACTGGCTGATACATTATGCCGAGGAGCGTATAGAGTCGGGGAACTGGTGGAGCTTGGGAAATCGATCCGAACGGAAAGACGATTTGAGAGAACTGGCCGGG
>ERZ773168.3858-NODE-3858-length-10303-cov-2.699649_pt1 | contig 10303 bp, 9 predicted proteins | sample MGYA00511261_ERZ773168 | MGnify/ENA primary metagenome ERZ773168 (study PRJEB29015, sample SAMEA2737855) | human gut metagenome | biome: human gut; feature: human-associated habitat; material: faeces | place: China | collected 2012 ... | reverse complement strand
TTTTGTAAAAACTGAATTTGATCATTTCCGCAAAAGGGAAATAAGTAAATAAGAAAAGTAAAAATAATGGGATGATCATGAATCCGATGCACACCAGGACCTGCTGTCCCGATCTGCTCCTTGCCCATTTTTTCAAACTGAATGATTTTGTTGTCATGTTGCGTTCCTCCCGTATGAAACCGCCCATTATGCCACTGGATTGGAATATAAATTCCAATCCAGTCTGCAAAATGTTATGTATTTGTGTAACATGAAACTATTCTGTTACTTCGATTCCCTCAGCTTCCTGAGCGTCTGACCACTTCTGGTTCCACTCGTTCATGATATCATCAAAGCTCTCATCACCGTTTGCTGCATGCTCGATGATTGCCTGGATCTTATCATTTCCACCGTTGTTAAAATTCAACTCAGAATCAGCATTTAATAAGTTTAATACATCCTCTTCGCCCTGTACTGCCGGCTCATCCTCAAGGAATGTTACACCAGAGAAATCAAGCTTTGTATCAGAAGATGACTTTGCAACCGGAAGTCCATCCTCGTTGTAAGAAAATCCAGACTTTTCAGTCATCCACTTAACAAAGATTAAAGCTGCCTGCTTCTCATCGTCTGTTGCATTTACGTTGATACCATAAGAGTAATCAGCACCAGCAGATGCATACTGCTCACCGTTTACAGTGATTGGGAATGGCATATATCCGATATCTGCTGCGTTAGGACCAGCTGCTTCCATCTGTGGGTAAGCCCATGATCCAAGTACCATACATCCGATCTCACCGTTGTTTAACATTGACTTAGAATTGTAATATGGCAATACAAATAGGCGATAAGGTTCCCGAGTTTTTGGGAACCGATCAAGACGGTAAAGAGGTAAAGATGAGTGACTATCAAGGAAAGAAAGTAGCTCTATATTTCTACCCGAAAGATAACACAAGCGGTTGCACGGCGGAAGCATGCAGCTTACGTGACGGCTATCAAGCCTTACAAGCGAAAGGCTTCGAAATCATCGGAGTAAGCAAAGATAGCGCCAAATCGCATCAAGGCTTTATACAAAAGCAAAACTTACCTTTCCGTTTAATAGCGGACACAGACACGGCCTTACAAGAACTGTTTGGTGTGTGGGCTGAGAAAAAAATGTACGGACGTTCATACATGGGGACTCTCCGGACCACCTTTATCATCAACGAGGAAGGTATTGTTACAAATATCATCGGACCGAAAGAGGTGAAGACAAAAGACCATGCAAATCAAATCCTTAATTTATAAGGGACACATATGGCAAAAGAAGAAAATTTGTTCGAAGAAAAAGCGAAAGAAGAAGGTGGTAAACCAGCCGCTAATGCGGATAAGCTAAAGGCTTTACGTGCGGCAATGGATAAAATCGAGAAGAACTACGGAAAAGGTTCGATCATGAAACTGGGCGATGAAAGCATCGAGGATATCGAGGTGATACCGACAGGCTCTATCGCTTTAAACGCAGCGCTGGGCGTAGGTGGATATCCGAAAGGACGTATCGTCGAGATCTATGGTCCGGAATCTTCCGGTAAGACAACGATAGCGATCCATGCGATCGCCGAGGCGCAGAAAAAAGGAGGTATCGCCGCATTTATCGATGCGGAGCATGCTTTTGACCGTTTCTATGCCGAGAAGCTAGGCGTTGATGTAGAGAACCTATGGATCTCCCAGCCGGATAACGGTGAGCAGGCCTTGGAAATAGCCGAGCAATTGATCCGTTCATCCGCCGTAGATATCATTGTTATCGACTCCGTAGCCGCATTGACTCCTAAAGCCGAGATTGAGGGCGATATGGGAGACAGCAAGATGGGTCTACAAGCTCGTCTAATGTCGCAAGCCCTTCGTAAGTTGACGGCCGCAATCAATAAGACGAATACGACCTGTATCTTCATCAACCAATTGCGTGATAAGATCGGTGTAATGTTCGGAAACCCAGAAACAACGACTGGTGGTAATGCGTTGAAATTCTACGCTTCAGTCCGTTTGGATATCCGTAGCATCGGAAAGCTAAAAGATGGTGACGAGATCAAGGGAAACCAAGTGCGTGTGAAAGTTATAAAAAACAAGGTGGCTCCTCCATTCCGCAAGGCAGAGTTCGATATCATGTTCGGTCAAGGTATCTCCCGTTCCGGAGAGATCATCGATCTTGGTTCTGAACTGAATATCATCAAGAAGAGCGGTTCATGGTACAGCTACAATGATACCAAATTGGGACAGGGTCGTGATGCGGCAAAACAATGTGTCGAGGACAATCCCGAATTGGCAGACGAATTATCCGAATTAATATTTGAGGCATTAAAAGCCAACAAGTAATTTGCGGGGGCGGGCAAACCCCGCCCCTATACGAAATTGTAATGAGTAATAAAGACAAATATCGTTTACTTTGCAATACTGAAAAAAATATACCGATCTTCTCACATGACTGGTGGTTGGATACGGTTTGCGGAGAAAAAAAATGGGATGTCTTGCTTATAGAACAAAAGGGAAGGATACAGGCAACCCTCCCCCTTTACGTCCCCCATTCCGATATTGTCTCAATGCCTTCTTACACCCAAACGATGGGCCCTTGGTTCGCCGCAAGTTCCTCCGACACGAAATATACGACCGAGTTAGGACGACGTCAAGAACTATGCAAACAATTCACGGAAGAACTAAAACGCTATCCGCACTTCCTGCAAAATTTCAATTATGACATTACGGATTGGCTTCCGTTTTATTGGGCGGGATATAACCAAACGACACGTTATACCTATTTATTAAAAAATATCCGGGATCATCAAGCGGTATGGGAGAATATGAGCCCCAATATCCGGCGAAATATTGCGAAAGCGCAGAATAAATACCATATATCCGTAAAAAAAGGGATTCCTTTGAATGAGTTCCTAGCTGTACAAGCCCAAACATTTGACCGCCAGCATGTACGAATCAAGGAAGACACGAATGTACTGAAAGACTTGATCGCCACTTGCCGGCAAAGAGGACAAGGTGATTTATGGGGAGGTTATGACGAGCAAGGCCATTTACATGCGGCCGCTTTCATCGTATGGCAAGATCGATCGGCTTACTATCTCGCAGGAGGAGGAAATCCGGCCTATAGAGGTTCCGGAGCGCAAAGCTACGTCCTGTGGGAATGTCTTCTTTTCGTTTCTCAATTTACGACGGTATTTGATTTCGAAGGGTCTATGCTACCCGGAGTAGAACGTTTCTTCCGCGAGTTCGGAGCTATCCAAACCCCATTTTTCACAATATCTAGGGGGAAATTGAGTTTATTAGACAGAGCACGCATTAAACTAAGCAAATGGGTATGAAAAATCGCACTTTACATTATATAATACGTTTTCTTGTAGGAGATGATGTCCCTAGCGAGCTGGTGGAAACGATCGGGTACACGGCTGATCCCAATAAATTCGACCGATATAACGTCGTTATTATTCCATCCGGCTTCTTTGATGGACAAACATACGGGACTCCCGCTTCCTTACCGGAACTCCCCTTGCAAGAGGTTCAAGGTATCCCCTTGTTATTCGGCTCGCCGAAAGAGGAATGGATAAGAGATACATGGGTGGTTCATGCCGATATCATCGCAAGTACTTATTTTCTCATTTCCAGATACGAGGAGATGGTACGGCGTGGAATTCGGGATGAGCATGGAAGATTTCCCGGTAAAGAGTCCTTACCCTACCGGGCCGGTTTCCTGCATCGTCCGATCGTGGATGAATATCGCATGCTGCTTCATCGTTGGCTACGCCAATCCCGGTTACGTGTACCCGAGGTAAAAAAGCAAATCCGGAAGATCTACCTCACGCACGACGTAGATTCTCCGACTCTATATCGTTCGTGGAAAGGTTTGATACGGTCTATTAGAGATAGAAGAGGTTTATATAAATCCTTTCAAGGTAAATTCGGTTCCCTTGAGAAAGACCCGTTTTATACCTTCCCTTGGTTTTTCCGCCAGAATAGTATCCTTCAGGACTTGATCGGGAAGGAACAATGTCACCCTATCCTATTTATCCGGAACGGGGGGAAAGCCAAGCACGACAAACCTCATTACGATTTGAGGAATAAAGATATTCGTAAATTGATAAAAAGTGCTTTAGAGCATAATGTAACTATTGGTTTGCATAGTAGCTACCAAGCGGGTACGACTCCCAGCCTTATCCGGAAAGAGAAAACCGGTCTGGAAGATCATATCGGTAAAAATGTTCGGTTCAACCGTCATCATTTCTTGGCAATCCGGGAACCGGAAGATATGGACCAAATAGAGGCTGCTGGGGTTATGGACGATTTCACCATGGGGTACGCCGATGTCTCTGGATTCCGGTTAGGGACTTGCTACCCGGTTCGTTGGATCAATCCGATCACCCGCCGGCTATCTCCTCTCCGACTACATCCGCTTATTATAATGGATTGTACCCTAGAGGAGGAGAAATATATGGGACTGGATTTTGACAGGGCTTTAACCTATTGCCGGAATTTAGTGGAACAAGTAAATAATGTAGGAGGTGAATTGGTTTTACTATGGCATAATGACTCCGTACAAGAAGGGTCCGGAAGTTATTTACGTAAATTATACGCCCAGCTATTAAAAGAATTAGCGAAGCAGTGAAAACAATAAAATCCCTGTATTCAAATAAATCAGAAAGAATGATTACTAATTGTAAAAATATTTTAGTCCTCGCCCCTCATACGGATGATGGGGAACTTGGGTTGGGGGGAACTATCTCACGCCTGATAGAAGATGGTAAAAAAGTGACCTATGTGGCTTTCTCCACCGCACAGCAATCGGTTCCCGAGGGTTTTCCGAAAGATATCTTGAAGACAGAGGTCAAGCAAGCGACCCAGACCTTAGGTATAGAACCGGAAAACCTAATCATATACAATTACGAAGTAAGAAAACTGGGATACGCAAGACAAGAGATATTAGAGGAGTTAATACGCCTGAAAAAAGTATCCGATTTTGACCTAGTCTTCATCCCTAGCTTGCACGACATCCACCAAGATCATACGACGATCGCCCAAGAGGGTCTACGGGCGTTCAAAAACACGAATATATTAGGTTATGAGTTAATCTGGAACAACCTGACATTCAATACACAATGTTTTGTAAGGCTGGAAGAGCGCCATATCGACGCAAAGGTAGAATCATTGAAAGCCTATAAATCGCAAGGAGCGAGAGATTATCTATCCAAGGACTTTATCTATTCATTAGCGAGAGCACGGGGTGTCCAAGCGGGATGTACCTATGCGGAAGCGTTTGAAGTCGTTCGTCTATTCTTATAACACTGATTGAATCCATGAATAAACTCCTTATCATATGTGATATGTTCCCACCCGCTTTCGCCCCCAGAATGGGATATCTATGCAAATATTTGACACGCATGGGATGGGAAGTTACCGTAGTGACAGAATACATAGAAGACAATACATTCGAATTCCTTACGGGGTATGCGGACGTGTATTGCGTCCGCTACTACAAAGCATCAGGAAAGATCTCAAAGCATATCGAATGGATGTGGGTCATGTTTCTAGACATCTTGTTTGGTTATAAAGACATGAGAATAATCAACGCATGCATCCCCTTAATAAAGACCAACCAATACAAGGGGATATTGTGTAGCACATACCGCACCTTTCCTTTAACCGCCGCCAAGACGTTAGCGATCCATACCAACCTCCCTTTCGTCGTGGATTTACGAGATATTATCGAGCAATACGCCTCCAACGAATATATATCGCATAAATTCCATACATTTTCATGGTTAGACGCATTCATCACAAAGCGATTTCGCAAACGGTTACTTAGAAAGCGAAATAACGCTTTGGAGGTAGCGGACTGTGTCACGACCGTATCGCCTTGGCATGTGGAGGTACTCAAACAATATAATCCCAACGTAAGACTGATTTATAATGGATTCGATCCTGAGTTGTTCTATCCGCAACAAATCAAGACCTCCCGGTTTATCATTACCTATACCGGACGGTTGTTAAGTTTAGCGATCCGAAATCCGGAGTTATTATTTGCAGCCATCGCCCGTCTTACGGAGGACAAGGTCATTATCCCCGAAACTTTTCGAGTTGTATGGTATACCGATCAAGAGTCCCGCTCCATCATCCGCCAAGAGGCCGAACGACATGGGGTGCAATCTTTCATGGATTACCATGAGTATGTACCGGCATCCGATATTCCCCTCATCTTGAACAAAAGCTCGGTGCTGCTTTCCTTGACGAATAAGTTTGACACGTCTGGTCCAAAAGGCTTCATGACAACTAAGTTCTTTGAATCGCTTGCGGTAGAAAAACCCATCTTATGCGTACAGAGTGACGAGGCTTACCTCGCCGAAGCCATCAAGGAGACCCATTCCGGACTGGCCGCAACCCGGGTAGACGAGGTGTACGATTTCTTGAAACATTACTATGAGGAATGGCAGGAAAAAGGATATACGACCTCGCCCGTCAATCGGGATAAGCTATCGAATTATTCCCGGAAAGAACAAGCTAGCCAATTTGCGCGTATATTTGAGGAGATTTAAGCAGATGGATAAATACCTCAACATAGTATCGTTCAATATACCTTATCCCGCCAATTACGGAGGGGTTATTGATGTGTATTATAAACTGGAAGCCTTGCGTGCTTGCGGCGTGAAACTCATATTACATTGTTTCGAATATGAACGTCCGCATGCACCGGAATTAGAAAGCATTTGCGACAAGGTTTTCTATTATAAACGCCGTACCGGGGTAATCGCTAATTTAACATGGCTCCCTTACAATGTATATAGCCGTAAAGATCATCGCTTGATCGAGAATCTTTTACAAAATGATTACCCGATCTTATTTGAGGGCCTCCACTCCTGCTATTATATGGACGATCCCCGTTTAAGAAACCGTATGAAGATATTCCGGGAGTGCAATATCGAGCACGATTATTATCGCCACTTGGCAAAGTCTGGCAAAGGATTGGTTCGCAATGCCTTTTTCAAGATCGAGGCCATGCGCTTCCAAGCCTATCAGAAAGTAGCACGGTACGCAAATCTGATAATCGCCGTATCCACGACAGACGCAGACTATTTACGAAAACAATTTCCCAATCAAAGGATCGAGTTCGTTCCTTGTTTCCACGAGAATAACCGGATTACGGCCGAACCGGGAAAATCCGATTATATTTTATATCATGGCAAGTTATCCGTTATCGAGAATGAACGAGCCGTGTTATTTCTCACCAAGCATGTTTTCAGCCAATTAAAACATACCTGCATAATAGCGGGCATGAACCCGACCCGTTTGATACGAGAGGCAGCCGCTCCTTACCCACATATAAAAGTAGAAGCAAATCCCAGTAAGGAACGTATGGACGCATTGATCCACAACGCACAAATTCATATGCTAATCACATTTCAAGATACCGGCCTAAAACTAAAGCTTTTGAACAGCTTATTCGCTGGAAGGCATACGATTGTCAATCATCTCATGCTAGCGGGTAGCGGATTAGATCCTTTATGCCATATCGCCGATACGCCGGATGAGATGATACGGGCTTGCGAACAATTAATGGCCCTACCTATAGATAAAGAGGTGATAGATAAACGAAAACAATTATTGTTCCCTGCTTTTTCTAATGAAGATCAAGGGATACGTTTATACAAGATGATATATGATGAAAGAGAATAGAAGTGATTTATTACATACATTAACCGAACGTTTGAAAGCGATCGACTATAATAAATTACCGATCAGCGATTATAATAAGCGATACATCGGCAACTTAAAGCCGGCGTTAAGCTATTTCATGCATATATACGCAGATTGCCTGCAAAGAGGACTTCAAGCGATACAAACCCCTATCTCCGATGTCACGCTAATCGATTATGGAGGAGGAACCGGCTTCCTTAGTATTCTGGCAAAATCTATAGGAATAGGACAAGTTATTTATATTGATCTTAACCCATCTTCCGTGGAGACGATCCAGCTATTGAAACAAATAATAGGAATAGGCCCCGATATCATACTCCATGGAGATTCAGATGTTCTTGCGGACTGGTGCGCAAGGAACAAAGTCTACCCCCAACTTTTAATCGCTACGGACCTGATAGAGCATGTCTATGATTTATCTTTGTTCTTCAAGGATTTAATCCATATAAACGATTCCATGTATCTACTATTCACGACAGCCTCTACACCATTCAACCCGTATGTCCAACAACGGTTACATAAGATGATGGTCGGATGCGAAAGTGGATCTTTGGAATCCCCCAACTATTATACATTACGAGAGCAATTCATAACGAAACTTTGCCCGGCTTTCTCCCCAAAAGAAGTAGAGACATGGGCCCGGCAGACTAGAGGCTTGACCTATCCCGATATCCAAAAAGCGATCGAGAAAAAGAGTTTACCAAGCCCGGAAGACCCATACAATACTTGCGACCCGGCTACAGGTAATTGGGCCGAACGAATCCTTCCCATACAGACTTATGAGGACTTATTGGCACCCTACCAGTTCAAGCTTAAAGTAGAGAAAGGATTTTATAACGCAGACCGAAGCAACCCAGTTCTTTCTTTGATATGCAAAGGTATCAACGCATTGATCCGCAACAGCGGCTCCTTTGGTTTTCTATTGGCACCATTCATCATTCTCTCCTGCGGCAAGGAGCGAGCAGATGCCATCTAGAACATATTCACGGGTCAAGTCCTCAGCTTTCAAGATTTGGTCGTTCCACTGCAATAAATCAATATCTATCGGCACACGCCCACAAGATTTATCTTCCGGCTTACGGCCGATGCAGCATTCTATATCTTTCAAGACATCCTTTATTCGCGCCGGACTCTCCTCGCTATACAAAACAGCCACTCGATTCAAAAATGTAGTTGATAATGGACAATCGATCGGTTCCGTATAAACTGGCTGAGAAAACTGTATAAAAACAAAATGAGCACGCAGCATCTCCGCCGCGCGCTCCATATTTTTCTCTTTATCCCAATTAGAGCCTAAGCACAATAGAACCCGGTTTCGTTTATTCTCCATCTCCGGCTAAAAGCGTTTAGTCATTCTTATGATTATTCAAGAATGTATTGATAAAACCGATCAACTTCACGAAAGAAGCGGAAAATTGTCCGGTATCGCTATTACGGATAGAGATAAATTTCTCCTTACCTTCCGTGGTAAATGAAACCTGATACATGATATCCCCTAAATCCCGGTTCGTCTCCTCCTCAAAGCCATAAGAGTCTTTCATCTTAAAGAAATTACATTTTTGCAGAATCGGTTTTAAAGAAGCAAACTCCTCATCAGTCAATGTCCCCTCCATAATTTTAGGATCTCGTTTCTTGGCGAAATTATCCATATAATAATTATACTCCTCGATACGGAATGTCTTGTCACTATCAAACAGAACCATTAGTTTGTAGTTATCTACACTTTCCATACTATAACTAAAAGAGAAATCCTTCAATTCTTTTTTACAGCCTGTAAAACAAGCAGACAGAAGAACCAATAAGGTGGCGAACAAAGTAATTCGTAGTTTCATTTGTCTAAAGTTGAAATTTGTGGCACAAACATACATAAAATACTCGAAAAACAACCCATGGAAATAAAAAAATACCTATTAGTTGGTATTGGTGGTACGAAGTTTTCAAGCTACCTTTGCGTAACATTTAATAGGACATGAGATTATCAGAACTTCGCACAGGCGATAAAGGTGTTATAGTAAAGGTAATGGGTCGCGGAGCTTTCCGCAAACGCATTATCGAGATGGGATTTATCAGAGGGAAAGAAGTGATCGTTATACAAAACGCTCCGCTCAAAGACCCTATTCACTATCGTGTAATGGGATATGATGTCTCATTGCGACGCTCGGACGCCGCATTGATCGAAGTCGTTAGCGCGGCGGATTTCGAGAAGGAACAAGCTACCTCGGTACAAGATACGAACAGGAGTGCAGACTCTTTTATCCTGCCTTCCGGCAATGAATTGCAAGCCATCGCATTACATAAAGGAAAAACAATTAACGTAGCCTTGGTTGGTAATCCGAACTGCGGAAAGACCTCTCTTTTCAATTTCGCATCCGGAGCACATGAGCATGTGGGTAACTATAGCGGCGTGACCGTAGATGCCAAGGAAGGAACCTTCCAACAGAATGGCTATACATTCCGCATCGTAGATTTACCGGGTACTTACTCCCTATCCGCTTACACGCCGGAAGAATTATACGTGCGTAAGCATTTGAATGAAGAGCAACCAGACGTGGTGATCAATGTTATCGACGCATCCAATCTGGAGCGAAACCTATATTTGACC
>ERZ773168.3844-NODE-3844-length-10324-cov-3.661992_pt1 | contig 10324 bp, 7 predicted proteins | sample MGYA00511261_ERZ773168 | MGnify/ENA primary metagenome ERZ773168 (study PRJEB29015, sample SAMEA2737855) | human gut metagenome | biome: human gut; feature: human-associated habitat; material: faeces | place: China | collected 2012 ... | reverse complement strand
AATCGTCATATACGGTGTCAATCCATAGTCTTTCTGCACACCCTGATACCAACCGTACCTTCTTTGAAAATAACCTGAATCTCTCCGAGACTTCCAGACAGCTTTATGTACACAGAAATACTCTGGTGTACCGCTTTGAGAAGCTGCAGAGAAAATTCGGACTGGATATCCGCGCGTTTGAAGATGCACTGACATTTAAACTGGCGATGATGGTTGTGGACTACATAAAATATTCTAAGAATCATCCGTCATAGATTTCTCAGACAATTTGATAACATCCCGCTGCGTGATCAAACCGGCAGACTCTTACAGCTACGTGGCTATGCGATTCCACACCGAATAACTGCTCCGCAGGGACTTACTTGATTCGGTTAAAAAAGCGTTATATCTTCACCAGAAATCTCTGTTGAAAATACAACGCTTTTTATTATTTCTTATATATTCTATTTCGCTTCTTTCAGCAGCATCAGATGCTCTTCCGGAAAATGAATATATTTCGGAACTTTTGCACGCGGATCTTCCTCAAAATTTCCTTTGGGACACATCCACCAGACCGGCTGACAGTCTCCGCCTTTCTTGTTCTTCAGTAAATACTGATGTTCAAAGGTCGTTTCAATATATTCCATAACTTCCACTTCCATGTGGTTCTCTCCGCCTTCAGATGCACCTTTCATCCAGTGACCGCGGATTCCCACATGCGTAACATCATCCGGCACCACATCTTTGGTCTGCAGCATCAGATCCCAGTCCACTGCATAAATACTGTGTTTTCCCATTTTCTGTACAGTTGAGAAATTTTTACACCCTGTCAGTCTGGCTGCCTGCAGAATACCGGGTCGTTCAAAGAGTTTCTTGGTTTCTCCTGTAGTAAGTGCCTGACCGCTGTCCAGAATTGTCAGATGTCCGCAGAACTTGTAAGCCTCATCACGGCTGTGAGTGACCAGAATCATATCACCTGTGTACTCATTAAGAAAGTTCTGCATATCACGCTGCATGATATCTTTCAGATATCCATCCAGTGCTGAGAACGGTTCATCCAGAAGGATGACTTCCGGTTCTCCGATCATCATTCGTGCCAGTGCGACACGCTGCTGCTGACCTCCGGAAAGCTGTCCCGGATAACGTTTCTCCAGCCCGTTAAGCTGATAGCGCTCTATGTAATCTGCCACTTTTGCCTTAAGATGTTTCTTATCCCCTCTGTATCCGCATGCGATATTCTTCTCTACAGTCATGGTAGGAAAAAGTGCATAGTTCTGAAAAAGATAGCCAACCTTCCTCTCCTGCGGTTTAAGATTGATTTTCTTTTCTGAATCAAAAAGAACTTTATCATTTACAACAATTCTTCCTGAGTCCGGTGTCTGGATTCCTGCAATACAGCGCAGAGTCATACTTTTTCCGCTTCCGGATGCTCCAAGGATCCCCATTGGAGAACCATCACTCTCCAGCTTTACTTTCAGAGTGAAGCCATGAAGTTTCTTCTCAATATCCACACTGACTGCCATTACATCCACCTGCCCATCTTCATTCCCTTACCGGAAACGATATTGATCGCCGCAACGATCACAAATGAAATGATCAAGATCACAACTACCCAGAAACCGGCCATGCCATAATTTCCTGCCGCAGTCTCCGAAGCAATGGCAACGGAAACGGTTCTGGTCTTGCCAAGAATGTTTCCTGCGAGCATGGATGTAGCACCGTATTCTCCGATTGCTCTGGCAAAGGCAAGGACTGTACCGGATGCGATTCCGGGTCCTGCTGTCGGCATGACAACTGTCCAGAAGATTCTTCTGTCACTCATGCCAAGTGTCTTGCCTGCTGCGATCAGATTCACATCCACCTGTTCAAATGCAGCGCGTGCATTTCGATACATCAGCGGAAACGCAATTACAGATGCTGCGATCACGCAGCCCTTCCAGGTCTGTACGATCTTAATGTCAAAATTATCCAGCAGAAATGCCCCAAACGGACGTCTCAGACTGAACAGCAAAAGCAGAATGAAACCGGCCACTGTCGGGGGAAGTACCAGAGGCATGGTCAGGATACCATCCAGTATGCCTCTGGAAACAGGTTTCATCTTCATCACCAGTCTCGCAAAGAATATTCCCAGAAAGAACGCGATCACAGTAGCCGCGAAACCTGTTTTCAGTGAAATCCATAAAGGACTCCAGTTTATTTCTGCCAGAAATTCACTCATTCTTATTTAGCTTCCTCTGTTGTCTCTGTCTCAGCATTTGTTTCTGTTGCTTCTGCATCTTTATCATCTGTTTCGGAAGCATCATCTGCTTTGTATGCTGTAAAGCCATATTTCTCAAACACTTTCATAGCGTCATCAGATTTGATGTACTCAAGAAATGCTTCTGCAGCTGCTGTATCATCTTCAGATGCCTCTTTGTCTTCGATAAGGCCTACCGGATAGAGAACAGGTGTCTTCAGTGCATCTGCCGGAGCTTCTGCGATAACGTCTACTTTATCTGCAACGGAAGCTGCATCTGTAGCATAAACGATACCGATCTCATTACTTCCTTCACTTACTGCAGCAAGAACTTCAGATACATTTTTACCTTCATTGATTTCCATCTTATTTACTTCATCTGTAATTCCAAGATTGTCGAAAATTTCTCTGGAATACTGTCCAACAGGAACGCTGTCACCTGCAAGTGCGATGTTGGCTGCATCTGTGATGTTCTCGAATCCTGTAACTTTTGTTTCCCCATCCTTAGGTTTGATCAGAACGACTTTGTTCTCAAGGATATCTTCTACAGTATCTTTCTTAGCCAGATTTTCGTCTATCAGAGCATTCATCTGTTTATCAGCTGCTGAGAAGAAGATATCGCAGCGTGCGCCTTCTTCGATCTGTGTCTGTAATGTACCTGAGCTGTCTGCATTGTAGAGGATTTCAACATCAGGATATGTCTCATTGAAGTCTTTCTGGATTTCTTCCATTGCATTGCTTAAGCTTGCTGCGATGAATGTGTTGACTTCACCTTTTAAATCTGTATCTGCTGCGAAAACTCCTGTGCTGAACATTCCTGCACTCAGTACTCCTGCCATCATTGCTGCAATTAATTTCTTTCTCATATTTTTACCGCCTTTCATTTAGTTTCGTTTTGTTTTATTCAGTTTTGTTTCCTTTTGTATCTATTGTACAAAACTTTTGTATTCTTGTCAATTTTATTTGTATATGTTATCATGTAAATGATAAAAGGTCGAAAGCCTTATTTTTACTGCCATAAACAACTTTCCGGCCTTTGATCGGGTATCAGATAAATCTATAGAAAAAAATAATAAACAGTGAGGTAATTATCATGAAATTAAGTGCACGTAATCAGTTAAAAGGGAAAGTAGTAAGTATCAATAACGGAGCTGTAAACTCCATCGTTTCTATTGATATCGGCGGTGGAAACATTATCACAGCAACCATCTCCTGTGCAGCAGTTGAAGAATTAAACCTGAAAGTAGGTTCTGATGCTTATGCAGTGATCAAGGCTACTAATGTCATGGTAGGTATTGATGAATAAACTTTACACAGCTCAGGAGGTCGCAGACCGTCTGAAGATCAAAAAGACGACGGTCTATGAACTTATCAAGCGCGGTGAGCTGGAATCTTCCAAAATCGGAAAACAACTCAGGGTCAGCGAAGAGCAGTTGACACAGTATCTTAACAGAAGCAGTTCCGGCAATTCCGAAAGCGGGCAGGATATTCCATACACTTCTGTTAATTTTGAACCTGAGAGCTCTCTGCTGAAGAGAGATTATCTGCTTCATTCCAGTGGTATCATTTTAGGCGGCCAGACTTCTGCCGCCCTGGAGCTTCTTCTCGGCAAAATGTCCGCTCATCCTGATGGCCTTCCTGTCCTGCAGTCTCATATGAATGACTATAACGGACTTTATTCCCTGTATTTCGAAAAGGCACATATCGCTGCTACCAGTCTGGATATAGATGATATCCGTCACCTGGTTCCCGGAATCCCGCTGATACTTCTTTCTTTATATAAATACTCTGTCGGCTTCTATGTACAGGCCGGAAATCCTGAAAAGATTTCTTCTGTGGAGGACCTGACGGATCCGAAAGTTGTTTTTATGAATCGTGAAAAGGGAAGTGCCCGCAGGGTTTATCTGGACCGTCTGTTAAAAGAACGGGGAATCTCTTCTGAAAAAATCAGCGGATACAGAAATGAAGCTGTCTCTGATATGTCATCTGCATCTGCTGTTTTTGAGCACAGAGCGAATGTTGCTTTTGGAGAAGAAATGATCGCACGTTACTTTCCGGGACTTGATTTCGTCCCTGTGACTGATATGCAGATGTATCTGGCAATTCCTGCGGAATCTGTGAGAAAGCCGGGGTTCTCTGCTCTTGTGGAAATTGTACAGTCTGAAGATTTCAAAACTGAGATTCATCATCTGACAGGTTATGATACCTCTTATACCGGCGAAATGATCTGCATATAAGAAACCTGTAACATAATAAAAAGCCCTGCTGTCCGGGATATACGCTTATGACGTACATGCCGCTTATACAGCAGGGCTTTTCTTATACATTATTTACAACCAAGAAGTGTTTTTCCGATAAAGTATCCAAGCACCAGAATACCAAGTGCGATTCTGTACCATCCGAATGCCTTAAAGTCATGTTTCTTTATGTATCCCATCAGGAACTTGATCGCGATAATGGAAACTACAAATGCCACTACCATTCCCACGATCAGGATCATCACCTCTGTTCCTGTGAAAGAAAAACCGAATTTCAGGATTTTCAGAAGACTGGCTCCGAACATGACCGGGATTCCCAGGAAGAAGGTAAATTCTGCTGCTACTGTACGGGAGGTTCCTGCAAGAATACCTCCGATAATGGTGGAACCTGAACGGGATGTACCCGGAACTACGGAGAGTACCTGGAACAGACCGATGATGAATGCAGTCTTAAATGACAGATTTTCCAGATTTGTACAGGTTGGTCTTCTTCTCTTGTTATAATTCTCAATGACAATGAAGAGGATACCATATACGATCAGTGCAATGGCAACTACTACATAGTTATTAAATTTCTCTTCAATGACATCATTAAACGGAAGCGCGATAACAATCGTCGGTATACAGGCTACTATAATTTTAAACCAGAGTACCCATTTCTCTTTATCACAGAACTTCTCCACAAAAGTAAGAATTCCTCTGGATACTGCACCATGCCTGTTAAGCACTGCCTGCTGTTTCTTTGAAATTGGTCTGATATAAAACGGCCACAATTTGTTCCAGTAGAGAACTACAACCGCGAGGATCGCGCCAAGCTGGATCACTACGAAAAACAGATTCTTAAAATCCTCTGTCACATTCAGTTTCAGAAACTCATCCACCAGAATCATATGTCCGGTACTGCTGATCGGGAGCCATTCTGTGATTCCCTCTACAATCCCAAGGAAAATGACCTTTAACAGTTCAATAAAATCCATAATCTTTCCCTTCCTGTTTTCTTTTTTGTTGTTATTCTTATTTACAACGATTTTCAATCGGATCAGACAGGTTTCTGCCAGATAATAAGTAATGCAAAAGACCCACATATATCTATCTGACTCACTGTAAATACTCATATGATTATATTACACACCATGCCACTGATACAACTGTAATCTGTATTTTTCCTGCTGATTCTATAAGATAAAAACAGCCGCCTTTTCTCCTACAGAGAAAATTACGGCTGCTTTTCATCATTTCATATTATTTATCAGTTCTTTATCTTCTTGCAATCGTAGCAATATCAATAAGAGATAAATTGTTCAGGTCTGTATTCTCAAGGCTGGTTGCCAGTGCTTCTGCTGTATCCAGAGAAGTAAGGACATTGACACCTGTCTCGATGGCGTTACGTCTGATGACGAAACCATCTTTCTGATGCTCTACACCCTGTGGCGGAGTATCGATGACGACGTCAATCTTATGACCAAGGATAAGGTCCATAAGGTTCGGTGCAGGCTGCTCCAGCTTATTTGTACGGATAACTTTGATTCCGTTTTCTTTGAGGACTTTTGCAGTTCCCAGTGTAGCATAGATTCTGTATCCAAGTGCTTCGAATCTTCTTGCGATCGGGATGATATCCTGTTTGTCTTCGTCTTTAACAGTGATGATCATGTTTTTATGTTTCGGAAGACGGATACCTGCTCCGATAAATGCTTTGTAAAGCGCTTCATTGAATGTCTCAGCAATACCAAGGCACTCACCTGTTGACTTCATTTCCGGTCCAAGACTGATATCAGCACCGCGGATCTTCTCAAATGAGAATACAGGCATCTTGATCGCATAGTGTTTTGCTTCCGGCTGAAGTCCCGGTTCATAGCCCATGTCTTTCAGCTTGTATCCAAGGATTACCTTCGTTGCAAGAGGAACGATTGGAATTCCTGTTACCTTGCTGATGTACGGTACAGTACGGCTGGAACGAGGATTAACCTCGATCACATATACATCATCTCCAAGAACAATGAACTGGATGTTGATCATACCGATAACATGCAGTGCTCTTGCAAGACGTCTGGTGTATTCTGCAATTGTCTCTTTTGCTTTCTCGCTGATGGTCTTAGCCGGGTATACGGAGATACTGTCACCGGAGTGGATTCCGGCACGCTCGATATGTTCCATGATACCAGGAATCAGGATATCCTCGCCATCGCATACAGCATCTACTTCGATTTCCTTACCCATCAGGTATTTATCAACAAGGATCGGGTGCTCCTGTGCGATCTGGTTGATCACACCGATATACTCTTCTACGTCCTCATCGCTTACAGCAATTCTCATGCCCTGACCACCAAGTACATAGGAAGGACGAACCAGAACAGGATAACCCAGCTCATTTGCTGCTTTCTTAGCTTCCTCAGCAGTAAATACTGTCTGTCCCTTTGGTCTCGGGATCTCGCATTTTTCAAGAATCTCATCAAAGAGCTCACGGTCCTCTGCTGCATCTACGTTCTCCGCAGATGTTCCGAGAATCTTAACGCCCATCTTTGTCAGTGCTTCTGTTAATTTGATAGCTGTCTGACCACCGAACTGTACAACTGCTCCGTCCGGTTTCTCAATATCAACGATACTCTCTACATCTTCCGGTGTCAGCGGCTCAAAATACAGCTTATCAGCAATATCAAAGTCTGTACTTACTGTCTCCGGGTTATTATTTACAATGATCGTTTCATATCCTTCTTTTGCAAATGCCCATGTACAATGTACAGAACAGAAGTCAAACTCGATTCCCTGTCCGATACGGATCGGACCTGATCCAAGGACAAGAACTTTCTTCTTCGCATCTGTCTTTTCAACTTCATTCTCACTACCATAAACGGAATAGTAGTATGGAGTCTCTGCCGCGAACTCCGCCGCACAGGTATCTACGATCTTATATGCTGCCACGATACCATTTTCATGACGCATATCATGGATCTCTTGCTCTGTCTTTCCTGTCAGTTCAGCGATCACATTGTCAGGGAACTCAATTCTCTTAGCTTCTTTCAGAAGTTCCGGTGTGAGTTCCTGGGTCTTCAGTGCTGTCTCCATCTCTGTGATGATCGCAAATTTATCGATAAACCACTCATCAACTTTTGTAATCTCGTGGATCAGATCGTAAGAGATTCCTCTTCTGCATGCTTCTGCGATTCTCCACATACGCATGTCATCTACTTTCTTCAGCTGATCGATCAGTTCATCATCTGTCAGATCTGTGAAGTCATAAGACATCAGACTGTCTACATGCTGCTCCAGAGAACGGATTGCTTTCATAAGAGCTCCTTCAAAGTTATCGCAAATACTCATAACTTCTCCGGTAGCTTTCATCTGTGTCGTCAACGTTCTCTTTGCACTGATAAATTTATCGAACGGAAGTCTCGGCATCTTAACAACACAGTAGTCAAGCATTGGCTCGAAGCTTGCATAAGTTTTCTTTGTAACTGCATTCTTGATCTCGTCCAGTGTATACCCAAGGGCAATCTTTGCAGCAACTTTTGCGATCGGGTATCCTGTCGCTTTGGAAGCCAGTGCAGAAGAACGGCTTACACGCGGGTTTACCTCAATTACACAATATTCAAAAGAGTCTGGATGTAATGCGTATTGTACGTTACATCCACCAGTAATATTCAGTTCTGTAATGATATTCAGTGCCGAAGTACGCAGCATCTGATATTCTTTATCTCCAAGAGTCTGGGAAGGTGCAACAACGATACTGTCACCGGTATGAACTCCGACCGGATCAATATTTTCCATATTACATACAGTAATACAGTTTCCGGCACTGTCTCGCATTACTTCGTACTCGATTTCTTTCCATCCTGCAATGCAGCGCTCTACAAGAACCTGTCCTACACGTGACAGACGGAGTCCGTTCTCAAGGATTTCTTCCAATTGTTCCTGATCATGTGCGATACCACCACCGCTTCCGCCGAGGGTATATGCCGGACGAAGAACAACAGGATATCCGATCTTATCTGCAAACGCGACACCATCTTCTATATTTTCAACGACCAGCGAAGCTGCAACCGGCTCACCGATCTTTTCCATGGTATCTTTAAATTCCAGACGGTCTTCTGCTTTCTTGATGGTTTCCGCCGTTGTACCGATCAGTCTCACATTATGTTCCTTAAGGAATCCTGCTTCTTCCAGTTCCATTGCAAGGTTCAGTCCGGCCTGGCCTCCAAGGGTAGGAAGTACGCTGTCCGGTTTTTCTTTAAGGATCAGCTGTTCTACAACTTCTACCGTAAGTGGTTCGATATAAACGCGGTCTGCAATATCTTTGTCTGTCATGATCGTTGCCGGGTTCGAATTCAGAAGTACAACTTCAAGTCCTTCTTCCTTCAGTGAACGGCATGCCTGTGTTCCGGCATAGTCAAATTCTGCTGCCTGTCCGATTACGATTGGACCGGAACCAATAACTAATACTTTCTTTATGTCTTTATTTCTTGGCATTATTTTGTTCCTCCCATCATATCCATAAATCTGTCAAACAAGTAACCAGAATCCTGTGGTCCCGGGCATGCTTCCGGATGGAACTGTACTGTGAAAATATTCTTTCCAACGTATGACATTCCTTCGTTTGTATTGTCATTTACGTTCACAAATGCAGGTACTGCAACGCTTTCCGGAATGCTATCAGCATCTACAGCATAACCATGGTTCTGGGAAGAAATATAAACTCTTCCTGTCTGCAGATCTTTTACCGGATGGTTTCCGCCCCTGTGTCCGTATTTCAACTTATAGGTCTTACCACCGTTGGCGAGTGCCATCAGCTGATGTCCCAGACAGATTGCAAAGATTGGAATCTCTGAATCGTATAATTTTCTGATTTCTTTAATAATGGAAGTGCAATCCGCCGGATCGCCAGGTCCGTTCGACAGCATGATACCGTCCGGATTTGCGGAAATGATCTCTTCTGCAGGTGTATTTGCCGGGTAAACGGTAACTTCACAGCCACGATCATTTAAAGACCTTGCAATGTTGTTCTTAGCACCAAAGTCCATCAATGCAACTTTTGGTCCATTGCCTTCTAAGACATATTTTTCACTGCAAGTTACTTTGGAAACTACATCTCCTACTTTGTATGCATGAAGTTTCGGAAGTACCTCGTCCAGATTGTAATTTTCATTCGTTGTGATCATACCATTCATTGTACCCTTTTCGCGGAGGATTTTGGTAAGTGCTCTGGTATCAATTCCTGCAATTCCCGGAATATCCTGTTCTTTCAGGAAATCCTGAATTGTACCTTCACAACGGAAGTTGCTTGGCATTCTGGAAAGTTCTCTTACGATATATCCATCCGGCCATGCCTTCCTTGACTCCATATCCGGTGTGATGCCATAATTTCCAATCAATGGATAGGTCATTACTACGGCCTGTCCCGCATAAGAAGGGTCGGTTAATACCTCCAGATAACCTGTCATTGAAGTATTAAACACTATCTCACTAATCATGTCTTTTGTCGAACCGATACTGGTTCCGGTAAAGACAGTCCCGTCTTCTAATATAAGAAATGCTTTCATATATTCACCTTTTCCCTTCTGTGTTTCTTTTTCTTTTTTATGAAGCCATTCCGCCGTCCCTCAGGTATATTCCTATATTTGGGCAAAAAAAATTCGTTGTAACAAGGAATTTTTTCTTAAAAATATAGAACAAAAGGCAGTTTGTGCAAGCACAAAACTGCCCTGTTTTGATCCATCGGTACCAGACAATTTATGTCTTCACAAATTGTAAAAATTATACTACACTTGAGACCATATTTCAACATTATTTTTAATGTATAATTATAAAGATGTTGGGGTCAAAAGCCCCCAACAATGATGCCAACGGATTGTTTCGT
>ERZ773168.3839-NODE-3839-length-10332-cov-67.182349_pt1 | contig 10332 bp, 9 predicted proteins | sample MGYA00511261_ERZ773168 | MGnify/ENA primary metagenome ERZ773168 (study PRJEB29015, sample SAMEA2737855) | human gut metagenome | biome: human gut; feature: human-associated habitat; material: faeces | place: China | collected 2012 ... | reverse complement strand
AAACGGCCATGGATGCCTTTTTGCTGCCGCGCTGCTCCAAGCGCTTCCCGCAGGAGATCGGCAAAGGCCGCCCCTGCCTGAACGCCCATATTGGCAAGTGTATGGCAGTGTGCAGCGGCAAGATCAGCTGCGAGACCTACAATCAGGCGGTCAAAAATGCGGTGCACCTCATCCGCTACGGCAAAAAGGATATCCTGAAAACCCTCAATGAGCGGATGCAGGAGGCCTCCGACCGGCTGGAATTTGAGACCGCCGCTCTTCTGCGGGATCAGATCAACGCCATCACCAAGCTTACGGCAGGGCAGAAGGTGGTGGTAGACCCGGACGTGGAGATGGACGTGGTGGCACTTGCCGGCACACCGGACAGCGTGTGCGCGGCGGTGCTGCGCTTCCGGGAGGGACGGCTGACCGACAAGCGGGAGTTTTTGTTCCACGATACCTCGGATATCGACGCGGTGCGGGAGGAATTTCTGCCCCGGTACTATCTGGATGATGAACAAATTCCCAAGATCATCGCGGTGGACGCACTGCCGCCGGACGTGGATGCCTTGCAGCAGGCACTGAACCAGAAGCGGGGCAGCGAGGTGCAGCTGTATGTGCCCCAGCGGGGCGATAAAGCGCATCTGGTGGAGATGGCACACACCAACGCGGTGGAGCGTCTGGCGCGGGAGAGCGGCCGCTACGCCCGGGAGGAAAAGCTGCTGGACGAGCTGGCACAGGTGCTGGGACTTTCAAAGCCGCCCCGCGCCATTGAAAGCTACGATATCTCCAACTGGGGCGATGGCAGCAGCGTCTGCGGCATGGTCACCTTCAAGGACGGCAAGCCCTTCAAGGCGGGCTACCGCAAGTTCAAAATGAAGACCGTGGCGGGCACGGACGACTATGCCTCGCTGGCAGAGACTGTTTCCCGCCGGGCGGCAGAGTACGAAAAATACGCCGCACAGGCGCAAAACGGTCAACCCGGCGGCAACTGGTTCGGGCAGAAACCGGATCTTTTGCTGATGGACGGCGGCAGGGGACAGGTGAGCGCCGCAAAGGAGGCGCTTGCCGGTACGGCGCTGGCAGATGTGCCGTTGTACGGCATGGTAAAGGATGACCACCACCGCACCCGCGCCATCGTGGACAGCGACGGGCGGGAAATCGCCATCAACATGAACCGGGGCACCTTTACCTTCATCACTGCCATTCAGGACGAGACCCACCGCTTTGCCAACGCCTACCGCAAGCAGCAGATGAAGCAGAAAAGCTACTCCTCCACCCTGACCGAGGTGCCGGGCGTAGGCCCTAAAACGGCCAAAGCCCTGCTGACGCAGTTCAAAAGCGTGGGCGCGGTGAAGGAAGCCACCCCCGACCAGCTGGAAAACACCCCCGGCGTGGGCAGGCAGTTGGCGCAGACCATCTACGAGTATTTTCACAGGGAAGCATAAAAACACCTCCGGCATCCGTTTTCGTTTCGTTCGGATGCCGGGGGTGTTCTGCGTTCAGAGGTCAATTCGCATAGGAGACAGAGAAATCGCCGGTGGTGGAACTGAGGGAAATTTTACGAGAGGTATTTGCTTTGCCATCATGGATCGAGGTGCCCATAAGCCCATTGGTGACGAGGTAATAGTCCGAGGCGCTGCCCTCCAAAGTCAAGTCGGTATCGCCGGTGATGACCGAGATGTTGACATCCCGAGCACCGGACAGCATACCGATCGTGCAGTCGCCCACGGCAATTTCGGCATCGAATTCCGGTGCGGTCAGATGGTCAATGCGACAGCCGCCCATGGCAAGATTGAAATCCGCATCCTTCACAGTCAGGCTGTCGGCAGAGACGCTCCCCATGGCAAGTTCCAGATCCAGCTCTTCCACAGAGAGCGTGCCAAGGTCAACGTCGCCCATGGCAAGATCAATGTCTACCTCATGCAGGATATTTTCCGGAGCCGTAATGGTGAGCACAGCACCGTCAACATCAGGGAGATCGTAGTATTTCGGGATATGGTAGGAAAACTCTGCGGTTCCGTCTTTTTTGTTGGAATGGGTGAGATACCGGGTCCTGAATCCGTCAAACTTTAGAGTGATGTCGGAAGCGTTTGGGTCAACAACAAAGAGAATGGTACCATAGTCCAACTTCAGCGATAGTTTATCGCTGACCATCTCAGCAGAGAGGGAGAAAGTCAAGCCGTCTGGAGTGGAAACAGGAACTGCGGGCTGCATGGAGGCACTCTCGGCAGCTGTTTCCGCAGAGGAAGCAGGAATTTCCGAGGCAGGAGAAGTGGACTCGACCGGCTGCACCGGGGTGGCTTTGGTATGCTGGAAGAAAAAGCAAAACAGCACCAGCACCGCCAGCCCGCCGCCCAGCACCATGCGCCAGCGGGAACGCGGCTTGCGGGCAGGGGATGCCGGGGCGGCAGAGGCGCCTTGCGGGCTTTGCTCGTCCAGAATTTTGCGGGCGACCTCCTCCGGGCTGCCCAGCTCCGCAATGGCGCGGGCTTCGTTTTCCGGCCCGGCGGCGTCCAGATAATCCTCGTAATAACTCAACGCGTCCTTGCGCTCGGCCTCCGGTAAGGGAGCCAGAAGCTGCTCCAGCGCAGCAAGAAATGCAGTACGGGTCATAAATCATTCCACCTCTCTGAAAAATGTGTCAATGGAAGAACGGTAGCGGCTCCACTCCTGCGCGTAGGCGGCAAGCTGCGCCCGCCCGGCGGAGGTGATCTGATAATAGCGGCGGTTGCGGCCATTGAAGGGCGCATCGTAGACCGTGAGCAGCTGGTCTTTCTGCAGCCGACGCAGAACCGGATACAGGGTGGATTCGCTTAGTTCCAGCGTGTGGGTGACCTGTTGGGTGATCTTGTAGCCGTAGGTACCTTCCGGCTCTTGCGCCACCACGGACAGCACAATGGCGTCCAGCAGCGCGGCACTGATGGGAAAACTCATGTGGGAACAGCCTCCTTTCGGCGTGGCCTGTTTCTATAATATTATATAGCATATAATATTGCACAAGTCAATAGGGAATTTACCCTCTCAGTCTCGCTGCGCTCGCCAGCTTCCCCGAAGGGGGAGCTTTACTGCACGGACTGGCAGATAACAAAAAAGCTCCCCCTTTCGGGGGAGCTGGATGCGAACGAAGTGAGCAGACTGAGAGGGTCGAGCTTCTTAGTTTTCAGAAGAGATATCCTGTCCGAAGTACTTTTCACTCAGGGCCTTTAAGGTGCCGTCGGCGCGCAGCTCCTCAATGGCGGCGTTCAGCGCGTCCAGATAGGCGGTGTCCTCGCTCTTGAGCACCGGGATGGCCACATGAGAGGCCTCGGCAGTCTGTGCCACCAGCTTGAAGTCTGCGTCCGGGTGGACATTCAGGTAATCGTAGAAGGAAACGTCTGCGTTCAGGGTGGCATCAATGCGGCCTGCGGTCAGCAGCTGGATGGTCTCCTCCAGCGTGTCGATGCCCTGCACGGTAGCGCCGTAGCTCTCGGCCAGCTCCATGTAGGTGGAAGCCAGACTGTTGGCGGTGGTCTTGCCCTTCAGGTCCTCAAAGCTGTGGATATCCTCGTTATCCTTGCGCACCGCCAGCGCAGTGTGGATGTAGCCGTAGGGGGTGGTGAAAGCGTAGGTCTTGGCGCGCTCCTCGGTCACTTCCACGCCGTTGCACACCATGTCGTAGCGGCCTGCGTCCAGACCGGCAAACAGGCTGTCCCAGTCGCTCTCCACATACTCCGGCTCCACGCCCAGCTTTTCGGCAATAGCGCGGGATACCTCCACATCGTAGCCCACCAGTGTGTCGGAGGCGTCGTGGTAACTCCACGGCTGCCATGCACCCTCCAGCGCCACCACCAGCTTGCCGCTCTTCTGGATGCTGTCCAGCTTATTCAGCGTTGCGGAACTGGCAGTACTGGCGGCGGTGTCCTTGGAAGAGCAGCCGGTCAGACTGAGCACTCCGGCTGCGGCCATAACACCCATCAGAGAAATAAAGGTTCTGCGTTTCATAGTAAAAAAATCCTTTCTGTCGTGAAAAATGCAAAAAGAGAAGTGGTTTTATTCCGTGTGGGCGATCCTGCGCAGGAAGGCCCGGGTGCGCTCCTCCTTGGGGGATGCAAAGAACTGCTGAGAGGGTGCCTGCTCCACCACCACGCCGTTTTCCATAAACACGGTCTTGGAGGAAACATTGCGGGCAAAGCCCATCTCGTGGGTGACCACCAGCATGGTCATGCCCTCCTCGGCCAGCTGCCGCATCACGCTGAGCACCTCGCCGGTCAGCTCCGGGTCAAGGGCGCTGGTGGGCTCGTCAAAATAAATGATCTCCGGGTCGGCGGCAAGGGCGCGGGCAATTGCCACCCGCTGCTGCTGCCCGCCGGAAAGCTGGCGGGGGTAGTAGTCGGCACGGTCTGCAAGGCCTACCTTGGCAAGCATCTTCATGCCGATCTCATCCGCCTGCTCCTTGGGCAGCTTACGCGCTACGATGAGCCCCTCGGTCACATTCTGCAGGGCAGTCTTGTTGCGGAACAGGTTGTAGTTCTGGAACACAAAGGCCGTCTTTTTGCGCAGCCGGGCAATGTCGGTGCGGCTGGCATGGGCAAGGTCAAAGCTTTCGCCGTCAAACACCAGCTGCCCGGCATCGGCAGTCTCCAGAAAGTTCAAGCAGCGCAGCAGGGTGGTCTTGCCGGAGCCGGACGGCCCCAGAATGGCCACCACATCGCCCTTTTCCACGGTCAGGTCTACGCCGCGCAGCACGGGCAGCTCACTGGCGACCTTCCGCGCACCGGGGCGGTGGAAAAGGCCGGGCTTTGCGTAGGTGCGGAAGGTTTTTTGCACATTGCGGATCTCAAGCATAGCCATAGGTGCTCACCCTCCCTTTTTACTGGAAGCCGCGGGCGTTGAGCTGACGTTCCAGCAGCGCCTGCAGCTTGGTGATGACGGTACAGAACAGCAGATACACCACAGCCACCTCACAGTAGATGGGCAGAAAGATGTAGGTGCGGGCGGCTACCCGCTGCCCGGCCATGAACAGCTCTGCCACCGTGATATTGGACGCCAGCGAGGTGTCCTTGATCATGCCGATAAGGGAGTTAGACAGCGCAGGCACGGCGGTGCGCAGCGCCTGCGGCAGCACGATGCGGCGCATGATCTGCCACCAGCTCATGCCCACGCAGTACCCGGCTTCCAGCTGCCCCTGCGGCACGCTTTCCAGCGCACCGCGCATGGTCTCGGCGCAGTAGGCACCCTCGTTGATGGCAAAGGCGATGACTGCCGCCGGAAAGGCGTTCAGCATGATGCCCACGCTGGGCAGGCCGTAAAAGATGATGAACAGCTGCACCAGCAGCGGCGTGCCCCGGATGACCCAGATATAGAACCGGGCGATCTGCCGCAGCACCGGCACATTGGCGTACTGCACCAGCGCCACCGCCACTGCGATGATCATGGCAAAAAAGAAGGAGAGAAGGGTCAGCGGAATGGTCATGGTCAGGCCTGCCGTCAGGATGCGGGGCAGCGCCTCCACCAGCACGCTGACCGTGCGGTTGGTTAAAAGTGCTTCAAACATCGTTTTTTCCTCAAAGCTAAAAATACGCGCTCCGGCAAGGCTTTTGCCGACCAAAGCAGTATATACCTTAAAGTAGGGTCAAAGTCAAGAGACTGAATCACCAATCCCTACAAAACCTACCAGAATACTATAATAGCATGAAATGCCCCGCAGCGCAAACGGTTTGTACAAAACGTGTGATGTGAACGAAAAATTGCATAAACTTGTTAAATATTTGTGCAATGCGGCAGATGCTTGACGCTGTGGGCGCTTTCGTGTACAATGGTCATAGTAGCGCGCGGCTGCGGGGCAACGGCCCGGCACGGCGCAAATCCACCGGCAGGGGGGGCCCCTTGCCCGGTGCAGACACGGAGGATACGAACGTGAAAAAGTTTAGTATTGGTGTTCTGGGTGCAGGCACCTGGGGCATGGCTCTGGCACGGATGCTGACCGTCAGCGGCAACGATGTGCAGGTGTGGTCGGCTATTGAAGCCGAGGTGGATAACCTTTCCACCACCCGGGTGCACCCCAATCTGCCGGGGATGGTCATCCCGCAGGAGCTGCGTTTTACCAAAAGCATAGAGGAAGTGTGCACCGGCAAGGACGTGCTGCTGTTTGCAGTGCCGTCGGTGTTCGTGCGCTCCACGGCGGCCAAGGCGCGGCCCTATATCCGCTCCGGCCAGATCATCGTGGATGTGGCAAAGGGCATTGAGCCCGATACCTTATATACCATGACCGAGATCCTTGCCGACGAACTGAGCCACGAGAACGGCCCCCGCGCGGTGCGTCTGGTGGCGCTCAGCGGCCCCACCCACGCCGAGGAGGTGGCGCTGGATCTGCCCACCACCATCGTTTCGGCAAGCCCGGATCTGGAGGCTGCCGAGGTGGTGCAGGAGGTGTTCAGCAACACCTGTATGCGCGTGTACACCAACACTGATATCAAGGGCGTGGAACTGAGCGGCGCCATGAAGAACGTCATTGCGCTGGGCGTTGGTATCTCCACAGGCCTTGGCTACGGCGATAACGCCCGCGCCGCCCTGATCACCCGCGGCATTGCCGAGATCGCCCGGCTGGGCGTGGCCATGGGCTGCAATGTCCAGACCTTTGCGGGTCTGGCCGGCATCGGCGATCTGATCGTCACCGCCACCAGTATGCACAGCCGCAACAACCGCGCCGGTATCCTGATCGGCAAGGGCGAAAGCCCGGAGCAGGCCGTGAAAGAGGTCGGCATGGTGGTAGAGGGCATCAACGCCCTGCCCGCCGCCATGGAGCTGGCCGAGAAGTACCATGTGGAAATGCCCATCGCCCAGACGGTGAACGCCATCGTCAAGGAGGGCATGAGCGCCAGCGACGCGCTGCGCAACCTGATGTCCCGCGACCGCAAGAGCGAGATGCCGCAGGGCTATGAGAGCGTGTGAACCTGAAATAATCGAAAAGAGGCTTCCGGAATGTCTGCGGGCATCCCGGAAGCCTCTTTTGTTTGGCGGGAGGTGTAGTAAAATTATTAAAACTTTTTACAGAAAACAGACACAAAAGGGTAGAAGGTCGGCAAACTTTCTGCTATACTGGAAACGATAGAATTTTTGGTCAGTGCAGCCGGAACAGGGCGGCGGGCGCTGGCACTGCAAGAAGGAGGAATGAGAGATGCCCTCTACCTACGCACACCGCCGCTTTGGCGCAAATGTGCTGGACCATCTGCCCGCGCCGCTGCGGGAAAAGCTGGAGGCGCACCGGGAGCTGTACGATATCGGCCTGCATGGGCCGGATGTGCTGTTCTATTACCATGCGGAAAAGTCCACCCCGGTCGCCGCGCTGGGCAATGCCATGCACGATGAGCAGGGCAGAACGTTCTTTGACCGGGCCCGGCGGGTGGTGCATGAGGAAGCCGACCGCGAGGCTGCGCTGGCCTACGCACTGGGCTTTGTGTGCCATTTTGCGCTGGACAGCACCTGCCACCCCTTTGTGGAGCAGTTTACCCGGGAAAGCGGTGTGACCCACTGCGAGATCGAGACCGAGTTCGACAATATGCTGCTGCGCCGGGATGGCTATGACCCGCTGACCTTCTTTACTGCCAGCCATATCCACCCCAGCGCGGCAAATGCCCGGGTCATTGCGCCGTTTTACAGGGATATTTCGGAGCAGACCGCGCTGGAAGCCCTGAAGGGGATGATCTTGGTGCATAAGGTGCTGCAAGCCTCGAACCCGGTCAAGCGCTGGGTGGTGCTGACCGGCATGAAGGTGCTGGGCAAGTATGATGGGATGCACGGCCTTGTGGCAAACCCGCAGCCGAACCCGCAGTGCACCGAGAGCAACCGCAAGCTGGATGCGCTGTACGCCAAGGCTTTGCCGCTGGCAGAGCGGCTGATCTTGGAGTATGTGGCAAAGCTGGACACGGACGAGCCGCTGGACGCCGCCTACGACCATACCTTTGGGGAATTTTAAAAACTGCACCGCCCGGCGGTGCAAAGGGGACAAAGGAAATACGATGAAAACTGAAAAATTCAAGGTGACACCGCTGGAGCGGGCATGGATCTTATACGATGTGGGCAACTCGGCCTTTGTGCTGATGATCGCCACGCTGGTGCCCATCTTCTTCAATGCACTGGCCGAGGCCGGTGGGGTGAGCAAGGTGGACTATCTGGCCTACTGGGGCTACGCAAGCTCCATCGTTACGGTGGTCACCGCCATTCTGGGCCCCATTCTGGGCACGCTGGCCGACACCAAGGGCTTTAAAAAGCCCATCTTCATGCTCTGCCTTTTTGTGGGCGTCGTCGGCTGCTGTGCCATGGGTCTGGCGGGCACATGGCTGGTCTTTCTGGTCATTTTTATCATTGCCAAGATCGGCTACTCCGGCAGTCTGGTGTTCTATGATTCCATGCTGGGCGATGTGACCACCCCGGAGCGGATGGACATGGTGTCCTCCCGCGGGTACGCATGGGGTTATATCGGCAGCTGCGTGCCCTTTGTGGTCTGTCTGGCGCTGGTGCTGGGCAGCAGTGCGGTGGGGCTTAGTCAGATGACCGCGCTGTCCATCGCGCTGGTCATTACCGCCGTATGGTGGCTGGTGGTCACCCTGCCGCTGCTGAAAAAATACCGCCAGATCAACTATGTGGAGGTGGAGCAGCACGCCATCCGTCAGAGCTTTGTGCGCATTGGGCAGACCTTGAAGCATCTGCCGCAGGACAAGCAGGTGTTCTGGTTCCTGCTGGCCTTCTTCTGCTACATCGACGGTGTGTATACCATCATTGATATGGCCACTGCCTACGGCACGGCGCTGGGGCTGGACACCACCGGTCTGCTGCTGGCGCTGCTGGTCACCCAGATCGTGGCCTTCCCTTCGGCGCTGATCTTTGGCCGCCTGAGCCAGAAATATGAATCCAAGACCCTGATCCCGGTGTGCATCGCGGCCTATACCGGCATTGCCGTCTTTGCCTTCTTCCTGAAGAGCCAGTGGCAGTTCTGGGTGCTGGCCGTGGTGGTGGGTATGTTCCAGGGCGGTGTGCAGGCACTGAGCCGCAGCCACTTTGCCAAGATCATCCCGCAGGAAAAATCCGGCGAATACTTTGGTCTGTTCGATATCTGCGGCAAGGGTGCCTCTTTCCTTGGCACCATGATCGTCAGCGTGGGCAGCCAGCTGACCGGCAGCGCCAACGTGGGTGTTGGCTCCATTGCCATCCTGTTTGTCATCGGCTTTGTGCTGTTCGGCATTTCCACCCGGACAGAAGAGACAAAGCAGGTCTGACCATTTTATGAAAAAACGAAGCCCGGAGCGTCCGCAGACGTTCCGGGCTTCGTTTTTGTTCAGAGGGGGCGCTGTACAAAATGCTGTCGGGCGGGGGCAGCGCAGGCAAAATTATCATGCAAAAAATACATCCTTGAAAAAAGTGGAATTAACCTATTGACAAACTAGGTAGAACGGAATATAATGCAAACATCCAATCCACCAGTCTTGTAGGGAAATGAAACAGAGGTTCCCCGGCGGGTGGTACATAGAGGAATGGAAAAGTTTTACCGGAAGGAGGGCACAAAGATGAAGCTGATCTGGAAAGAACTGCTGCACGCGAATTATCGCTGTGGGCGAATGCATACCAACCGGGCACCGGCATCGGATGTGTACTGTATGTTGCCCTCGGCTGTGCGAATGTACACCCGAATGTGACAGCAACAACTCCGGTAGACCACACTGCCCGGTGCGCCTTTGAAAACGCATCGGGATTTTTTTTACACAATAATAATACTTTTGGTATATTAAGAGAGGCAAATAACAATGTCTGAATATAAATTTGAGACCCTGCAGCTTCATGTCGGTCAGGAGCAGGCCGACCCCGCCACCGATGCCCGTGCGGTGCCCATCTACCAGACCACGTCTTATGTGTTCCGCAACAGCCAGCACGCCGCCGACCGCTTCGGTCTGGCCGATGCAGGCAATATCTACGGCCGTCTGACCAACTCCACGCAGGATGTGTTCGAAAAGCGCATCGCAGCGCTGGAGGGCGGCGTGGCAGCGCTGGCTACCGCTTCCGGTGCAGCTGCCATTACCTACACCATTCAGGCGCTGGCGCAGGCCGGTGACCACATCGTGGCACAAAAGACCATCTACGGCGGCAGCTACAACCTGCTGGCGCACACCCTGACCCAGTTCGGCGTCAACACCACCTTCGTGGATGCCCACGACCTTGCACAGGTGGAGGCCGCTATCCAGCCCAACACCAAGGCTGTGTATCTGGAGACGTTGGGCAACCCCAACAGCGATATCCCGGATATCGATGCCATTGCCGCCATCGCCCACAAGCACGGCCTGCCGCTGGTCATTGATAACACCTTCGGCACCCCGTACC
>ERZ773168.3835-NODE-3835-length-10341-cov-3.159829_pt1 | contig 10341 bp, 9 predicted proteins | sample MGYA00511261_ERZ773168 | MGnify/ENA primary metagenome ERZ773168 (study PRJEB29015, sample SAMEA2737855) | human gut metagenome | biome: human gut; feature: human-associated habitat; material: faeces | place: China | collected 2012 ... | reverse complement strand
GCAAAAGTACAATTAAACTTGAAAGCAGGTGAGGGAGTGGAAAATGAGGAAACAATAAAAGATGCCTCTATTAGTTTTGTCAATATGTCGTTGACCTCCGGTGAGTTGGATATGATTTCGGGGACAGTGGCGCAGACTTCCGGAAACACAGAGATTGTTCCTCTAAAGTTCTCTGGTGACAAGATACCGGAAGGTTATCTGCAAACCGTACAGGCATTGCTTGTTCCTCAGCAAATGAAAGGTATCCCTTTTATAAAAATTGTCATAAATAATGTTCCGGCCTATTACATTCCGGAGGAAGAGGAGGATGCGAACCTGCAATCGGGTTATCTGTATGTCTATAATGTTACAGTAAACAATAAAGGAGAAGTTGAAGTTTCATTAGCCGTTTCAGGACCGGAATGGACTCCGAATGGAGATGAACATTTGGTGACGAGCCGCACTTGTTATACGGCAGATGATATAAAACCCGGTGATTTCTTTTATCGTAGTGCGGATGGAAACAGTTGGCTCGTGAGTGATGGCGGTTTGCGCGAGGTGGATAACACGACAGGAGAGAAAGTTTGGGAAACCCCGTCTCAGACTCCGGCAGATTTCCAAGATGGAAGAGCCTATATTGGTGTCGTATTCCAAACAGATCCCAGAAGAATGAGCGAGTTGGAGAAATCAAAAGGATGGACGCATGGATATGTGATGGCATTGACTAATGCCTCTGAGGCTTGTACTTGGGGGGAAAATGTTGATGAGGATAATACTTATTTTCCTAATGTGTCGAGGTTTGCCGATATGTATTCGGATATAGATGGATACAGTAAGACGGGATATATGATCGAGAATAAACTTGATAGGGTGGAAAGTGCCGATATTACCACTTATGATGCATTTTATTATGCTAGTAAATATGGAATGGGAGAAAGTGAAGTATATGCTGCACCTGGCACTACTTCCGGATGGTTCTTGCCGGCCATTGGACAATGGTGGGATATTCTGGAGAATTTGGGAGATGTAAATGCTCTTTTAAAGAATAGGACAAGTAGTACTACTGGTGTTATGACACTAAAGAATGATGCGAATAACTTATCTCAAGTTACATCCGAAGAATTGAATAAGCGAATGGGGGTAAGTGGCTCAGGCTTTACTCCTTTTGCCGAGAGCACTTTTTATTGGTCAAGTACAGAACAAGCACAGAAAAAGGTGCGTCGGGTTCTTTTTGACGCAGCAGCTAATACTAAAAACAAGTGTACTTTGCGCTTGGGAGACAACGATAAAAATAGTAATACTTCTACTGTTGTCCGTTGTATCCTGGCTTTTTAAGCGACCTATTACAACATTCCGTTTATGAATAATAAAAAAGAGTATTATGAAACAATATAGATTATTTATGTTACTGGCTTCCGTTTTCCTGTTAGCAGGTTTGAATTCTTGTTCGCACGAAGAATTCTCCGAAAGTACTTTGCCGGAAAAGGGCTTGTCTTTATCACTCAACGTTGTTTCCGATAGCTATGCACCAGCTGGAGTAGAGAACACTGGAACACGTACTTCGGAAGAAGGCTATACTACCCGTTTTACTTCCGGCGACCGGATTGGCATATTGCAGATAATAGCTCCCGACAATGGAGAAAAACAATATAAGAATTATTGTTGTACGGTTGGTGATGACGGGAATTGGTCTTCAGATCAGCCCTTGATTCATCAATCCGGCAATGTAAACTACATTGCTTATTATCCTTATCAGAAGGTGAACGATGAAGCGGAGCTGAATGCGTATCTTGCAGATTTTATTCCTCTGCAAGATCAGTCGACTCCTGAAGGATACACCAATAGCGACCTGATGAAAGGTGAAGGCATTGTATCTAATACTACTTTGACCGTAACTTTGCAACACCTGATGGCATTGATTGTAGTTGAAGTTCAATACCCTTCTGATCTGGCGGAAACCTCTCCTGTAGTTTCATGGGAGGACGGAAAGATTCCTTATCCTGTTGTTGGTCAGGAAGGAGTTTTTCGTTATCTTGTAAAACCGAATGTGGCAATCTCTTTAGAAGGAGGCTACCCTTATTATAGCGGCACACAGAAATTTAAGATTCAGGCGGAAGTATCCGAACTGCTTCCTGCACGATATTTGCTGTATAAAGTGGATGCGGAGTAAGAACTTGATATGAACCTACTAAATTAAAATAAGAAAGATAATGAAACTGAAATTACTGTTTTTAGCGTTTTTGGTGCTTTCTACTTCTGCCATTGTAGAGAAGTCTCCGGTAACGATTTATATGATTGGCGATTCAACTATGGCGAACCGTAACCTCAAAAATCCGAAGAACAAGGAACGTGGATGGGGGATGATGCTGGGCAGCTTTTTTCCGTCCGATAAAGTGGTTGTTTCCAACCATGCTGCCAGTGGACGTAGTACCAAGAGTTTTATCAACGAAAAAAGATGGGCGAGAGTAGTCGCTCTGATTAAACCGGGTGACTATGTGTTTATCCAGTTCGGACATAATGACGAGAAAAAGGAAAACCCGAAACTTTATACCGAACCAGGCGGCACATTTGATGATAACCTGCGTAAGTTTGTGAACGAAACCCGTGCAAAAGGCGGTATCCCCGTTCTTTTCAACTCTATCGTTCGTCGTAAGTTCTGTCAGGACGCAGCAGGGCAGTTCACAGATTCCTTGCTGGATACACATGGCGAGTATCTCCTTTCTCCCAAGCGGGTAGCCGAAGAACTGAATGTGCCTTTTATTGATATGAATAAGATGACTCATGACCTGGTGCAGCAAATGGGGCCGGAGAAATCGAAAGAACTGTATATGTGGGCCGGCAAGAAAGACGATACGCACCTGAATATCAAAGGTTCCCGTGTCTTTGCCGGAATGGCGATTGATGCGGTCGGTAAGAAGATTCCCGAACTGGGAAAATATATTCGTCATTTCGATTATGTGGTAGCCACGGACGGAAGTGGTGATTTTTTCACCTTGGATGAGGCTTTAAAAGCGATTCCGGCAAAGAAGAAATGCACGGTACTTGTACGTACAGGGCAATATAGCTCAAAACCCGAGATTAAGAACAAGCTGATTCAGATAACGGAAGATGAAGGTGTGACTTACGGAAGTCCGGTACTTTAGCTGAAAAATGTCATTTTTTGTCTCTCTCTTACTTAATAGAAGTTCGTTTCCGTACAGAAATGAATTAAACGTATTGGCATGAATAGTTCTTGCATATTCCTATTTATCATATGGGTTGCAATTAATTTCAGTTATACATAAATTTAATCGTCTGACTATAGTGCTTCTTTCGTCTGACTATAGTTGAACTTCCGTCTAACTATAGTCAGACGAAAAAGAAACTATAGTCAGACGATTAGATCTGTGCATAGCATGTATTAATTTTCGGTGAATAAAGAACTAGTACTTGCTATGAATAATTTTATTCGTCTGACAGTTGTTAAACTTTCGTCTGACAACTGTTGAATTTGCGTCTGACAGCTGTCAGACGAATAGATTTATGTATAAACTGGAGCTAATTGTAATCCATATAATAAATAGGGATATGCAAGAACTGTTCATACCGATACGTTTAATTCAAAACCATACGGGAATGAACTAAATACTGTTATGATTGCTATACTTGTTTGTCTGTAGCAGTATGTTGTTTTTTAAAGCATTACTTTCCGTATAGTTCCTGCTAGAATGTTTCATGTTTGATATCAATCAAAGCTTTGGAATCTTTACCTATGTCAACCAATGTGAATAGTTGTAGAAAATGGACTAAATAGTCCATTGAAATATATTAATAATTAGTGACAAAGTTACTGATAAGTTGTTCTTTTGCACAATACAAAATATTTGTTAACTAAAATAATAATAGTAATGAAAAACCAACACTACTTTTGTCGTAACAAAATTTGGATAATAGCAACTTTGTGGCTATTTGCAGGTTGTTATGATTCAGATTCATGGGTTAATGTAGTTGAAGAACCAGCGAAAGTTCAAGTTACACTAACAGCTGAGGAAGCACAAGCGTCCTTTGAAAACGAGATAATGAATAAGACCACTCGTAGTATTAGTACAAGAAAAGAGGACTTGTTTCGTTTTTCCAAACATCAATTCCCTTTTGGCAATATTGTCCCAAAGTGGAACAGCGGTGTAGCATCAAATGCTTCGGGAACTGCATACTATGAAACGTCGATACGTTCAAGTTATTTTTTTCGGGCGTGGAGACATAAGAGGATTGGTAAAAATAAGAAAAAGAAATGGATGTGTACTAAGATCATCCATAAATTGTTGGTAATGAAAGATCTCAATACGAATGAAACATATAATTATATAGAGTTGCTTATTCCGACCATTCATTTCATAAATCACCATCGAACTTTCAATTTTAGCCGAATAACGAATGATGGAAACATGATGGATTTTTCTGGATTTAAATTATATACAACCCTTGATGGGCATTTGGTGCGTGTCAATGAATATAAAAAGGGGAAGAGAGTTAGAGGTGTTTTTTTGGATGGAACAACTGATAAGGAAACCTATCAAGAGATGAGGCGCAGAGCTTTGAATATGCTAAGAAATACCCGTATAAGTATTAAACTTCCCAAAGCGGTTGTAACCCGTAGTTACGATGAGTTGGAGTATGAAGATGAAACTTGGTACACGGACGATGAGGGCAATATGTGGGTTTGGGATAGTTATTTGGGAGATTGGACACTAGTAGGTAATATAAATGGTGAGGATGGAGAAAAGGGCTATATTATTGATGAGGTTGTAATTACGCCTGACCCTGACCCGGAATCCGAGATAGATGATCCTTTTATACCAAGTCCAATCCCGCCGATAGAAGGAGGGACAAATGATGATTTAGAGGAAGAAGGTATAGGAGGTGGTGGAGGGGGATCTTCGTCTATTGGGTCGGGTGGCGGTTCATCTACACCTGTTGCACCGAAAGCAAAAACTATCTTCCGTAATTCTAGCATGACGGAAACGAACTGGAAGGTAATCGAGAGAATGCTGGATAAGATTATAGCAGACTGCATGGGGCAGGCTTTATATAATGGACTGAAAAATTCTCTTAACGGAAAGACTCTTATTATTAAATTTATAGATGAAGAAAAAGCTGGATTTGTACCCGATAAAGCTAAGTCTGGTATTTAATTAGGATTGACATTGGTGAATAGTAATATATTATTTCATGAAATGTGGCATGTCTATCAGGCTTACCATGAAAGTGAAACTGTATATCTGAATTCATTAATAAATCAAGAAATAGAAGCTCATTATGCACAGTATCTCTACGTACGGAAACTTCCCGAATATAGAGGAAGTAAGTGGGAGAGTTATTATGCTAAAGATAAGAGACATAGGGCTATTAAAGGTTTGAGTGATCATATTGACGGGAAAGGTAATTTACGTCCTGGCAAAAATGTAGAAGAATTTAACTTCGACATTTTATCAATTGCTTCAATCTTTGAGACAACCGATGGTTATGATGATCCGGGTCTCTATAAATATGACGATACAAGAAGTGGATTGAGCAACTTTTCTAATCTGAGAACATTAACTAAAGATTGTTGAGTATGAAAATGATAATAACTTTAATCAGTACTTTGTTTTGTGTAGCCTATCTTTCTGCGCAAACACATTATTATGATGTTAGCAGAACATTCTACGAAAATGGATATACTTATCAGTGTGATGTACAGCGTTCTAAGCGAGTTCGATTATATAATAAAGATAACGAACTAACTTATACAAAATGGGTGTTTAAAGATACTGGGAAAGAACCACCCTTTCCATACGATATTGATGATACAAAAGATGATACCTGGACAAAACGGAAATGTTATTCCATTGTTAATAACGCATTTTCTGCTGAGGAGAAGCAACGTACACGTGGAGAGGAATTGGATATATGTATATATATAGATTCAAATACAGGGAAGGTGATAGAAGTAGATTTTACTTTTCTTGCTACTAATTCTTTTGCAACAATTCCAATTTCTGTCTATCGCAAGATAGAGATAGGATTAAAAGAGAACATTTGGTTTACCACAACTGCGGAGGGAAAGAAAATGAATTATCTGGTACGAACATGGAGACAAAAAATCGGAGCAACTTTATTGCCTGATTGATTTTATGTTATGTATTGTCAATTAATATACATTGCTGAATATTATACCTTAAAGTAAAAAGATTACCTATGAAACCACAATATATTTGTATATACTTATGTGCTTTATTTATAATGAGTTGCACCGATCCATTCGCTTCCGGTATCAAGCAGTCGCTGGCTCTGGCAGGGGATAATGCATCCGAGTTGCAAGCTGTATTGGATTATTATAAGGGCAAAGACAGAAAAAAGTACAAAGCGGCCTGTTTCTTGATTGCTAATATGCAGTATCACAGGAGTAATCGGAAACTTGAGATTCCGAAAGGATATGAATCTTTGTTTGCTAAGATTGATTCTGTCTACAAAGCTATGTTCGCAGGAATGAGTAGTCAGGAAATTCTCAAATTCAAAGCAAAAAAGAGCGATAGCATACAAAAGGTACTAGGAAATGAATTTAAAAAGTTGCCACAAGCGTCGGAAAGAAAAGCACCACTCGATGTTACAACTATAAAAGCGGATTTCCTTATTGATAACATAGAGCGTTCTTTTAAAATTTGGCTCAACAGTCCATATGCCAAGGAACTTTCATTCGATGATTTTTGTGAATTCATCCTTCCTTATCGTACAACTGATGAACCGCTGATATTTGGCAAAGCTGAATTAGATAGCATATTTCACCAAACATTATTTGCCGACAATATGTCGGGAGTACGTAATCGAATCGAACGCTACAAAGCCTATGTCTCAAAATCTCGTTGGTTGACTTATTATATGAGTACTAAAAAGTCATTAGGTTTGTATGATGTATATCTTGAACAGTTCAAAATGAATTGTCACATGATTGCCTCATGGACTACGAATATCATGCGGAGCAATGGTATTCCCACCGTTTATGAATACACTCCACAGTGGACTGACAGAGCAAGACGTCATTTTTGGTGCGCCACTCCCGACTCATTGGGGATACTCCGTCCTTATACTCCACCTAAAAACAATCTGATGGAAGACTGGGAGTCGGATTTGAAATATGCAGGCAAAGTATATCGTAAAACTTTTGGCGCAAATAAACAAACTCCGTATTTTTTACATTCAAAAGGTGAATATATACCTGATGAATTTAGTACACCCCTATTGCTTGACCAAACGAAACGCTATCATAAAACAGTTACACTGGAACTGGATTTTCCGGTGGATACAGGTAATAAGTTAGCTTATTTGTGTGCATTCAGGCGAAATGACGGAAATGGACTCTATCCGGTAGCTTGGGGAATAATCAATACGAAACAACGGAAAGTGGTATTTGAGCAAGTACCCGATAGTATCGTGTTTTTTCCGGCTTATTACGAAGGTGAGGAATTGATACCGCTTGGTAATCCGGTAATGTTGGGCAATGATAGCGTAATTTCATATAATGGTTCAAGCGACACTCAACAAATGACACTACTTCGAAAGTATCCACCCAAACGGAGATTTCAAAGAATGTGGCAAAGACTTGCCGGTGCAAAAATAATGGCTGGGAACAAAAAGAATAAAAAATTTAAGACCATTTACAAATTTACAGAAGGTCCTGAAGAAGCATATTTGCATGAGGTACGATTCTCGAATGAAAGGGAATATCGTTATTATCGCTTTGAATCCAACAAGCGTATTCAATCGAATATTGCCCACATTGAGCTTTTAGGAAAATATAGCAACCAACACTACTGTTGCGCACCTACACCATTGCCGGTTTTCTCGAATGATTCTACATCTATTGACAGTACTGGTTTATGGAGAATAGACAATAAATTAACCTATAAAGAAAACAGGAAGCATAAAGCTTATGATAATAAAATGGAAACTTATGTCAGCTCGTCAATGATTACTCTTGATTTTGGTGTTCCTGTACAAATAGAAGCCATTCGTTATGCGCCTCGAAACGCTAATAATATGATTGTAATCGGTGATAAGTACGCCTTATATTATTATGATAAAGGATGGAAGCGTATCGGGACGCAAGTAGCAACAGCCAATTACCTGACATTTGAAAATGTTCCTGCAAATCATATATATTGGCTTTCCAACCTCTCGAACGGGAATGAAGAACTTCCATTTTATTATCAAAACGATACACAGTTTTTTATTAATCTAACTCCGATGCGTGAAGAATAACAAGTATTATAAATATCAACTTGGGATTATTGTGTTATCAGGAATAGTAGAATCAATTATTGCAATTCTTCAAAGATTCTCTTTTCTTGAGAGTAACCATTCTTTATTTAGCGTGACAGGTACATTTGCGAATCCCGGTCCACTCGGCGGATTTTTAGCAATCTGTTTGGTAGTCAGTGTCGGTTTATACATTGGTCGGAATAGTTTTGGATTAATTGGGACATTAGTCTGTCTTATTATTTTTGTCGGACTATTATTGACTGATTCGCGTGCCGGGTGGATTGCTGCCATGAGTGGAATTTTATTTTTGCTAAAAAATAAAATTCATTTGTCGTGGAAGTGTAAATGTATGCTATCTATGGTTTTGCTTTTTGTCTGTGTGGTAATGTACTTGCATAAAAAAGTATCTGCCGACGGCCGTTTATTGATATGGTATTGTACGATGGATATGATTGCTGACAAACCATTTCTAGGGTACGGAAGTAATGGCTGGATAGCAAATTACATGTATTATCAAGCTAAATTCTTTGAAGAACATCCAAATTCAGATTATGCAATGGTGGCGGATAATGCTGCATATCCATATAATGAATTCTTATGGATTTGGACGGAATATGGTATCATCGGGTTAGTGCTGGTCGTTGGACTTATTTATTGGGGGATTGCATATAAATCACATAATAGATATGCATATACATTTAGAGCGACATTAGTCTGCTTTACCGTATTTGCGTGTTTTTCATATCCTTTTCACTTATTGTTATCCGATACCCCACAAAGAATGGATATTGCTGCACAAAATAGCTTCATGAATGACCCTCCTGAGAAAGCACTTGAAGTAATGGAAGAAGCCGCCAAAATCATTCCAACTTGTGAGTTGTTTTGTGATATGGGCGACACATATAGGAAACTGAATCAATATAAAAAGGCAGAACAATGTTATCAACTGGCTACCAATATGATTCCATCTCGTATTACTCCCAAATATAAACTGTTTGTTCTATATAAAGATTCAGGTGACAGTCTTTCTGCCGTCAAAATAGCAAACGAAATAATGACAATGAAAATAAAAATAGAAGGCAGTCATGCGTTAAAAATGAAAGGCCTTGTGAGAATGTATTTGTTAGAACACTAATCCTTATTTCGATCTTGTACACAAATAAATGCGTATAATGTAAAAAACTTTATGTTTTTGAATTTGTCCATGTTATCGTATAATACTCCATACTATATTACATTCAATTTGTATACTTTTGTTTCAAAATAAGTAATATGAGAAGTGAAAATCACATAGGCAAACAAATATCAATATTTTTGACGTCTGCTAAATTGAAGAAAGTTTGGTTAGCTACAGTCCTTGGGGTAGATGAGAGTTATTTAGTTAGACTACTTAAAAAAGCAAACATTAAAACTGATAGATTAGAAGAGATTTGTGATGCTACCGAACATAATTTTTTCAAAGATTATGCTGATTGGTGGGACACAAAACAAGCCTCAAAGAAAAAAAAATCTAAATAAGTTATGCTATTGTACAATAAACAGGATAGTTTGCTTGACTTTATTGCTATGTGATTTTATTCGCTTTGCCAGAAGAACAAAAGAAGAAATTTGCTATGCGGTTTTTGTTTATATATAATTTCTCTCTTTTGTTCTTCTGCTCTTTTGTCAAAATACAGTTAGGCTATTCTTCTTGCTACATTTTTATTTGAACTTATATCCTCTGAAAGTTCCTTTTAAGTCCGTTCCGAAATAGAAACCGGGTTGTGTTGGTTGGTTATATCCTACGTTTTGGGTGGCAATGCTGATTCTGTATATCGGATCTTCCAGAAAAGTATGGAAACGGTAGTCAGTTGGGATTGTCGATACATACAGGCGTAGGGAATTGTTGTCTTCCGAGCGGAAAAGGACCTCCTCTCTCCAATCACCGATGATATCTCCTTGCAGGCAGGGGGTAGCTTTGGTACTGTTATTGGAGGCTACTCCTTCAAATTCGATGAACGGGATGAAACGTTTCTGTTTCCAGTCATATTTGCTGATATACGTTTTATCCAGTACTTCCCGCAATAGGTCTCCATCCCACCAGAC
>ERZ773168.3832-NODE-3832-length-10350-cov-4.984556_pt1 | contig 10350 bp, 10 predicted proteins | sample MGYA00511261_ERZ773168 | MGnify/ENA primary metagenome ERZ773168 (study PRJEB29015, sample SAMEA2737855) | human gut metagenome | biome: human gut; feature: human-associated habitat; material: faeces | place: China | collected 2012 ... | reverse complement strand
TAGGGGCGGCAATCTGCCGCCCGCGGTGCGATAATGTGTCTCCCCGCACTGCGAGCAGGTAGAGGGATTGCACGCCCTGCAACTCGTCGCCATTTCCTATCCTGAAAAAAAGCCATATTCTTTTGCAACTCACTATGCAGGCATGCAAAAATATGGTATAATTCTTGCGAGACAGTGTGCATTAACCGACAGTTGTCTGCTGGCGCTGGGGATCAAAAAATTGTAGAGCATTTCTTTGATCTGATGGAGGAGAACATCGGCCTGTTGATCGAGGAAGCGTAAGACTTTCACAGAATCGGTTTGGATTTATCATTCTTTACAAAAAAATAAAGCCCCTGCCATTGCAGGGGCTTTGTGCGTATGAATCATCGTATGGATTACCGTATTTTGCGCAGCTGCGCGGTGAGTACGGCAGTCAGCTTTTCCCGGTCAAAGGCGGGCAGCGGCTCCAGAATTACATCAATACAGCCGCCTACGGCGTAGATCACATTGGTTACCTGGTGATAATTTTTCTCCATAGTGAAGTTGTTGTGAGAGCAAATGGCCTCGGTCATCTGCTGTTTGAGCATGCGCAGGGCGGGAGCGCACATACGGCTGTTTTTGAATTTGGTCAGCCGCTCAATGTTGTTGTTGCGCTCAATCTCATTGAGCATACTGTTAATTATATCCGTGGGATCCCGCTGGATTTGATCGTAGTTGATGCCCTTGGCGATCTCCACAATGCCGTTGGTGATGGTCTCAAAGCAGAATTGAATGCACGCGCCCATGCTCTTAAAGTGCAGATAAAAGGTGCTTTTGTTAATGTCTGCTTTTTTGCACAGCTCCAATACGGTGATCTTGTCCGTTTCTTTTTCAATCATCAGCGCGATCATAGCGTTAAAGACCGCCGCTTTGGTGCGCTTTACCCGTCTGTCCATTTCTTAGAAAAATCCCCCTCAAATCGCTTTGTAATGGACACCTGTCCAATAGTAAATACTATGATACCATAAATGAAAGAAAGGTTGCAAGCAACTTCACGGAATTTGTAGGAAGTGCTGGAAAACACCATGAAAACTTGTGCAAAAACACGAAAAATTGTCCCACTGATATTGGCGCTTTTACTGCTTTTTGGCGGTTGCAGTGCGGTCAACAGGGCTGCCGTCTTTGGTACAAACGGCAACGAGACTACCCGGCGGCAGGATGTGTTGACGGTGGAATTTTTGGATGTAGGTCAGGCCAATGCGGCGCTGCTCACCTGTGGGGGCAAGAGTCTGCTCATCGACGGCGGCAATGTGGCAGACGGCGCCAAGGTCACTCGTGCGGTGCAGGCGGCAACGGACCGGCTGGACTATGTGGTGAATACCCATGGCCATGAGGACCATGTGGGCGGCCTGCCTGCTGTGGTGGACGCGGTGCCGGTGGGGCAGGCCATTGTCAGCCCGGTGACGACGGACAGCGAATATTACCGGGATTTTGTGGATGCGCTGGCGGATCGAGGTGTGACTCCGGTGGCCGGGCAGGCGGGTATGCAGTTTCCTTTGGGGGACGCTAAGTGTACCGTGCTGGGTCCTGTCGCTGCCGGCAGCGATCTGAACAACAGCAGTCTGGTGCTGCAAGTGCGCTTTGGCGGCGCGACCTTTCTCTTTATGGGTGACGCCGGGGCGGAGGAGGAGCGCAGCTTGATCCAAAGCGGTGCAGATGTAAGATGTGATGTGCTGGCGGTGGGTCACCACGGCAGCGGCTCTGCCACCGGCTATGTGTTTCTGCGCCAGGCGTTGCCCAAGTATGCGGTGATCTCCGTGGGCGCGGGCAATCGTTACGGCCACCCGGCAGAGAGCACACTTTCCCGCCTGCGGGACGCCGGGTGTACCGTCTATCGCACGGATCAAAGCGGCACAATCACCATAGTGACGGATAAAAACGGAAAAATCCGCTGTCCTGCATAAAAAAATGTTGTATTCCGCCGCTTTTTCAGCTATAATAGATACAGAATTTTACATATTGGAGGAATTTTACCTATGTATTGTTGGTTAGACGGCAAAACTGTTGTTGTAACCGGCGCTTCCGGCGGTATGGGCGCAGGCATTGCGGCTACCTTGATCAAGAAGCACGGCTGCACTGTGATCGGCGTGGCCCGGTCTGAACCTAAGATGCTCAAATTCATTGAGGAGCTTGGCCCCACTTATGCGCAGCAGTTCTCTTACAAGCTGTTTGATGTGTCTGTTAAGGAGAATTGGGAGAACTTCTATAACGAGCTGGTAGAGGAAGGCGTGCAGGTGGATGTACTGGTCAACAACGCCGGTATTCTGCCTAAGTTTAAGCGCTTTGACCGGTACAGCGATGAAGAAATTGAGCGTGCCATCAACATTAATTTCTACAGCTGCGTGTATTCCGTTAAGACATTTCTGCCCATGCTGCTAAAGAGCACGGATCCGGGCATTGTTAACATTGACTCTTCTGCCGCGCTGATGAGCCTGGCCGGTACTTCCATGTACAGCGCTTCCAAGGCTGCACTGAAGGGCTTTACCGAGGCTCTGCGTGAGGAGTTCCGTGGCAAGTGCTATGTGGGTCTGGTTTGCCCCGGCTTTACCAAGACGGATATTTTCCGCGGCCAATCCAATGCAGGCGGCAAGGGCGAGAAGGTCATCAATATGATCTCTACCGATTGCGACCTGATGGTGAAGATGATCATGTTCGGTATAGAGCACAAGCAGGCACTGCAGATCCACGGTGTGGACGCCCACGCCATGAGCGTGTTTGGCAAGCTGCTGCCGGTGAACGGCTCTCGCCTGTTCAGCGCTGTGATGAAAGCGGCGGACATTGACCTGTTTAAGGAAGTTTTTAAGGACGACGTCGAGCTGGCGGAGTAAATTTTAAGTATTTAAGGGACGCTGCCGTTTCAATGAGGGAACGGCTTAGCGCCCCTTTATGCTTTTTTGCAATAAAAAGGGGGGGCTTTTATGGCAGATGCTGTAACGGCAACAAAAAAAAAGTATATGAATTTTAAGGAGATTGCGGCGTACTCCCTGGGACTGTTCGGGTTCCAGGCCATCGTAGGCTTGCTTAACTCCTACCAGGCCGAATTTGACGGCTCCATTTTGGGCGCCAATGTGTCTGTGGTGGCCATTTTAATTTTGGTGGCCAAGATTGTGTCTGCTGTGGCGGACCCGGTGGTGGGCAACCTGATCGATCGTTCCAAAAGCAAGCGGGGCAAGTTCAAATCTATGATCCTGTACTCTCTGGTGCCGCTGCTGGTGATGACCGCTGTGGTGTTTGTGAAAGTACCGTTCTCCGGCACCGGGCTGTATGTGTGGATCTTCCTCACCTACTTGGTATGGTCTATTGCCATGACTATGGGTGATGTGCCCTCGCAGGGGATCGCCTCCGTGCTGACCCCGGATCCCACGGAGCGCACCAATGTGGTGTCCATTTCCAATACCTTTAAGCAGATCGGCTTTTCTGCCTGCGTGGTGATCGTGCCTATTGCCTGTCTGATTATTCCCGGCGGGTCCAAGGTGTTCGTTAAGTCCGGCGAGACAGATACGCCTATGATCGCTTCCGAGTTCTTCTGGACCGCCGTGCTTACCGCCATCTTTGGTTGTGTGCTCTTCGCCCTGATTCCGCTGATTAATAAGGAGCGGGTGCCCTACCAGGCCGGCGAAAAGACCACCTTTAAGGATATGATGGGCGCGCTGAAGAACAATAAGCCCTTAATGCTGGTGATTATTTCTTATTTCCTGGGCTTTGGCCGTCAGATGGCTATGGGTATCCAGGTACAGGCCGCAACGGTGATCCTGGGCAGCCAAAACTTGGTGGCTGTTTTGGGTATCGTTACCGCAGTGGGTTCCATGATCAGTATGGCGCTGTGCCCCCTGCTGATTAAGAAGCTGGATGAGCGCAAGGCGTACATTCTTCTGTCTGTTTACGGCTTTGCCGCTTCCATTTTCTCCTTTGTGATCGGCCATTTTTGGTTCCAGTCACCGGACAACATGGTGCTCACCGTGCTGTTTTATGCCTCTCTGTTCCTGATCGGCTTGCAGTTCGGCGCCGTCACCTTAATGCCCATGATTATGACCGCCGATTGCGTGGATTATTACGAGTATGAGACTGGCAAGCGGATGGAGGGCGCCGCCTATTCCATCCTGACCTTGACCATTAAGGTGTGCCTGGCACTGGGTACCGCCGTGGGTCTGATCTTTGTGCAGGTGTCCGGTTATTATGACGCTTTGGGCGCCGGTACTTTTACCACTAAGACCAAGGATATTATCTTCTTTGCTTATACCGCCCTGCCGGGCGTGCTGGCACTGCTGTCCATCTTCCCCATGTTTAAGTACGACATTGTGGGCGAGAAGAAGGCGCAGATCTCTGCCGCTCTGTCCCAGCGACGCGCCGGTAAAGAATAAGCGCCTGAAAATAGATACAATATGTATATATAAGGAAAAGCGACTTCTCTCGGGAAGTCGCTTTTTTGCTGCGCCCGGGCGAAAAAAGCCGGCACATCGGTAGGATTTGTCTCTGCACGCATTGATTTTCAAAATTTGTCGCAATTTTATTGCACCCTGTTTTTGGTTTGGTTACGCGGAATTTTGGCAGTGCGAAAAATTTTTTTGGATTTTCCCACATTACCTATTGACATAGTAGGCATTATGGTGTATAGTTAAGTCAATCCAACGGGGAGACCCGAAGAAATCAGGAGACCGCTATGAACCGGTTATTTCCCACATTGTTAAGACAAAACTTCCGATTTGGACGAATGAGCCGATGTATGTGACCCAATCGTAACCTACATTTTATCATTTGAACTTGAAAGGAATTTGAATTATGAGCAAGAAATACGCATTTGAGACTTTGCAGCTGCATGTTGGCCAGGAGCAGGCTGACCCCGTCACCGATTCCCGCGCCGTGCCTATTTACCAGACCACTTCCTACGTGTTCCATAACGCCCAGCACGCCGCTGACCGCTTCGACCTGAAGGACGCCGGCAACATTTACGGCCGTCTGACCAACACCACCGAGGATGTGTTCGAGAAGCGCATCGCAGCCCTTGAGGGCGGCGTGGCTGCCCTGGCTGTGGCTTCCGGCGCTGCCGCCATCAACTACACCATCCAGGCCCTGGCACAGAACGGCGGTCACATCGTCGCCCAGAAAACCATCTACGGCGGCACCTCCAACCTGTTGGAGCACACCCTGCCCGCTTTCGGCGTGACCACCACCTTTGTGGATGCCCACAATCTGGCCGAGGTCGAGGGTGCAATTCAGGACAACACCCGCGCCATCTACCTGGAGACCCTGGGCAACCCCAACTCTGACATTCCCGACATTGACGCCATTGCCGAGATTGCCCACAAGCACGGACTGCCCCTGGTCATCGACAACACCTTCGGCACCCCGTACCTGATCCGCCCCATCGAGCACGGCGCAGACATCGTGGTCCACTCCGCCACCAAGTTCATCGGCGGCCATGGCACCACCCTGGGCGGCATCATCGTGGACAGCGGCAAATTTGACTGGAAGGCCAGCGGCAAGTTCGGCAATATCGCCGCTCCCAACCCCAGCTATCACGGTGTTTCCTTCGCCGATGCCGCAGGCCCTGCCGCCTTCGTCACCTACATCCGCGCCATCCTGCTGCGCGATACCGGTGCCACCATCTCCCCGTTCAATGCATTCCTGCTGCTGCAGGGCACCGAGACCCTGAGCCTGCGCATCGAGCGCCATGTGGAGAACACCAAGAAGGTGGTCGAATTCCTGGCAAACCATCCTCAGGTGGAGAAGGTCAACCATCCCTCTCTGCCCGATCACCCGGATCACGCCCTGTACGAGAAGTATTTCCCCAACGGCGGCGCATCCATCTTCACCTTCAACATCAAGGGCGGCCGCGAGGAAGCCTTCAAGTTCATTGACAACCTGAAGATCTTCTCCCTGCTGGCAAACGTTGCAGACGTAAAGAGCCTGGTCATCCACCCGGCCTCCACCACCCACAGCCAGCTGAACGATCAGGAGCTGGCCGAGCAGCAGATCTATCAGAACACCATCCGCCTGTCCATCGGCACCGAGCACATCGATGACATCATTGCCGATCTGGAAGCTGGCTTCGCAGCCGTCCGCGGCGAATAATCCCCCTGCCCCCCATGCTCTGACAAAAACTCTCCTCCCTTCTCCTTTTTGATCGTGTGTGCAAAGAACCGCCGCCCGAAATTTCCGGGCGGCGGTTCTGTTTTTGCGTGTTCGTGTTTTTACAGTCGGCGATCCAGCCAGTCACCAATGTCAGCAAAAACCTCTTCGCGGTTCAGCTCCACCAGCAGCTCATGCCGGGCGCTGGGGTACAGCTTGACCTCGATGTTCTTCACACCGGCATCCAGCAGGCTCTTGACCGCCCGCTTCACGCCTGCGCCCTGTTCGCCCACCGGGTCGGCATCGCCTGCCAGGAACAGCAGGGGCAGATCCTTGGGCACCCGGGCCAGAAGGGCCGGATCGTACAGCCGCAGGATGCCGCTGAACATGCTGTAATAGGCGTTCAGGGTAAAGATAAAGGTACAGCGCTCGTCGGCGCGGTAGCGGTCCACCTCCACCGGGTCACGGTTGAGCCAGTCGTGGGCCGTGCGGCCCTCCAGCCCCTTGTTGTACCCCAGAAACGAAAGTCTGGCCACCAGTTTGCTGCGGTAGTGCCAGCCATGGAACACGGCCAGCACCCGGCAGATGGTTCTGGCCAGCTGCACCAGCGCTTTGGGCTGGCAGCCGGTGCCCATGATGATGGCACCGTCCAGCTCATCGCCCCACTCACAGAGGTACTGCCGCGCGTAGAACGAGCCCATGCTGTGGCCCAGCAGGAAATAGGGCACGCCGGGATACAGCTGCTTTGTCAGGGTCGTCACAGCGTGCAGATCCTCCAGCAAGGCGCGGTTGCCGTCGGGTTCGCCGAAGTAGCCGTAATCCTCTTTGGTGCGGATGGACCCGCCGTGGCCCAGGTGGTCGTTGCCGGTGACAAGGATGCCCCGGGCGGCCAGATTCTCGGCCAGCGGCTTATAGCGGTCGATGAACTCCACCATCCCGTGGGAGAGCTGCAGCACCGCCCGCACCTCTCCCTCCGGCACACAGCGGAACGCGTGGAGCGTCCGCCCCGGCTGGCAGGACGGCAGGGTAAAGTCGATCATCTGGCTCATGGGCTGCCCTCCTTCTCCGCTTTATTTTTTCATGCTGCCGATCTTCTTGCGGCAGGAGGTGCAGATGCAGTAGCCTGCATACTGGATGGCATTATCGTCCACCTCGCCGCAGAAATCGCAGCTGCCGGTGGGGCGGTATTTTTTGAGGATGATCTCATCGCCCTCCACAAAGATCTCCAGCTTGGCATCGTTGTCCAGCTTCATGCTGGTGCGAAGCTCCTTGGGCAGGACGATACGGCCCAGGCCGTCAACGCCGCGGACGATTCCGGTACTCTTCATAGTTTTTTCTTCTCCTTTGTCATTTACACCTCAGACAGCCATTTTCCAATTTTCTCCCGGCCCTGATCTCTCCTTCAGAGCCTTCAAAGGAAAATTGTGCCATCTCTCCCACTCAGTATACAAAATTTCCAATCATTCGTCAATGATTGCGTGCAGTTTCGACAAAAAGATTTTTCTTTTGCTTCCAAACGCCCATTCTGCCAAATCTGCGGCCGATTCGTTGACAAAACAGCGCACAGCGATTAAACTAAAAGGTAGCTATCCGCAATTTTTTGCCTATAATATAAAGGAGCGTTTTTTATGCCGAGCAATACAGTCCGCACCCGTTTTGCCCCCTCGCCCACCGGCTACATGCACGTTGGCAACCTGCGCACCGCGCTGTACACCTACCTGATGGCCAAGCACGAGGACGGTACCTTCATCCTCCGCATCGAGGACACGGACCAGGGCCGCTATGTGGAAGGCGCGGTGGACGTCATTTACAACACCCTGCGCGAGGCCGGGCTGAACTGGGACGAAGGCCCGGACATCGGCGGCCCGGTCGGCCCCTATGTCCAGAGCGAGCGGATGGGGATGTTCAAACAGTATGCCGAACAGCTGGTCGCTGAGGGTAAGGCATATTACTGCTTCTGCACCGAGGAGCGCCTGGAAGCGCTGCACGCTGAGCAGCGCGCCAACGGCGAGATGACCCACTACGACGGCTGCTGCCGCGACCTGCCCGAAGAGGAGGTCCAGAAGCGTCTGGCCGCCGGAGAGCCTTATGTCATCCGCCAGAAGATCCCCCGCACCGGCATCACCGGCTTCGACGATGTGGTCTACGGCCACATTGAAGTCGAGAACAGCGAGATGGATGACCAGATCCTCATCAAGACCGACGGAATGCCCACCTACAACTTCGCCAACGTCGTGGACGACCACCTGATGGGCATCACCTATGTCATCCGCGGCAGCGAGTACCTGTCTTCCACCCCCAAATACAACCTGCTGTATCAGGCATTCGGCTGGGAGATCCCCACCTATATCCACTGCCCGCCGGTCATGAAGGACGCCCAGAACAAGCTGTCCAAGCGCAACGGCGATGCAAGCTATCAGGACCTGCGCGCCAAGGGCTACCTGAGCGCTGCCATCCTGAACTATATCTGCCTGCTGGGCTGGAGCCCCAGAGGCGAATACGCCGAGCAGGAGATCTTCTCCCTTGACGAGCTGCGCAAGGTCTGGAGCCCGGACGGCATCTCCAAGTCTCCGGCCATCTTCGACCCGCTCAAGCTGCGGGCCATCAACGCGGAGTATATCCGCCGCCTGAGCCCGGACGCATTCCTGGCTGCGGCGGAGCCCTGGATCGACCAGGCCGTCCACACCCCCATTGACAAGAAGCTGCTCTGCGCCAACCTGCAGCCCCGCTGCGAGGTGCTGGGCGAGATCCCCGCGCAGCTGGACTTCTTCGATGCGATGCCGGAGTACGACGTGAGCCTGTACACCAACAAGAAGCAGAAGACCACCCCGGAGTCCGCAAAGGAAGCGCTGGAAGCACTGCTGCCCGTGCTGAGTGATACAGCTCTGGACTTCTCCGACCGCGATGCCGTCTTTGATGCCTGCAAGGCCAAAGCCGAAGAGCTGGGCAAGAAGAACGGCTGGCTGCTCTACCCGCTGGGCATCGCCCTGTCCGGCAGACAGCGCACCCCCGGCGGCGGCACCGACCTTGCCTGCATGATGGGCCGTGAGACGACCCTTGCCCGCGTGAAGGCCGCCATCGAGAAGCTGAACGGCTGATCGTTCCGACCATTGGAAAACCGCTTCGGGAGGGATTTATATGATGTATCCGTTTATGACGCTGGACGATGACACCGAGATCGTCCACTCCGAAATGCTTCCGGACGGCCGCGTCAAGGTCTACATTGAAAAGCCGGATGCGAAAGATTGCTTTCACTCCGCTGTCTGCTATCTGCCGGATTATACCTGGGAGCAGATCAGCGGCTTTTCCCCTGCCGAGATCGACCGCTACCAGAAATTTCTGGAAACCACGGCACATCTTATTTTGCAGTTCTCCAAAGAGGGAGGCGTAGAGAATGCCGCAGGTTTTTAAGATCGGCTCTTATTGGGTCTATTTCTGGGCCAACGAAAATGAGCCTCTGGAACCGGTCCATGTGCATGTCTCGCAGGGTGCGCCCAGCAGCAATGCCACCAAGATCTGGATCACACGGGCGGGCAAATGCTATCTGTGCCACAACAATTCCGGCATCCCGCCCCGCATTTTGCGGAACATTATGGCGATCATCGAAGCCCGAAGTGAAGAAGTCCTTGCAAAATGGAAGAATTTCTTCGGTGAGGTGCGGTATTTCTGCTGATTTAACGTACTTCTCCGCACCCTCCCAAAAACCGCCCGGCGGCCGCGCTACAGTATATGCACAAGGCGCGGGAAACAGAACAACACAAACGATCCCCGCCGGAAAGCGGGGATTTTTTATGCACGATCTTCTCAGGCAGGATGCTATCCATCCCTTTGCGGCGGCGCTGCTGCCGCGCGCAGCCGTCCGCCCGGCTCTGCGGCAGGGTTCGGCTTTTCTGGCCGGGCTGCTCGGCGGCTGGGCGGTGCTGTATGGGGCGCTCATCCCCTTCGGGCTGGGGCTGACGCTCGGCTTTGCGGAGGACTGCTTCGCTGCCTGTGCGGCCGGAGCAGTGCTGGGGCTGCTGCTCCATGGGTTCGGGGCGCTGTCGCTGGACAGCATCTGTCTGCTCTGCGCCATCGGGGCCGCTGTGGCAGCACGGTGGCTCTGGCCGGGTCGGTTCCGGCCCGCCCTGCTGGCGAGCTGCGGAGCTCTGGGGCTGGGAGCCGTCTGCTTTGCCTTCGGCCCCACCGGCGGCGGGGTCGATCTGCTGCTCACCTGCGGGGCAGATGCTCTGCTGGCGGGAGCGCTGGGCTTTGCCCTGCGGC
>ERZ773168.3828-NODE-3828-length-10354-cov-2.518400_pt1 | contig 10354 bp, 11 predicted proteins | sample MGYA00511261_ERZ773168 | MGnify/ENA primary metagenome ERZ773168 (study PRJEB29015, sample SAMEA2737855) | human gut metagenome | biome: human gut; feature: human-associated habitat; material: faeces | place: China | collected 2012 ... | reverse complement strand
CATCATTCCAAAAAGTCACTTTCTCTGTTTTCCCCTCATCCTCTTTTTCGGCAGCTGCTCCTTCCTCAATTCCGACTGCATCAGCACCTCTTTGAACGAGCGTCGCTGCCCTTCCGTCCGTTTATTCCACTTGATTTTCCATTTCGCCATCAGCATGGCTATCGTTCGGTCAATCCAGATTTCATCGTCTGGCACATTCTGTTCTTTCTGTTCGCGGACAACGTCCGCTTCCCGAAACAGCTGCTGAACGTATTTTTCGATTTCTTCGAGTTGCCGGCTTCCTTCGCTTCTTTCAGCGTACTTTTCCCGCAGGAAGCGCAGGATTGGGCGCAGGTCGTTTTTGATTTTCATCTCAAAATACTCGTCTTCGTCAATCTGCGCTTCCTTAAACGTCAAGATCTGGGCATTTGAATCCTCGCCGATGTTCGTCTCCTTGATAATTTTCATGCGGACGGCTTCAAACAACATATCAATCTCCCGAATCGCGTTTCTCGCTTCACCGTCCACCATGATTTCCATATCCATCAACAATTTCGGAAAATCCGGATGCGTCGCCATTTCGCAAAGCAGTCGGTTGTTGATTTTTCCGCTTTTGAGCAGCTCCGCCATCTCGCTGCTGATGTTCAGATCATGAATATCTCCCTGCATCGGGTTCTCAAGTGCTAACAGTCCCAGCAGATAATCCGTCGAAACGCCATAGAATTTCGCCAACGTGACCGGTGCAAATTGGCTGACCTCTTTGCTTTCGTTCGTCTCATAATTGCTCAACGCCGAGCGTGAAAGCCCAGTTCGTTCTGCCAATTCGTCCAGCGTAAAACGCCGCATTGCTTCCGTCATACCTTCACCACACGCACCTATCGCGCAGGCGGATCAGAAAAAAAACGGATAGAAAAAATCCAGCCAAGCAATCAACTTGACTGGATTCTCTGGTAGCGGCAATGTGATTCGAACACATGACACTTCGGGTATGAACCGAATGCTCTGGCCAGCTGAGCTATGCCGCCATATGGTTGCGGGAGTAGGATTTGAACCTACGACCTTCGGGTTATGAGCCCGACGAGCTGCCAGACTGCTCCATCCCGCGATGTGAAGCGCCGTCGTTCTGACGACGAGGATCATTATACACAATTTTTCGGCTTCTGTCAATCCTTTTTTTGAAATTTTTTCTTCAGATAGCCGTCCATGTTGCCGTGCGCGGAAAGGCGGATCGAATCCATGCCAAATTCGCGCATGGCGGCTTCCAGAATCGCCACGCCGCTGGGAATGATGTCCGCGCGGTGCGCCATCAACCCCGGCACCTGCCGCCGCTCGGCCATGCTCATGCGCGCAAGCCGTCTGCCCCAGCCCGCGACCGTTTCAAAATCCATCCGCATACCCTCGCAGCGCTCCGCGTCAAAGAGCGGAACGGCGCGCTGCATCGCGCCCAGCGTGGTCATCGTCCCGCCGACGCCGACCCAGTCCGGCTTCATCCCCAGCGTCAGCAGCCCCTGCGCGTCGCGCTGGATGAGCCGCCTGCATTGTTCCACCGTCGCCGCGTAATCGTCGAGCTTCAAAATCGGCCGCTGCGCGTTCATGCGCACCGCGCCCATCTGCAAGCTGACCGCGCCGCGGATTTTCTCGCCTTCGCCCAGCGTAAATTCCGTCGAGCCGCCGCCGATGTCGATCATGCCGCAAACGCCGCCGTCGCTCGCGCCGATGTACGAGAGCACCGCCTCCTCCTCGCCGGAGACGATCTCCACCCGCGCCCCGCAGGCCGCCGGTAAGATCCACAGTGACTTTGAGCGTGGCTTCATCCGCGCGGAGGTCATCGCCTTCGACGACCTGAAGGCTTGCGGCACCATGGCAGCTGCAAAGGCAAAGGGCCTTGTCCGCAGTGAAGGCAAGGAGTATGTCATGAAGGACGGCGACATCGTCAACTTCCTCTTCAACGTTTGAGTCCCGTATAAAACGGACCGAGTCGGTATCTCCGACCCGGTCCGTTTTTTATATACTTACTCCGCAAGCGGATAGGCAAACGTCTCGACCTGCGCGATGTCCGCGGACTTGACCTCCGGCGGGAGCATCTCGCTGCTCATGCCGAACGTCGTCTCCGCGCCGGCCTCGAGCGGGCTGTCCAGCACGGCGTAGACCACGCCGAGCGGCTTTTCCGACTCGTCAAGCAGCACGGCCGCCACGCAGACGAGGCTGCCCTGCTCCGCCGTGTCGTTGCGGATGCGGCCCGTCAGCTCCACGCCGCCGTAGACGGAATCCTTCAGATTGACATCCGAGACGGCGTAGCGCACGCCGCTCTGCTCCGCCGCGCGGACGGACGCCGCGAGGGCATCGCCGTCATACTGCACGGCAAGCTCGCCCGTCTGGGCCGTATCGACAGTGAACTCATCATAATACCAGCCCTTTTCGCCCGGCTCGATCGTCTGCGGATAAGCGGAGACGCCCTTGCGGACGGCAAGCTCCGTTCCGTCCGGCGTGCAGACCGTCCAGTCCGCTGCGCCAAGCGTCAGCGGCTCCGAGCCGGTGTTTGTGACCTCGGCCAGCAGCTGTACCCACACCTCGCCGGAGCCGTGCGTGTCGGCCTGCGCGTGGGCATAGGTCACAGTGAACGGGACCTTCCACCATAACCTGTACATTGTGTGCCCAGGCACGCTTTGTCAGCTCGCCCAGACGTACCAGTTCTTCAATCTGGCATACGTCAGTCGCATCTGCCAGACAGCCCGGACGACATGCATCTCCGAGGGAGATCGTAACATCATATTCTTCACAGATATCTAAGATCTCATCGAAATATTCATAGAACGGGTTTTCCTGACCGGTCATACTCATCCATGCAAATACAAGGCTTCCGCCCCGGCTTACGATGTTCATTTTACGTTTATGTTTTTTGATCTGATCAATCGTTTTTCTTGTGATTCCACAGTGCAAGGTTACAAAGTCAACACCATCTTCTGCATGAAGACGGACAACATCGATGAAATCCTTTGCTGTCAGCTCTGCAAGATCACGCTGATAGTGGATGACACTGTCATAGATCGGAACCGTACCGATCATGGCAGGACATTCGCTTGTCAGCTTCTGACGGAATGGCTGTGTATTTCCATGACTGGACAGATCCATGATCGCCTCAGCGCCCATATTAACTGCACTCATTACTTTTTCCATCTCAATGTTATAGTCCTTGCAGTCTCTGGATACTCCAAGGTTTACGTTAATTTTGGTACGCAGCATACTGCCGACACCTTCAGGATTCAGACAGGTGTGTTTCTTATTAGCACAGATGGCAACCTGTCCCTTTGCAACTAAATCCCTGAGCGCCTCGACAGCCATATGTTCTTTTTCCGCTACGATCTTCATCTGCGGAGTGATGATCCCTTTTCTGGCTGCGTCCATTTGTGTTGTGTAATTTTCCATATTATCCTCCTACTACAACCAATGTTATTTTACGTGGTAGAAAGTGGTGCTCCCGATCTGCCACAGAGCAATAAAAAAGATGCCGCAGGGCACCTCTAATACACATCCCTACGTTAGCATTACCTAAATCAGGTTCACAGGTCGAGAACTTCATTCTCCTCTCAGCCGGCTAATTTGTCAGCTCCCTGAATATATAAATATCTGGAAATATTATATGCCAGAATACGACATAATTCAATGATAATTTTTCAACATAAAAGATAAATAAGGACTTGCGCCCGATACATGAATCAGGAGCAGTACCGGAAAGTACGATCTGTCAGGATCCTTGCAAATATCAGACCGAGGGGCAGGGTAACAATGATCATGATCGCAGATGAAAACCATAAAACAGCCTCTGTTAGGGACATGATACCAAGATTATAGAAAGCACGATAAAGGTAAAGTCCCGGAACCATGATAACGATGGACGGAACGGTCAGAGAGATTCTTGGATATCCGTTATTCCTTTTTATAATGGAGGCAAGAATACCTGCGGTTAATGCGCCTGCGAATGCGGCAGCAGCCGGAGGCGTGCTTGTGTAATCGACAAGCTCCAGCCGGAGAGTATTTGCAACTGCTCCGATACAGGCAGCAGTTGCAGCCATCGGAATCGAGCTGTTAAACATAATGGAGAAACCGAAGACTCCGCAGAAGCTTGTAATGATCCGCAGGATAAGCTTTGTACCTACAGCCAGATTCAAAGCGGAGAAATCCTGAGGATGAAAATGTAACAGCAATGCCATGATCCAGGCGAACATAGTGGCTACTAAAACTATGATGACAGAGTAGCTCAGACGTTCAAGCCCGGACCGAAGATCCAGTTTAGCCAGGTCAATGCCGCTTGTTATGAATGGAAATCCGGGAATGATAAACAGCATTGAGCAGATATAGCCAGCTTCATGGAGTGCAGATACGTGGAAGAAGATTTCTGCAAGGTGAAAGCAGATGGCATATGTCATGCATGCGGCTGATATGGATACTGCTATGTTAAAGAAAAGGGTAAAATGGTGCTTGATCATTTTGGTACGGATGACATTTCCAACACCGGCTGCAATAAAAGCAAGGATCATTTCAACAGGACCGCCGCCTAATAGGAAGGTAAATGCACAGCAGGCGAGGGCTGAAGCCAGACCCAGTTTTGCAGGTGAATAAAGTGTATGGATCTTCTCAATCTGATCAAGACGCCGGTGAATCTCTTCGCCCGTCAGATGGGCTTCTTCTTTTGGGAAATTGTCAACGAATTGTTCCATCCGATAGAGCTTCGAGGTGTTTACACCGGTATTCGCAATGCTCAGAGACTGTGAAACGCAGTCGGTTCCATCAAAACAGTTGAATTCAATGGACATCAATCCGACATCAACGGTGCAGGTTACGCCCAGTTCTTTGGACAGACGGTTCATGGAAGTACGAACACGCCAGGCACCTGTTCCACAGGAGAGCATAATTAACCCGACCCTTCCAATAACAGAGGCTTTTTCTATCAGCCCCGCCTTGGCGATCAGGACATTGCTATCGTTTTTTACATAATCATGCCATGGAATTTCCATATGGTTTTTTTCCATGATATCTGTATAATTACTGTTCTTTGGCATAGATGATCTCCTCCGCTTTTTCAATATGATGTTCCAGATTCGTCAGGAATAATGAATTTGGAAGGAATATGCCGATTTCATCATATCGGGAATTATTTTTCACCAGAGAATCCTGCCCGTAGAAAATGTAGGACATAGGAAGCTCCTTTTCCAGTGCGATCATAAGATTCCATACAGCAGAATATGCTTCTGCCTCTGTCTCCTTTTGCTTTACAGTATCGGGAAGCTCGCGGATCAACAGTACACCGTCACTTTTTTCCAGAATCTTCTGTTCCGGTTTCATGTCATTTGCGGCATAATCGTGACTGTATCTGTATGCGCGGGCGAGATAGATATTTTTGTTGTTTCCAAGTGTCTGATAGATCTTATGAAAATGACGATATTCTTTTTCCCAGATTGAAGTTTCGTATTCAGGAAGCAACTGACCATTATCATCTGTCATAATGACAGGATTTGTTTTGCCATCTGCGTTGAATCGATATGGGATCAGAAAGGAATTACGCAGAAGATCAAACAGGGTATTGTTGCAGATCGCCATAAGAAATGCAGACAGATCCCGGTTATGATAGGAATTGAATAGTGCTTGTGCAAATTCTTCTGCCGGAAGTGGTGCATCGTAAGCATCCTCGTTATAACACAGGTAATTTGCAAATGTTTCCTGTAATTTCTCACATGCCCATGGATCATTCAGGATTTTTTCAAATAAGAAATCTGCTCTTTTTTCTCGTGGGAAAATTGTAGTTTCGTTCATGCTTAACCGACTTCCTTTCTTTTTCTGTTCTGCATAATTATACTATTGGCAGGATGATAAGTAAAAGATATAATTGATATGATAGACATAATCATTTGATATGATAAAAGAAACGGAGAAGACAGATGAATATTAACTTTGAATATTATAAAATATTCTATTATGTGGCCAAATATCATAATTTTACAAAGGCTGCGAAGGTTCTGGAAAACAGCCAGCCAAATGTTACAAGAGCGATGAACTGTCTGGAACAGCAGATGCACAGTACCTTATTTGTAAGAACCAACCGGGGCGTTCAGCTTACACCTGAGGGAGAAAAACTATATATGTATGTGTCGGCAGCTATGCATCAGTTATTAACGGCAGAGGAAGAACTGGCGGACTATTCGGGCATGGTACATGGAAGTATATCGATCGGAGCCAGCGAGACAGCGTTAAATATATATTTGTTTGATAAATTAAGGTCATTTCATACTGCATATCCGGGAATTCGACTGAGAATCTATAATCATTCCACGCCGGAGGCAGTAGATGCAGTAAAGAGCGGTAAGATTGATTTTGCTGTTGTGTCGACACCGGTGGAAGCAGACTCGCCCCTTGAAACCAGAATGTTGAGATCGTTTCGGGAGATCCTGATCGGTGGACAATCCTTTAAAGAGCTGCAGGGAAAGACGTTGTCTTTAAAAGAATTAAAGAATTATCCGTTGATCAGTCTTGGAAGAGAAACGATGACATTTCGGTTTTATGAGCGGCTGTTTTTATCGTACGGGATAGAATTTGCACCGGATACGGAGGCTGCGACAACAGATCAGATCCTGCCGCTTGTCCGTTGTGAGCTGGGACTGGCATTTATACCGGAATCCATGGCAGGTGAGGCGCTCGAACGCGGAGAGGTAATACAGGCAGTCCTAAAGGAGAAAATTCCTGACCGGCATATCTGCATGATATATGACAGCCAGCATCCGCTGAATACAGCCGCAAGATCATTTCGCAGATTATTGGAAGAAGACTGCGAAAAGGTAAACACCCTCAATCGGGGCATCGATTGAGAACAGAAAACGTCTGGTATGCAGTTATCAAGTTCAACATTCATACATTAAATATCCCCCAGGCATATTTGCAGAAAATGTATGACTGTTTTGTGAGGAGGACAGTTTGACTGTAGTCATTTTATAAGAACATATAAAAGATGGCGTGGAATCACACCAAAACAGGATAGAATGTTAAACAAAGAATCAATATAGTGGAAAAGAGGAATAAGAAATATGAAGATCAAAAGAATTGTATTGATTGGACTTGGCGCGATGGGTGTATTTTTTGCGCCAAGATTATATGAAGCATTTGGAGAGAATTTTTATATTATTGCAGGTGGTGAACGTAAAAAACGCCTGGAAAGTAAAGGAGTTACGATCAATGGCGTCAACTATAGATTCCCGATCGTGACACCCGAAGAACAGGGTGAGCCGGCGGATCTGATACTGATCGGTGTAAAAGGCTATGGATTTGCACAGGCAATAGAAGATATCCGCCATCAGGTAGGCGAACATACATTGATCCTGTCTTTGCTAAATGGTGTAGACAGTGAGGAACAGTTGATTCAGGCATTTGGCGAAAAACATGTATTGTATGCATATATGAGAATGTCCATTGTTATGAAAGACGGAAAAGCAGACTTTGATCCGTATTGGGGCAAGATCCACTTCGGAGAGAATAAAAATGATGTTCTGTCAGATCGTGTACTTGCTGTAAAAGAAGTATTTGATCATGCCGATATTCCATATGAGATCGATCCGGATATGTTAAAGGGACTCTGGTTTAAATACATGTGCAATATTGGGGAAAATATGACTTGTGCGTTGCTCGGTATCCCATTTGGATTTTTCCGTATCAGCGACAGTGCGAATTGGATCCGTGACAATGCCATGCGGGAAGTGGCTGCGATCGCGCAGAAGAAGGGAATCGATATAGGTGAAAAAGAAATAGCGGAGCAGGATGTTACAGTAAAGACAATTCCACCCGAGAACAAACCATCAACCCTGCAGGATCTGGAAGCGGAGAAGCTGACCGAGGTAGAGATGTTTGCAGGTAATGTCATAAAGATGGGAAAAGAGCTTGGCGTGCCCACTCCGATTAATGAGATGTTCTATCATGGTATCCGGGTACTGGAGGAGAAGTTTACAAAAAGATAATATTTGAATTAGCACTCGACTGTTTACAGTGCTAATAAAACGTGCTATAAATAATGGTGTGAAGTAACTGCATATAATAGAGAAAGTTGTGTGAGTCTAATAAAATGCAGGAAAATGACAGTAATATATAACTGATGAAAGAGAATCAGAAATATAGATAGAAATGGGGTAATTAGGATGGATAGACCAAGTATTTTTTCAGATAATTTTGAGATGATGAATGGCTTCTTTGATGATTCCTTCTGGGGCAGCCATTCCGGACTTCGTACCATGACTACAATGGCAACTGATATATTCGAAACAAAGGACGGATATGAGATAGAGATGGATCTGCCGGGATTTCCAAAGGAAAGCATCAAGGCAGAATTAAAAGGTGGTTACCTGACAATTCTTGCCAGCTATACTGGACAGGATCGTGAAGACAGGGAAGGAAGCTATATCAAAAAGGAACGGTATTCCGGTCATTATAAGAGAAGCTTCTATGTCGGCGACAAAGTCAGTGAACAAGATATTAAAGCAAGATTTGCAAATGGTGTTCTGTATGTCTATGTACCAAAATTCGACGACCAACCGGAAGTAGAAGAAAAGAAGATTATCTCGATAGAAGGATAACGGACAAATTTTAGGGGCTGTTTATTATAATGTAGCAAGCCTGTCCGAGCGCCGGTACTTAGGTTGCGTATTTTGCAACCTTATGTACCGTTGCGTCGATAACTGAGAACTTAGCGAGGTATTGTCGAGGTTAGTTCGAAGTTATACAGAGTAGGATAGAACGAAAGTGTCTTGCGCAATAATAATAAACAGCCCCTGAAATTTGTCTGTTTTCTAAAATCCCAGATCTTCATTTACAAGGATGACCTTGATACGTCCTTTGTGCTTGGAATAGCGGGTGGTTAAGAACTGGCAGCAGACTGTTTCCGGTGACAGACAGTTTGCGCATTCGCCGGTTGTACTGCAAGGGGTTGAAAGTCCGAAGCGCTGTGCATTGATCGGAGCTGCTTCATTTCTTGCACGGCTTAAAGCATCTTCTTCTGTCCGTACTACCTTGTTCATTCCTGTGATCACGATAACATGGGAAGGACCATAGACGATGGCAGCCACACGATTTCCATTGCCATCGATATTTACCATAATGCCGTCTTCGGTGATTGCATTACAGCTTGTTAAGAAGTAGTCAGCGAAGAAACATTCTTTGGAGATCCGGTCTTTTTCCTCCGGTGTTTTTGCTGCATCACGGTTCAGCTCTTTGTAGTTTCCCTCGATAAGAGCATCTAAAAGTCCGGTTGCTTTTACGGTCATGGAACCGCCCCAGCCGACAGAGCTTCCTTCCGGGATCAGACTCAGTGCAAGCTCCTTAGCTTCTTCCTTTGTCTGGACATAGAAGCCTTCCATATTTCTGGCAGCCAGCTTGTTTATCATGGCTTTCGCCAGTTTGTCGTTTCTCATGTTTCTAAAAGTATCCATTTGATATACCTCCGTTTATTCAGGGAAATCCAGATTATTTTCCGCAAAGAAATTCATCACTTCAAATGCAGAAGTACAGTTCTGATTGATACATACGATCAGGGCAGCATCCTGTGGAAATTTGGGATACAACACGGCATTTCCGGAGATTGTAAGTGCACGTTGGATCTCTTTCAAATTCATTCCGGCGCATAATGCCAGAAGAACCAGCTTGTATTTTCCGGGATGTGGTTTCCTGCCGTTTAAGATCTGATAAGCATAGCCGCGGTCCAGATTGCTTCGTTTTATGACATCGGCGGTCAGAAGCTCCGGGTGATCTTTAAAGTAAAGATTAAAATAATCCTGCAGATTGTCACAGGACATATCATCTGCATGAGATGTTATATATGATTTAAAATGTATATTTGAATCATCGGTTGATAATTCATTCAGCAGATCTGTTGTTCTGGTCGTTTTCATGATTAATCCTGCATTCTTTCCCTTGATAATTTTTATCAGTACCATATAATATTTATTATACTTGTCGATAAAGCAATTTCAAGATAAACAATAGGAAAATGATATGAATTTAGAAATACAAAGTCGTCTGTCCTTTTATCGCAGACTGGAAGAAGTAGAGCATAAAAAGGGAATTTCTCTGGTGCGGCATATAGAGACCGGACAGATTTATGTAGAAAAAGTGCTGACGCAATATGATAAATCTATATATGATTGGCTGCAACAATCAAAACTCCCTTACGTTCCGCAGATTTATGAATGTATGGAAGAGAATGGTACGTTATATCTGATCGAAGAATACATACAGGGGATCACGCTGGAAACATATATTGAACAGTTTGGATGTCTGGATTTGGATGCTGCCGGAAGAGTAATCGAATATCTTTGCCGGACATTGGAAAAACTGCACAGAC
>ERZ773168.3826-NODE-3826-length-10355-cov-3.651845_pt1 | contig 10355 bp, 8 predicted proteins | sample MGYA00511261_ERZ773168 | MGnify/ENA primary metagenome ERZ773168 (study PRJEB29015, sample SAMEA2737855) | human gut metagenome | biome: human gut; feature: human-associated habitat; material: faeces | place: China | collected 2012 ... | reverse complement strand
GATGGGGGGACTTCCACAGAACAGTCTTACAAGAACATTCCGTTTTACCTTTCCAATAAAGGATATGGTGTATTTGTCAATCATCCGGAAAAGGTTTCCTTTGAGGTGGCAACGGAGATGGTGACCAAGGTGGAGTTTTCCGTACCTGGGGAGAATCTCGATTATTTTCTGATTAACGGTCCGACGATGAAGGAGGTGCTGATGCGCTACACGGATATTACCGGAAAACCGGCGCTTCCGGCACCGTGGACGTTCGGTCTGTGGCTGTCTACTTCCTTTACGACGAATTATGATGAGAAGACGGTGAACAGTTTTGTGGACGGCATGATCGAGCGTGGAATTCCGCTCTCGGTTTTCCACTTTGACTGCTTCTGGATGAAGGATTTTCACTGGTGCGACTTTACCTGGGATGAGCGTGTGTTCCCGGATCCGGAGGGAATGTTAAAGCGACTGAAAGAAAAAGGGTTAAAGATCTGCGTCTGGATCAACAGCTATGTGGGACAGGAGTCCCCGCTGTTTGAGGAGGGCGTAAAGGGAGGTTATTTTCTGAAACGTGCCAACGGTGATGTATGGCAGTGGGATATGTGGCAGCCGGGACTTGCCATCGTGGACTTTACCAATCCGGCGGCGTGCGAATGGTATGGAAAGAAGCTGGAGGCGCTTTTGGATATGGGAGTCGATTGCTTTAAGACGGATTTTGGTGAGCGGATTCCGACAGACTGTGTGTATTATGACGGATCTGATCCAGTGAAGATGCACAATTATTATACATACATGTACAATAAGACGGTGCATGATGTGATTGCAAAGAAAAAGGGCGAGAAGGAAGCGATTCTTTTTGCGCGCTCCGCAACGGCGGGCGGTCAGAAATTCCCGGTGCACTGGGGCGGTGACTGCTGGTCGGATTATGAGTCAATGGAGGAGAGTCTGCGGGGCGGTCTGTCGCTGACAAGTTCCGGTTTTGGCTTCTGGAGTCATGACATCGGAGGATTTGAGAGCACTTCTACGCCGGACGTCTACAAGAGATGGTGTGCGTTCGGACTGCTTTCGACACATTCCAGACTGCACGGTTCCACTTCTTACCGCGTGCCCTGGGCTTATGATGAGGAAGCGGTGGATGTGGTACGTTATTTTGCAAAATTAAAGGCGCGTCTGATGCCGTATCTGTATCGCAATGCCATCGAGACGGCAAAGACCGGTGTGCCGATGATGCGGAGCATGGTGCTTGAGTTTACGGAGGACCGGAACTGCGCATATCTGGCAAGCCAGTATATGCTGGGCGACTCCCTGTTGGTAGCTCCGATTTTTAATGAGGACGGGATCGCGGAGTATTATCTTCCCGAGGGACGCTGGACATCACTGCTTAGCGGCGATGTGAAGGAAGGCGGCAGATGGTATAAAGAGAAGCATGGTTATCTGAGCATCCCGCTCTACGTCAGAGAGGGCAGCATCGTTGCGATGGGCGCAAGGGATGACAATGCGGTGTATGATTATGCAGATGGAACGACATTCCGGGTCTATGCGCTTGCCGATGGATGTGAGGCACAGACGACGGTGTATGATACGGAAAACCGGGAAGCGGTGAAGGCAGCGGTCACACATTGTGGCAGCCGGTACGAGATTCAGGTGTCCGGAGGTACGGAGGTGAAAGTGGCGCTCATGCATGCGGGAATGCCGAAGACGGTAAGCTGTGCCTATGAGATGGACGGGGATCATGCCGTGATCGCGGTTCCAAAGGAAGGAAACGTAACAGTCGAATTTTAAATGCAGCCGGAGGTGGCAATGAAAACAGAGACATATGAAGTACAGATCGGGAAATTATTAGAACAGCTGACACTGGAAGAAAAGATCGGAATGATTCATGGCGCGGGGCTGTTCCGCACCGAGGGGGTGGAGCGGCTTTCCATACCGCCGCTCTTTTTCTCGGACGGTCCGATGGGCGTGCGTGCGGAATTTGTGGACAATGAGTGGAGAAATACAGGCACGACAGATGATTTTGTCAGCTATCTCCCGTGCAACAGCGCGGTAGCATCAACCTGGAATCGCGAACTTGCGGGTGAGGAGGGCAGAGTGCTGGGCGAGGAGGCAAGAGGAAGAGGCAAAGACATGATTCTCGCACCGGGAATCAATATCAAGCGGAGCCCGTTCTGCGGAAGAAATTTTGAATATATGAGCGAGGACCCGTATCTGATCTCGGAACTGGTCGTGCCGATGGTGAAGGGAATCCAGCAGTCGGATGTAGCGGCGTGCGTAAAGCATTTTGCAGCCAACTCGCAGGAGACAGAGCGTCTCTGGGTAGACACGAAAGTATCGCCCCAGACCTTAGAGGAAATCTATTTTCCGGGATTTCGCGCGGCGGTGCAAAAGGGCGGTGTCCATGCGGTGATGGGAGCATACAATCTGTTAAACGGGGAACATTGCTGCACCAGCAAAAAACTGTTAAACGGCATACTGCGGCGCGACTGGGGATTTGACGGTGTGGTGGTCTCGGACTGGGGCGGTGTCCATGACACCAGAGAAGCGGCGGAAGCTGCGATTGATGTGGAGATGGAAGTGACGTACGATTTCGACCAGCAGTATCTGGCAGAGCCGCTTTTAAAGATGGTGCGTTCCGGTGAGATCTCCGAGGCGCTCATTGATGAAAAGGTGCGCAATATTCTGCGGCTGATGTTCCGCCTGCATATGATCGGAGAAAAGAGAGAGACCAGAAAGACCGGAACTTACAACAGCAGAGAGCATCAGGACACGGTATTAAAGATCGCCAGGGAATCGGTGGTTCTGCTAAAAAATGAAGAGGAATGTCTTCCACTCGATGCAAAAAAGGTGAAGCGTGTTGCAGTGATCGGACAGAATGCTGCGGCAATTCACTCCAACGGGGGCGGCAGTGCTGAGATCAAGGCGCTCTACGAGATCTCACCGCTGCTCGGAATCAAAAAGCTCCTCGGCGGGAATGTGAAAGTGGAGTATGCACCGGGCTACTATATCCCCGGCAAGGAGGCACAGGGCAGTGTGAACTGGCAGGCGGACAGCACCAAAAAGGACTGGGGCAAAACTTCTGAAGAAGCGGAAGTGTCCGATGAGACGAAGGAGTGTAGGAAGCGCTTCCGCGAGGAGGCGGTGGCGCTGGCGAAGGAATGTGACACGGTGATTTTTGTGGGAGGCCTGAATCATGATTTTGACTCGGAGGGCTATGACCGGACGACCCTCACGCTTCCCTATGAACAGGATGCGCTGATCGGGGAACTTCTTGCCGTCAGACCGGACACTGTGATTGTGCTCTACGCCGGATCACCGGTGGCGATGCCGTGGAATGAGCAGGCAAAGGCGGTGCTCTGGAGTTATTATGCCGGAATGGAGGGAGGAACGGCGATTGCGGAGATTTTGTTTGGAAAAGAGAATCCATCCGGCAGGCTTGCGGAGTCGTTCCCGAAGGATGCAAACGATTGCCCGGCACATACGATCGGAACATTTGCAAAGAAGGACGTGGTGGAATACAAGGAGGGCGTGATGGTGGGATACCGCTATTACGACACTGTGGATACACCGTTATACTATGGCTTTGGACACGGGCTTTCCTACAGCCGTTTTGTCTATAAATATATGACGGTTCGTCCGGTCACGGCATCCGCAGAGACCGGGGGGACGATGGACGCCCCGCGGTATGAGCTTGCAGTGACCGTGAAGAATGACAGTCTTCGTGCCGGAAAAGAAGTGGTGCAGGTGTATGTGGCACCGAAAGAGCGGCAGGACGACCGCCCGGCACATAAACTGTGTGCGTTTGAAAAGATGGAGCTGATGCCGGGGGAGGAAAAGACGGTAACGCTTCTTCTGACAGCGGCGGCATTTTCCGTGTATGACGAGAAGCAGCATGCATTTGCAGAAAAAATGGGCAGCTATGAGATTGAAGCCGGAAGCTCGTCAAGAGATATCCGGCTGCGCCGGGAACGGGAGCACTTCTTATCACACCCGGGCAGGTGATCGTCACGACACCGGGGGCTGATAATAAAAAGGTTCTGGCATAAGACAAAATTACAGGTAAAGAGGTGCCATGGAAAACGGCTTTTTGTGATCGGAAAATATCTGATCGCAGAGAGCCGTTTTACTGTTCACATTGCTATGAAATTTCATGGTTACTTCCATGATACACAGAAATTAAGTGCAGGATATTGCATCGGGCGAAGAAGGCGCTTATAATGTGTTCTGATAAGAGAACGGCGCAGGGAGGAAGAGAAGATGATCATCAGACATGCGACATTGGACGATCTGGAGGAGATTACAAAGCTGGAAGCAAAGTGTTTTCCTGCGGCGGAAGCGGCGGGGAGTGAGGCATTTTTCGATCGGCTGGCAAGTTTTCCTGATCATTTCTGGCTGCTCTACGAGGATGAAAAACTGGTATCCATGATTAACGGCATGGCAACCGACGAGGAGCATCTGACTGACGCGATGTATGAACATGCCGATATGCACAACAAAGACGGTGCATGGCAGATGATCTTTGGCGTGGCGACGGACCCCGCAGAGCAGGGAAAGGGATATGCGGCAGCGCTGATGCGCAGGGTAATTGCGGATACAAAGTCACAGGGAAAAAAGGGACTGGTGCTGACCTGTAAGGAGAGACTGCTTTCGTTTTACAGGCAGTTCGGCTACCGGAATGAGGGCGTGTCCGGATCGGAACACGGAGGCGCTGTGTGGTATGAAATGCGTCTGACTTTTTAGAATAAGGAGAAAAACATGGAAGAATATCTGATCAAAAATACAACAAGAGAACAGCGGGAGCAGATCGTAAAAGATTCCCTGGGATACAGTGAGTTAGGATGTGATGATGCCATGGACGGGTATGATATGTATCTGCCTTATATTGAGGGAATCAAGGAACTTCGTGAGATCACAATGGAATATCAGGCGCAGTATGTGCGTGATATGGAGCGCGAGGAGCGCGGGCGCTGCAATCTGTACTAGAAACGGTGCCATTTTTCCTTCAAGAAACGTTAAAATATAACCTTGAAATTATCATAAGAACCCGTGAGAACATATCTGAATTGCGGAGATGTTCTCACGGGTTCTTTTTTTCAAAATCTTTAAAAATGTAAAAAAAGAAAAAACTTATACACTAAGTGTATATGATCAGCAGAAACATATACACTAAATAAGCGGAGAAAGAAGCGACAGGAAGAAAAGAAGCGGATTATTGGAAAAAACAGACAAAAAGAGAGTTGAAAAAGAAAGCATTTTGTATGAAAATGAGTATAGATGAAGGATGCAGAATTTATACACTATGTGAAATTGACAGTCAGAAAGAAAAAACATATAGTAAGCGTATCGAAGAGATCAGCGATTTCTTATGAGGAACCATATGAAGGGAAACAGAGAGCAGATATACGAATTTGTAAAACTCCACAGCTCCGTGAATGCCAATCACGGGATCTCTACTAATGAGATCGCAGAGGCACTCGGAATGCAGCGCACCAACGTCAGCACTGCACTGGGCGAACTCCTCCGGGAAGGCAGGGTAAAAAAGAGCAGCAGCCGGCCGGTCTTATATTCGCTGACGGAAGCGTTTGCGGATGAGGAGGGAGCGTTCCGGGAACTGGTGGGATATGACGGCAGTTTAAAATACGCCGTTCAGCTTGCCAGGGCGGCACTTTTGTATCCGCACCGCGGACTGAATGTCCTTCTGATCGGAAGAGAGGGAAGCGGCAGAAAATACATGGCGGAAGTGATGCACAAAGCTGCCGTACAGCAGGGACTGGTTGCGGAACAGGCGCCGTTTGTAATGTGTGACTGCATGGATTTCGGAGCGGACGATGCGGCAACGATCGCAGAACTGTTCGGAGACGGCGTGCAGGGAGGAATGCTCGCGGAGGCAGCCACGGGAATCCTGTTTTTACATAAGGTACAGTTCCTGTCGGTGAACGTCAGACGCAAGCTGCTCCGCTGTTTTGTGGAGGCGGAGGATGCGCGGGAACTGCCGATGATTTTTCTCTCCTGCGACGACAAGGCGCTGGATGTGATTTCCCTGCTGGAAGACCACGTGCTGGCGGAGATAAGGCTCCCGTCCCTTACGGAGCGTCCGCTTCCAGAGCGGCGGAAGCTGCTGGAACATTTTCTGGTGGCGGAGGCATGCAGAACGAAGCGCACGATCACGCTGGAGTCCGAGGTGCTCACCTGCCTGATGCTGTTCCCTTGTGAAAAGGAGATACTGACCTTAAAGACACAGATCCGGAAAGCCTGCATGAATGCTTATCTGCGGGACTACATGGATCACGGGGGAGAACTTCACCTCTACATCAGCGACTTTGATCCGTCTGTGCGCAAGGGATTCTTAAACTACCGCGCGGACAAGGAGGCGGTGGATGCGCTGGTAAAACCGCAGATGCGCTATTTCTATCAGGAAGGGGGCGTGACGGTACTTGCACCGGAAATGCCGCCTGCCGAGGAGACGCAGGTCAGCGAGCCACAGATCCGGACGGACGAACCGTCGCCGGTACTTTTATTTGTCTTTTACGGACAGGGAGTCGCGCGGGCACTCTCAGATACCATCGAGGAGCAGCTTCACCGCGGAAACGTGTATGCCGTTGACATTCCTTACGAACAGAAGGATGAACAGACCTACGAGCTGCTGCGGCAAAAACTGCTCGCGATCGATAGAGGGGCGGGAGTCCTTGCCGTGTATGACCAGAAGGTATTGCAGCAGATGTTGTATACAATTTCCTGCGAGACAGGAACACAGCTCCGCGCGGTAGCGCTTCCGGTCACAAGATTCGGAATGGAGTGGTCGAAGGGGGCGGCAATCGCCGATGGGGTGGACCGGGTTTACCGGATGGCGGCAGAGTCGCTCGGGGCGCTGTGGCATTCCCCAAAAAAAGTAATCGTTACGCTCTGCACCACAAGTGAGGGTGTTGCGCTGCAGATGAAGCAGTATCTCATCCAGCATAAAGCCTGCACGGACGCGGAGGTGATTGCCTTATCCTTATCGGACCGGAACCTGCTGCGGGAAAAACTGCTGGAACTTATGCAGGGAGCAGTGATCCTGTGTATTATCGGAACGTATGATCCGGACATTCTGGCGATTCCGTTTCTGTCAGCGGCGGATGTGCTGGCGGTGCCGGTGGAGCGTCTGCCGGAGCTTTTGCGCACACAGCGCATGGAAAAGGCGGAGGTTGATTTTGATGAAATGTTCCGCTGTCTGGGCGATCATCTGGAATATGTGGACATCGGCCGCTTAAAGGAGGCGCTCATGGAACTGGCGGAGCAGATTGAGGGAAAATACCCGATGTCGTTAGATACCAAGACAGGGCTTGTGATGCACATTGCCTGCGCAGTCAACCGGATTGCGGGAAGGGGCGTTTCCATAGAGAATCCGCACCGCGAGGAAATTGTGCAGAAGTATCACGGGGTATACCGGGATCTGCGAAAATATGTAGCGCCGGTCGAGCGGAAATTCCACATGATTTTTTCCGATGACGAGATGGCGAACATCATTTCCATATTGATGCAGATTCAGGAATAAGACAGAGGCGGTCACGGAGGTGGGCAGAATGGATGAAATCGATGAGACAGAACGGCAAAGAGAGGCGGCGATGGAGATCATTGCGAAGGCAGGTGCGGCGAGAAGCTGCGCGTTTGCAGCGATTCACAGAGCAAAGGCATTTGATTTTGGCGGAGCCGCGGAGCAGTTGGATGAGGCGGAACGCTATGCCACGGAGGCACATAAGGTGCACACGGAGCTTCTGGTGAGAGAGGCGGGCGGACAGCAGACAGACGGAGGATTGCTGGTGGCGCACGCGCAGGACCATTTTATGATGGCGACGCTGGCGCAGGAGCTTGCGGAGGAGATCGTGGATGTCTACCGTGCGCTTGGGGAGACAAAAGGAGGCAGTCAATGAAGATATTACTTGTCTGCAGCGCGGGAATGTCGACCGACATTCTGCGCGGGGAACTGATAAAGTATGCAAAAAAGGAGCAGCTTCCACTGGAAGTGAAGGCTGTCGGGGTACATGCCTACAAGGAATACTGCACGGGGTATGATGTGATCCTTCTGGGACCGCAGATCGCATACCGCAGGGAAAAGATTGCGGCGGAGTGCGGAAATCTGCCGGTGCTTGCCATTGCGCCGGGGGACTATGCCGCGGGAAATGCCGCACACATACTGGAACAGGTAGAGAACACACTGCGTGGATTAGATGAATAAGCGAAGAATGAAAGGAGAACGCATATGATTTGCATCGAGGGAAAAACCGCTTTTAGCGGAATCGCAATCGGCCCGATCCGGGAGTTTGCCAAGAAGAGCAGCGCGGTGAGAAGATCACATGTTGATGATACCGCAGCTGAGTGCACGCGTTTTGAGGAGGCGAAAAAAGTCGCCATGGAGGAGCTGGGAGCACTCTACGACAAAGCGGTAAAGGAAGTCGGAGAGGACAATGCGGCGATCTTCGAGGTACATCAGATGATGCTGGACGATGAGGATTACTGCGATTCCATCCGCAACATTATCACGACACAGGAGGTCAATGCAGAGTTTGCCGTTGCCACGACAGGGGACAACTTCGCGGCGATGTTCGCCGGCATGGATGATGAGTACATGAAGGCGCGTTCGGCGGACGTCAAGGATATTTCCGAGCGTCTGATCGCCGTTTTGCATCACGGCAGCGGCGCGCAGTCCATGGAGATGGAGCAGGCGATCATTCTGGCGGATGATCTGGCACCGAGCGAGACGATCCAGCTTGACCGTTCCAAGGTGCTGGCATTTGTGACGAGAGAGGGATCGACGAATTCCCACACAGCAATCCTTGCCTGCACGATGAACATTCCTGCACTGGTATGTACGCCGGTAGCGGACGGCATGGACGGCAAAATGGCGATTGTGGACGGCATGGCAGGCAAAATCATCATTGAGCCGGAGGAGAGCGTTCTGGCGGAGTATCAGAAGAAGAAAGAAGACGAGAGCAAACGCAAAGAACTGTTATCGGCATTGAAGGGCAAGCCGACCGCAACAAAATCCGGCAAATCCATTAAGCTGTACGCGAATATCGGCGGCATCGGCGACGTTGGCGCGGCGTTAATGAATGATGCGGAGGGAATCGGACTGTTCCGCAGTGAATTCTTATATCTGCAGAATGACCATTATCCGACGGAGGAGGAACAGTTTTCCGCATACAAGAGCGTAGCGGAGATGATGGGCGGCAGAAAAGTTATTATCCGTACGTTGGATATCGGTGCAGATAAGAAGATTGACTACTTTAAGCTGGACAAAGAGGATAACCCGGCGCTCGGCTACCGGGCAGTGCGCATCTGCCTGGACCGCCCGGAGATTTTTAAGACACAGCTTCGCGCGCTGTACCGTGCGAGTGCGTTCGGTAACATTGCCATTATGGTGCCGATGATTATTTCCGTCTGGGAGGTACAGAAGGTCAAGGAGATCATGGCGGAGATCCGTGCAGAACTTGATGCACAGAAGATTCCGTACGGCAAGGTGGAATTCGGTATTATGATCGAGACACCGGCGGCGGTCATCATTGCCGATGAACTGGCAAAGGAAGTGGATTTTTTCAGTATCGGAACCAACGATCTGACACAGTATACACTGGCAATCGACAGACAGAATGCAAAGCTTGATATGTTCTATGATTCCCACCATCCGGCAGTGCTTAAGATGATTCAGATGGTCATCGACAGTGCGCATAAGGAGGGTATCTGGGCAGGAATCTGCGGGGAACTCGGTGCAGATACAACATTGACGGAACAGTTCGTTGCGATGGGAATCGACGAATTGTCTGTATCACCTGCGATGGTACTTCCGGTGCGCGAGCGCGTTGTCGGAATGGAGTAAATAAAAGCCACATAAATTAAGAAAAGAAAGGAAATGGAAAACATGAAAACATTTGATTACACCGTAAAAGACGAACTTGGAATTCACGCAAGACCTGCAGGTCTTCTGGTAAAGGAGGCAAAGAACTTCACCAGCAAGATCACCATCAAGAAAGGTGAGAAGGAAGTGGACGCTACCAGAGTGATGGCAGTGATGGCGCTTGGCGTAAAGCAGGGCGAGACAGTGACCGTCAACGTGGACGGCGCGGATGAGGATGCCGCTGTTGCAGCGCTGAAGACATTCTTCGAGAAAGAACTGTAAAGACCGAAAAAGAGTAACTCCGGCGGATTCGTAAGAGTCTGCCGGAGTTTTTTTATGGGGCTGCCGCAATAAGCATAGACCCCTTTGGGGTGATAAGTAATATTATTAGAAAACCACACCGTAGGATTTCAGATGAAAATGCAGATGGAAATTCGGTTCAAAAAATGTGGCATTTCTAACCAGCCGGATGTTTGCATCTTCGATGATCCGTGTCTTTCCAAGTTTG
>ERZ773168.3825-NODE-3825-length-10356-cov-3.038831_pt1 | contig 10356 bp, 10 predicted proteins | sample MGYA00511261_ERZ773168 | MGnify/ENA primary metagenome ERZ773168 (study PRJEB29015, sample SAMEA2737855) | human gut metagenome | biome: human gut; feature: human-associated habitat; material: faeces | place: China | collected 2012 ... | reverse complement strand
TCCACGACGGCCTGTCCGACCCGTTCGCGGTCCTCTGCGCAGAAGATCAGCTCCTCGCTGCCGGACGCGCTTGCCCGTGCGGCAAGCTGCGCGCAGAGCTTCGTATACTCCGCCGTGGGGAGCGAGAGAAGCTGCTGCTCCGCCTGCCGGAAGGCGGCGTCGACGAGCGCCTGCTTCGTTTCGAGCAGCTGCCGCCGCGCGGCCATCCGGGCCGCGCCCTGATCGCGTTCGAGCTGCTTATCGGCCTCGGCCTGCGCTTCCGCTGTCAGCCGCTGCTGCTCACTCTCGATCTTGCGGTCATAGTCCGCGCGGATCTGCGCCGCCTTTTCCCCGGCCTGCGCGCGGATCGCGGCGGCCTCGGTCTCGGCATCGGCAAGAATGCGCGCGGAAATTTTTTCAATTCCGTTCATTGCTTCACCCTCGTCTGTGGGGTTACTTGCTGATATTGATGATCATCAGCATGGAAGCCAGCAGGGACAGAATGGCGTAGAACTCCACGGTGATGCAGAGCACCATGCCCTTGGACCAGTCATCCGGCTTCTTGGCCAGAATGTTGATGGACGCAGCAGCCACGCGGCCCTGCGCGATGGCGGAGAACAGGCCGCCCAAAGCCATGGGCAGGCAGGCCGCCAGATACTGGAAGCCCTGGGCAATGGTCAGCTCGGGCAGGGAGCCGGACAGCAGGCCCATGCGGAAAATGGCGAAGAACCAGACGACGAGGCCGTACAGGCCCTGCGTGCCGGGGATGACCTGAAGGATCAGGACCTTGCCGAACTTTGCCGGATCCTCGCACAGAAGACCCGCGCCGGCCTCACCGGTCATGCCGGTGCCCTTTGCCGAACCGATGGCGCACAGCGCCGCCGCAAGACCCGCGCCCAGAAGCGCCAGAGCCAGACCGCCGAAAGCGTCAAAAAATGCTTGCATGATAGAGTTCCTCCTTAAGATTGAATATCCACGTATTTTGTATTGATTGCCAGAGGCTTGAACGGCCTGCCGCCGTCCTTATAGAATTTGCCGAAGTATTCCAGACACTGCAGACGCAGATCGTGGACGTAGCAGCTCAGCAGGTTCAGCGCGAAGTTGAGTCCGTTGCCGAGCATCGATACGATCAGGAAGATCACCACGTTCCCCGGGATCGCGCCGAGCGTATTGAAGACCGAGGCGATGACAGAGCCTGCCAGCATCAGGGTCATCAGTCTGGAATACGAAAGAATATCGCCGAAGTAGCCCGTCACATGGTTGTAGACCGAGCCGAAGATCGCCGTGACCTTGCCGAAGCCCTTCGCGCTCCAGCCGGAGCCGACCACGACCATGCCGATGCCGACGTACAGCACGATGTTTGTCACGCCAAGCGCCATGCACGCGATGCCCGCGAACACGACCCACCAGGTCAGCTCTTCCCAGATGGCGTCCATGATCTCGCCCTTCTTGAGCTTTTCAACGAAGCTGATGGCCATGCCGGTCACGATCTGGACAAAGCCGAGCGCCATGGCGCCGATGAGGATCGTGATCGTGTCGTCAAGCGGGGTGAAGAGCGAGGGGAGCGCCTTGAACGGCGTATTGGGGTTGATGATCCCCGCCAGCTGCGGCAGGAAATCGCCGAAGAAGCCGCCCGTCAGCGCGCCCATGATAAATGTGCTGATGCCGCAGGAGAACATGAGGCCGAACATCTGTCCGCTCGTGCCCTTGGGCCGGGACTTTTTCGTGATGATGATGGAAGCCAGGATCATCAGCAGTCCATAGCCCATGTCCGCCATCATGATGCCGTAGAACAGAATGAAAAACGGCGCCATGAGCGGGTTCGGGTCCACGCCGTCATAGGCGGGGAGGGAATACATCTCCGTGACCATGTTGAGTGGCCATGTCAGCCTGTTGTTCTTGAGCTTGACCGGCACGTCCGGATATTCCTCCGGCGACGGGTCTTCCAGCTCCCATGCGCAGCAGAATTTCTCCAGCAGCGCCTCAAGCTTCGGTACGTCCTCACACGGCACCCAGCCGTCCAGACAGAAGGTCCGTTCTGAGTGTGCCAGCCGGTCTGCGGCCTGCGCCTTCGAGATCTCCTGCGTGCAGCGATCGGCTGCCAGCCGGATGGCGGGCACGTCGCCCGCAAGCGCTGTGAGCTTGTCCGTCAGACGCTTGTCCTCCTGCTCGCAGGCGGCGAGCTTTTCATCCGTCAGGCGGATGTTTTCTGCCGCCGTGCCTGTTACGCCGTCGAAGCAGGTCTGTGTGAAGCCGGATTCGCGCAGCGCGGACGCTGCGGCGTCATACGCGCCCAAGTGGACGATCACCAGCAGATACTGGCTCTGCAGGTCGGCGCTGATGCGTTCGACCTGCGCTTCGCCTGCGGCTTCGTAAACAGCCTCGCGCAGCGCGTCAAGCTCTGTCTGCGCCGGAACGGTACCGAGCAGCACGCGCGCGTGCTGCGTCCCGCCTGTTTCCAGCGGCAGATCGAGCGTCCGCCACGGCACGAAGCTCTCGCGCAGCGCCGTGAGGCGGCTCTTTTCCGCCTGATTGCGGCTGCGTGCGTCCTGCGTGTCCAGCGCCTCCTGCGCCGTCTGCACAGCCGCGCGGTACGCGTCGTCGTCAAACAGCTCGCCGAGCGTCTTTTCCGGCCGGGCGGAGAACATCCCGCCCTTTTTCGTTTCATAGTGCTTGAGCGTTTCCAGCGCGGAGGCGAGTGCGGCGGATGTCTGGCTCAGCGCGTCCGCGCCTGCGCCGTCTGCTGTGCGGAACAGCTGCGTCTGCTGCGCTTCGGTCAGCGCCTCGGGCGAGCCGATCTCGACGCTTCCGAGCAGCTGCAGCTCACGAATGAGCTGATCCTGTTCCTCCGCGATGCCGCACAGCCGAATTTTTTTCATTTTTAAGATTGCCATTCGCTGTCCCAGATCCTCTCTACGATCATTGCCGCCGCTGCGCCGGACCGGCTGGCTGCCGCCTGCTCCAGTGCCCGGCACTGCGCGGCTGTTTTGCTGTTCAAATCCGTTTCAAATGCCGCTGCCTGCTTTCCGGCCTGCCGCTTCGCCTCGCGCATACGCTCCTGCGCGCCGGATATCACGGCGTTCAGACGGGCTGTGCCGTCCTTTTCGGCCTGTACGGCCAGCTCGGCGGCCTCCGCACGTGCCTGCTCGCAGATCGCGCGGGCCTGTTCCTCCGCTGCGGCGATCTGTGCGAGCTCCTGCATCGCCATTTCCATCACCTCCTTCATGTACACCCTGCGGCGCTGCTTTTTCCAAGCCAGCGCCGCATCATATTTTCCAGAACAATACAGAAAATGCTCTATATATTATGTACAGAATGTACTCGATTTTGTAATTCTAGCATAGCCGTTAAGAAACTGCAATAGATATCGATAAAAAAATGTTTAGTTAAGTGTTTTCGACGATTTTTTCTAAAAGCACTGGATTTCTCCCGAAAAACCGTGTAGAATAAAAAATTAAATGCGCATGGAGGTGTTGGCATGGAACAGATTCTGAGCGGATACTGCCGCACGATCGACGCTTCGCGGATGGTCCTGGTAGAGGACGGCGAGGCGGACTGCGATTTTGAAGTCTGCGCCTATCGGGACGTCTGCCAGATCGGGCAGCAGATCGCGCAGCTGCAAAAAACGGAGGAACGGACATGAACATTTGTCTTTACGGCGCGTCAAGCCCTGCGCTTGACCGCGCATATTTTGACGCGGCGGAGGAATTCGGCCGCCTGCTGGCAAAAAACGGCCACACGCTCGTCTACGGAGGCGGCGCGCAGGGCGTTATGGGCGCTGTAGCACGCGGCGCTGCGGACGCGGGCGGAAAAATCACCGGCATCGCGCCGAACTTTTTAAATGTAGACGGCATTCTGTTTGACCGCTGTACCGAGTTTATCCTGACGGACACCATGGCCGAGCGCAAGGCCGCCATGATCGCCCATGCAGACGCATTCGTCATGGCCCCCGGCGGCTTCGGGACGCTCGAGGAGTTTTTCGAGGTGCTGACGCTCAAGCAGCTTGGCCGCCACAATCCGGCCATCGCCATTCTCAATACAAACGGATTCTATGATAAAATGCAGGAATTCGTCCTGTCCGCCGTGGAGCAGCGCTTCATCCGCCCCGTCTGTCTGGATATTTACGCTCTCTGCCCCACACCGTCGGATACGCTGACGTATCTGGAGCAGTACGACCCAGCTGTCCTCGACGTGCGGCATCTGAAGAACATCTGAGCGCCCTGCGCCTGTACGCAAGGCGGATATGGATCAAAATAACGGGAGGAATCGCAGCATTCTGCGGTTCCTCCCGTTCCATTTTCAAAAATCCGGGTTATGCCTTTGCCATCAGCTCGGCGGCGGGCAGGACGGCGCTGACGTCGGCCTGCGCCATTTTGCCTTCGTCAAACAGGGAGGCGATGTCCGGATTGATCGGCAGGCGCGCGAGGACCGGGAGCGAGAATTGCAGCGCCAGCTCGTCCAGCCTGCTTTTGCCGAAGATCTCGACGCGTTTGCCGCAGTCCGGACACTGGAAATAGCTGTAGTTCTCGACAAAGCCGTAGACCGGAACGTTCATCATCCGCGCCATGTTGACGGCCTTGGAGACGATCATGGACACGAGGCTCTGCGGGCTTGTGACGATCACCACGCCGTCGACCGGCAGCGACTGGAACACCGTCAGCATCACGTCGCCCGTTCCGGGCGGCAGATCGACGAACATATAATCCACATCGCCCCAGCAGACGTCCGTCCAGAACTGCTTGACTGCGCCGCCGATGACCGGGCCGCGCCAGATGACGGGGTCTGTCTCGTTCGGCAGCAGCAGATTGATGGACATGACCTTGACGCCCTCGGGCGTCTCGGCGGGGAGCATACCGTCGTCGCTGCCCACGATCTGCTCATGCAGACCGAAGGCTCTGGGGATGGACGGGCCGGTGACGTCCGCGTCGAGAATGGCCGTTTTATAGCCCAGCTTCTGCATGGCGACAGCCAGCATCGACGTGACGGTCGACTTGCCGACGCCGCCCTTGCCGGAGACGACCGCGATGACCTTTTTGACATTTGATTTTTTGTTCGGCTCTGCCAGCAGGCTCTCCGGCTTGCGGTCAGAGCAGCTTTCTCCGCAGCTGGAACAGTTGCCGCTGCATCCGCTCATAAAAAACACTCCTTTTTGTGTCGTTTGCTGTTATTCTACCACCAAAGCGGGAAAAGTCAAACGTCCGCATGGCGGTTCTGGATGAGGCTCCGCAGTTCGTCGTGCGCATGGATGAGCGCGTCGGCGTTTTTCTGGAATTCTGCCCAGCGCGCATCAACCTGCGCACCGGCCTCAGCCAGGATCCTGTCTGCCTGTGCCTGTGCGTCCTGTACGATCTGCCCGGCCTGCTGCTTTGCATCCTGTATGATCGTCTCGCGCTGCCGCTGCGCCTCGTCCGTCTTCTGCACCATCTCGGCTGTCGCAGCCTTGACGGAGGCAAGATACTGGTCGGCAGCGGCCTGCGCAGCCTCGAACACGCCGTTTACCTGAATGGCTGCCTCGGCGATGGAACCGGCGGATGCGATGCGAAGCGTCCGCTCCTCCAGCTGCTGCCGCAGCGCCTGATTCTCTGCCAGACTGTCCTCATAGCGCTTCCGCTGCTCATAGAGAATGTCCAGCAGCTCCGCACGGCTGAGCCGTCTGAGATCCTTATCGGTCATGATATCTGCTCCTTTCCTGTTTCTGTACGGTCAAACGCATCCGCGCGCTGCCTGCCAGAACGCCTTGGCAAAGGCGAAGACCTCGCGCAGCGTGTAATTGACCTTCAAGATCCACGGCCAGGTATCGCTTGCTTGGCCGTATGGCTCCATGGAGAGCGTCCGCGCGATATACTTGGCGCGGCACATATGAAAATCGCTCGTAACGATCAGCACGCGCGACGTATCAAGCCCCGCCGCCTCGGCAAGCTTCGCCGAAAACAGCAGATTTTCCCGTGTGTTGGAGGCCTTGTCCTCCTCGATGATCCGGGACGCGTCCGCGCCGTGCTCGATCAGGTACCGGGCCATGACGGACGCTTCCGTATGGGCCTCGTCCGGCCCCTGGCCGCCGGAGACGATCACGGTCCTGTCCGGGTGCTCCTGCATGAATTCGAGCGTTTTATCCAGCCGCTTTTTTAGCGTCAGCGACGGCTCGTCGCCCTGTACCTGCGCGCCGAGCACGACGACAAACTCCGGCGTCTCGTCCTGCGTCATAACGCTGTCCTGTCCCTGCACGGCAATATACCCCATTGCACCGAAGATCACCGCCATGCCTGCGGCGGTCAGGCCGGTCAGAAGACGGCTCCAATGCTTCGGTGCGTTCTTTTTCTTCAAGAGCCGCAGTGCCAGCAGCACCGCCGCAAGCAGCAGCAGACACACGCCCGTCATGCCGATATGCAGCGGCAGCGCCAGACATACCGCGCCGAGCACTGTAAGCAGCGCGATCACCCAAACCGGAATCATGTTGCACCCTCCAAATCAGACGAAAGCCGCTCCCACTCGTCCATCAGGCCGGTAAGCGCATCGTCGCAGGACTGCTTTTCTGCCATCAGCCGCGCAAGCTCCTGATAGTCGGAGCTTGCAGCTTCGATCTGCCGGTCCAGCTCGGCAGAATGCTGCTCCTGCTTTTCAATCTCACGTTCCAGCGCACGGATCTGCTTCTCCAGCATCTTGCTGCCGGAGGTCTTCGGTTTTTCCTTGCGCTCCTTTTTGGGCTTTTCCGGCGCGGGAGCCGCGATGGCCTCCTTTTCCTTGATGGAACGGTATTTTTCATATCCGCACGGGAAGTCCCGGATATGCCCGTTTTCCAGCTCCCAGATCCGCGTGGCGAATTTGTTGACAAAATAGCGGTCGTGGGACACGAAGATCAGCGTTCCCTCATAGTCCTCCAGCGCATCCTCAAGCCATTCGCGCGAGTCGATGTCCAGGTGGTTCGTCGGCTCGTCGAGGACGAGCAGGTTGATCTTCTCATCCATCAGCATACACAGCCGCAGACGGCTCTGTTCGCCGCCGGACAGGCTCGAAACGGTCTTGAACACGTCCTCGCCCTCGAACAGATACGCGCCCAGCCGGTCGCGCGCGGTCTGCACGGTGCAGTTCTTTTCATAGAGCATCGTGTCCAGCAGCGTCCGTTCGGGGTGGGCGAAGTGAATGATCTGCGGCAGGTAGGCCCACTTGACCGTGGGGCCGAACTTCACGCGGCCCGCACCGGCCTCCTCGCCGAGCAGGAGCTTTAAAAACGTGGACTTGCCGGTCCCGTTGTCACCCAGCAGCGCAATGCGTTCGCCGCCCGCGACCTGCAATTCGACGTCCGAAAACAGCGTCCTGCCGTCATACGCCTTGCCGAGTCCCTTGACGGACAAAACCTCGTCGCCGAAAAAGTCCCGCTGGGCGAAGCGCGCCCGCAGGGTCTTCTCCTGCGTGGGCCGGTCGGTCTTTTCAATGCGCTCCATGCGGTGCTGGATGGACATGGCGCGGCGGTAGAGCGTGCGGTTGTTGATGCCCCAGCCCTTCATGCGCTCGAGCGTGAAGCCGAGCTGGCCGAGCTTGGCCTGCTCCTTTTCATACTGCTTCAATTGCAGGTCGAAACGCGCCTGCTTTTCCTGCACGTAGAACGAATAGTTGCCGGAATAAAATTCCGCCTTCCCATCGTGCAGCTCGATGATGCGGGTCACGACGCGGTCAAGAAAATACCGGTCGTGGGAGATGGTCAGGACGGTTCCCCTGAATTTTTCAATATAGCCCTCGAGCCATTCGACCGCGTGCATATCCAGATGGTTCGTCGGCTCGTCGAGCAGCAGGATATCCGTCTTTTCCAGCAGCAGCCGCGCCAGATTCACGCGCGTCTTTTCGCCGCCGGAAAGGCTGTCAAAGTCCTGCTGCCGCTGCGCGGCGGGGATGCCGAGACCGTTGCAGATCTTGTCGGTCTGCATATCCGTCTCATAGCCGCCGCCGGTCTGAAAGCGCGTGGAAAGCGCGTCGTATTCGGCAAGCAGCGCCTTGTCCGGCTGCGCGGCCATCTGCTCTTCCAGACGGCGCATTTTGCTCTGGATATTCGCAAGCTCCCGGAACGCCGTGCGCAGCACGTCCTCTACCGTATAGCCCGCCGGGTAATGCGGGATCTGGGAGATAAGGCCGACCTTCCGGCCCGGCGCGAAGCGCACCTCGCCGGTGTTGTAGTCCAGCTCTCCGGTCAGTATTTTGAAGAGCGTCGTCTTGCCCGCGCCGTTTCGCCCGAGCAGGCCCACACGCTCGCCTGCCTGAATGTCAAAGCTCACGCCGTCGAGCAGATTCGTGTCGGCGTCGAAGCTCTTGACCAGGTCCTTTACAGATAGATCGATCATGGATGTTCCTCTTTATTCTGCGGCGGTTTCAGTCTCCGCTGTCATCGCCCATCAGCGGCCGGATGACGCCTGCGGCGTCGAACCGGGTATCGTGGGAGGTCGTGACGAAAACGAGCTGCGTGGCCGGATCCGGCAGCACCTCGCCCATGGCCTCGGTCATGGTCATTACGTCGTTGGCCTTTTCTGTCGTGATATACACGCGGCTGGCATACTGCGCGACGGACGGGACCGTCGTGCCCAGCGCGAGGCGGATGGAGCTGCCGGTCAGATTCGCGCCCAGCGTCTCCGCGCAGTCCTCCAATGCGGCGACCTGCGTGATAGCCTCGGCGTCCCATGCAATGGAGCTGTCGTCCGGTACGGTGAAGTTATCGAACAGCACCTCGTCAAACCCGCGTGCGTCAAGCTCCAGCGCGATGGCAGCCAGATAACTGCGCGCGTCGAGCGAGTCGGGCCGCAGCCAGTAGCACCGCCGCTCGTCCATCCACAGATCGCCGGAGGTCGTCGTCAGGGCGGAAGAATAGTGCTTGGCGACAAAATTCGGGTCGGAGAACGCGGGCACGCGGGCGATCACGATCAGGTCCGGCGTTTCGGTCAGCTCCTTTATGAGCGCGTCGCAGGCGGCGATGTCCGCGTCTGCCGTCTGGGCGTCGGCGATGTCGGTCGAATAATAGAAATTGCCGAGCGGGCTTTTGACGTCGATGAGCACGGCGTTATAGCCGTCCGCGTCGGCCAGCGCCTGCCGCACCTCGTCCACGCTGTTTGCCAGCATGGTCGTGGAGATATAAAAGCCTTGCAGCTGCACCGCGTTCGGGTCGACGTCCGTTTCCTCGGCAGCGGCGGACAGGATCGTTTCAAATGGATAGTCCTCTGCGTCGGCGGGCGCTTCCGGCGTCTGCGGGGTGCGCTGGAGCTTCTGCGTTTTGTCAAAATACACGCCGTTTGGCGAATACACGACGTAGCGGCCCAGATAGCTGATGCGCGCGAGAATGAGCAGGCCGAGCAGAACGACGGCCAGCAGCGCGATCAGCGCAATGCGCCGCAGCGTCCGCTTGTTGCGGTAGGAAAAAATACGCATGGGGTTCTCCTTCCTCCCGTCACGCTTCCGGCAGCGCGGCGGTCACGCGGCACCAGTCCTCCTGCTGTTCGGTGGAGATGATCTGAAGCCCGTTTTGTTCCAACGCGGCCAGAACCTCCGCAAGGCGCGTGTTAAGAATTCCGGAGCAGATGAACACGCTGTCCTCCTGCAAAAATTCCGGCACGACGCGGCTCAGGGGAATGATGACGTCGGCCACGATATTGGCCAGCACCACATCGTAATGTCCCCTGAGCGATTCCATCATGGCCCTGTCTCCGATCACGTCGCCGGTGACGGCGGTAAAGCGGTCGGAGAAGATCTGGTTGATGGCGGCGTTTTCCCGGGCAATGTCCTCGGCCTTGGGGTCAATGTCCACGCCCGTGGCGTGGGCCGCGCCGAGCAGGACGGCAGTGATGGACAAAATGCCGCTGCCGCTGCCGAGATCGAGCACGCGCTCGCCGCCCTGAATGGCCCGTTCCAGCTCGCGCATACACATCTGCGTGGACGCGTGCGCGCCAGTGCCGAAGATCATGCCGGGGTCGAGCAGGACCTCGACGCGGTTTTCCGGGTTTTCCGGGTGCAGCCACTCCGGAACGACCAGCAGCCGTTCGCCGATGGGCAGCGGCTGATAGTACCGCTTCCAGTTGTTTTCCCAGTCCTCGTCCTTGACGTTTGCCAGCTGCACGTCGAGAGAGCCGAAGTCCACCGACGGGTACTGCGCGCGCAGCGCGGCCAGCTGGCTTTTCAGACTTTCGACCGTTTCCGGCACGGAAGCGTTCTGCTCCAGATACAGCCGGATCTGCGAAAGTCCCTGCATCTGCTTTTCCAGATCCTCGTCTACATAGTCCCAGTACTGGCGGTTCTGCTCCAGAAATTCATGAAACTGCTCCTGATCGTCGATGATGAAGCTGTCAAAGCCCAGCACGGTCAGCCGGTCGCAGACAAGGTCAATGGCCGCCGGAGCCGTTT
>ERZ773168.3824-NODE-3824-length-10359-cov-4.229037_pt1 | contig 10359 bp, 8 predicted proteins | sample MGYA00511261_ERZ773168 | MGnify/ENA primary metagenome ERZ773168 (study PRJEB29015, sample SAMEA2737855) | human gut metagenome | biome: human gut; feature: human-associated habitat; material: faeces | place: China | collected 2012 ... | reverse complement strand
GGCATCATCTCATAGAAATCCTTAAGCTCCTGCTTCTCTAAGATTTCTGTATGAAGTCTTGCAACACCGTTAACGGAATATCCGGCACAGATTGCAAGGTTGGCCATCTTCACCTGACCATCGTAAAGGATTGCCATCTTGCGAATCTTCTCCTCATTACCCGGATAACGATTCTGAATCTCAAGAACGAAGCGGCGGTTGATCTCCTCAACGATCTGGTAAACTCTAGGAAGAAGTCTCTGGAAGATCTCAATCGGCCACTTTTCTAAGGCTTCCGCCATAATCGTATGGTTCGTGTAAGCTACACTGTGTGTTGTAATATCCCATGCCTCATCCCATGAGAGACCTTCCTCATCCACGAGAATACGCATAAGCTCAGCAACTGCAACCGTTGGATGGGTATCATTCATCTGGAATGTTACCTTCTCCGGTAACTGATGCAGATCACTGTGATGCTTCTTAAAACGCTCCAAAGCACGCTGGATACTTGCTGATACGAAGAAATACTGCTGCTTTAAACGAAGCTCCTTACCCTTAACATGGTTATCATTCGGATAAAGTACCTCTACAAGGTTACGTGCGAGGTTCTCCTCCTCCACTGCCTGATCATAATCACCACGGTCGAAGGAATCCAGCTTAAACTCCTCCTTTGGCTGTGCATCCCAGATCATCAGGGAATCAACCACATGATTGCCGTATCCGACGATTGGCATATCATACGGAATTGCAAGAACCGACTGGTAATCCACATGCTTAAACTGGAGATTGCCGTTCTCATCTACCGACTCCTCTACATGTCCGCCAAATTTAATCTCATAACAATACTCTGGTCTGCGAAGCTCGAACGGATAACCGTTCTTAAGCCAGGTATCCGGTACCTCTACCTGGAAACCATCGATGATCTGCTGCTTGAACATACCGTAACGATAACGGATTCCGCAGCCATATGCTGCATATCCGAGCGTTGCAAGAGAATCCATAAAGCAGGCTGCCAGACGTCCGAGACCACCATTACCAAGTGCCGGATCCGGCTCCTGATCCTCAATAACGCTGAGGTCAAGACCGATCTCCTCGAGTGCTTCCTTCACTTCCTTGTAAGCACACAGATTGATCAGGTTGTTACCAAGCGCACGCCCCATCAGGAATTCCATGGACATATAGTACAATGTCTTTGGATCTTCCCTCTCCATTGTCTGCTGCGTAGCCATCCACTCATCCATAACAACCTCTTTGACTGCAAGTGATACAGCCTGAAAGATTTCCTGCTGACTGGCTTCCTTTAAGTTCTTACGGTACATAGATTTTACATTTTCTGTGACCGCTTTAATAAATTCCTTTTTACTAAAAACCTTATCTCTCATCTACGCCTCCTATTTGGCTTTGCCTTAAAAAAGGGGGCTAAGCGTATGCCTTGCCCCCATTATTTACTGTTACTGTTTCTCTACTGCAAGAGTTACTTTCTCTCCGTTGATACTCCATTCTTTCTCATATCCGGATAATTCGCCCTCTGTAATCTTGTCTGCGAGAACCTCTGACTTGATCTCCTCGCTGTACTTTTCAAAGATTGCAGTCACTTTCTCATCTGCCTTAAAGGATACGGCAATATGATCAGTTACCTCGAATCCAGCCTCTTTATCCTTACGCATGGTCTGAATCTTGCTAATCAGCTCACGGACAAAGCCTTCCTCAATGAGTTCCGGAGTAAGCTTCGTATCCATAACTACCGTCACATAGTTATCCCCCTCGGTTACAAAACCCTCTGCCTGCGTCATCGTGATAAGTAAATCCTCTTCTAATAATACAACTTCGTCACTGATACTGTCAAGTTTCAGGCATCCGTTTGCCTTAAGCTCTGCCATCGCCTTATTACCATCCAGCTCAGAAAGGGTTGCCTGGATCTGCTTTAAATACTTACCGAACTTCGGTCCTACGGTACGAAGCTGCGGCTTGAACTGGTAATCGGTGTAGCTGCTGACATCATCGGTGAAGGTTACTTTCTTCACATTTAACTCGTCGGCGATAATGTCTACATAAAAATCACTGAGTGCTTCCGGTGCCTTGACATACATCTGACCGATCGGCTGACGGTTCTTGATATTGGCGCTGTTACGGCACGCACGTCCCATAACAACGATCTTAAGTACCTCATCCATCGCATTCTCAAGATCCTTATCGATCATCTTCTCATCAACGGTCGGGAAGTCGCACAGATGAATACTTTCCGGTGCGGATGGATCGATGGAGCATACAAGGTTGCGGTAGATATCCTCTGTCATGAACGGGATCATCGGAGCGGCTGCCTTACAGATGGTAACCAAAGCGGTATACAGTGTCATATACGCATTGATCTTGTCCTGCTCCATGCCTTTTGCCCAGAAACGCTCACGTGAGCGGCGGACATACCAGTTACTCATATCGTCAACAAACTCTTCAAGTACACGTGCAGCTTCCGGAATGCGGTAGTTGCCTAAATTGTCATCGACTGCTGCCACTGCGGAATTCAGCTTTGAAAGAAGCCACTTATCCATAACGGTAAGCTTATCGTAGTCGAGTGTGTACTTTGTTGCATCAAAATTGTCAATGTTCGCATAAAGTACGAAGAATGCATAAGTGTTCCACAGAGTTCCCATGAACTTACGCTGTCCTTCCTGTACTGCCTTACCATGGAAACGGTTCGGCAGCCAAGGCGCACTGTTAATGTAGAAATACCAGCGGATCGCATCTGCACCGTATTTCTCCAATGCGTCGAACGGATCGACCGCATTGCCCTTGGACTTCGACATCTTCTGTCCGTTCTCATCCTGCACGTGACCGAGAACGATAACATTCTGGTAAGGAGCCTTATTGAATAACAGTGTAGACTCTGCCATCAGAGAGTAGAACCATCCACGTGTCTGATCCACTGCCTCGGAAATAAACTGTGCCGGGAACTGCTGCTCGAACAGATCCTTGTTCTCGAACGGATAATGATGCTGTGCAAAAGGCATTGCTCCTGAATCGAACCAGCAGTCGATAACCTCCGGTACTCGCTTCATTGTGCCGCCGCACTCTTTACACTTAAAGGTAACTTCATCAATATATGGGCGGTGCAGCTCAACCTTAGCAGCATCCGGATTGCCGGAACGCTCGGCAAGTTCTGCACGGCTTCCGATGGATTCCTGGCATCCGCAGTCCTCACACTCCCAGATATTGAGTGGAGTTCCCCAGTAACGGTTACGGGAGATACCCCAGTCCTGAATATTTTCCAGCCAGTTTCCAAAACGTCCCTCCCCGATGGACTTCGGAATCCAGTTTACCGTCTTATTATTGGCAACGAGGTCGTCACGAACCTCTGTCATCTTGATGAACCATGACTCTCTTGCATAGTAGATCAGAGGTGTATCACATCTCCAGCAGTGTGGATACTCATGCTCGAACTTCGGTGCATCAAATAACTGACCTCTTGCATCAAGATCCTTCAACACCTCAGGATCTGCTTTCTTTACGAACAGACCTGCAAACGGAGTCTCTTCGGTAAGTTCACCCTTACCGTTTACAAACTGTACGAATGGAAGGTCATAGTTACGTCCAACATTCGCATCGTCCTCACCGAATGCAGGAGCGATATGAACGATACCGGTACCATCTGTCATAGTAACGTAGTTATCACATGTTACGAAAAATCCCTTCTTATGCTGCTTGTCCGCAACAACCTTCGCGCAGTCGTAAAGCGGCTCATACTCTTTGCGCTCAAGATCTGTTCCTTTGTATGTCTCAAGCACTTCGTATGCCTTCTCGCCCTCTTCCTTCGCAAGCGGAGAGAGCACCTTGTCTGCAAGTGCCTCAGCAAGATAGTAGGTGTAACCATCTGCTGCTTTAACCTTAATATAAGTGTCATCCGGGTTCACACAGAGTGCCACGTTACTTGGAAGTGTCCAAGGCGTTGTTGTCCATGCGAGGAAGTAAGCATCCTCTCCTGTAACCTTGAAGCGGACGATCGCAGAACGCTCCTTAACGGTCTTGTATCCCTGCGCAACCTCCTGGGAAGAAAGCGGAGTTCCACAACGAGGACAGTAAGGCACGATCTTGAATCCCTTGTACAGAAGCTTCTTGTCCCAGATGGTCTTAAGTGCCCACCACTCAGACTCGATGAAATTGTCATCGTATGTTACATATGGGTTGTCCATATCAGCCCAGAAACCAACGGTTCCTGAGAAATCTTCCCACATTCCTTTATATTTCCATACGGATTCCTTACATTTCTTGATGAAAGGCTCCATACCATACTCTTCGATCTGCTCCTTACCGTTGAGCCCGAGCATCTTCTCAACTTCAAGCTCAACTGGGAGACCATGTGTATCCCATCCTGCTTTACGAGGAACATATTTACCCTTCATTGTCTGGTATCTTGGGATCATATCCTTGATAACACGGGTTAAAACGTGGCCGATATGCGGCTTACCATTCGCGGTTGGCGGTCCGTCATAGAATGTATAAGTCTCACCTTCCTTACGATTCTCCATGGATTTCTTGAAAATGTCATTCTCACGCCAGAACTTTTCAACTTCTTTCTCGCGGTCGACAAAGTTCATGTTCGTATCAACTTTGTTGTACATAATTGCCTCCTGAAATTTTCCTATGAATTGAAAAAAGCCCGCATCCAGTAATTAGGACGCGGGCGCACGTTATACCACCTGATTACCATGTACTTAAATCATAACTGATTTGCATACTTCGTTCCCGTAACGTAGGAAAAGCGTCGGACTCTACTCATCCGGAACTTGAGATTCATTCCGCAACGTTCGATCCGCAACTCGGAAGTGATATTCACTGTAAAATTACTTGTGCCGGTTTCCACCCTCGCGGCTCTCTGTGACGTTCGTATTACAGTTACTGTCTTCGTCATCGTTTTTGTCTTTGTGTCTAAGTATAGTAAGGTTTTTTTTGAATGTCAAGGTCTATTCGCCTTGATTTTCTTCGATTTTGCATCCATGTCCAAACTCTGGATCTGTCAGAAATTATCCTTCTTTTAATTTGTGCATCTCCTGGTTGGATCTCACAATCATAAGAATTGCCATCGTAAACAAAACAAGTTCCACAACCGCTCCCGATATGGAGTTTAACAACCGTCGCAACTGTTCATGATTGTTTCCGAATCTTGCAAGCGCAGATGTCTGAAGTGTGTACAAAAGCACAAGTGCCGTAGAGAAACTTAACCTCTTTGCTGCGGAAATCATCGGATTGTAGATATGCCAATACTTCTTCACGTTGTAGATCGCATTGGCAAAATTGGCAATTGCAAACAAACCGATCAGATACAGCATCAGCCCCGGATAATCATATCCCTCATTATCTACGAGCATCTGCACGATCATTCTGCCTACGATCATATTCATAAAAAGCACCATATATCCACACGCACGATAACCTTTCAGGTCATACAGCCGCTTGTGCTCCGGTGTCTCTAACTTCTTACTTTTTCGCTCTCTGTTAAGAAGAAGCAGACGCATCGCGGATAACGTCAGGAAGTAGATCGATACGGTCACAAGCCACTTCGACCCGAACCATACGCCCATCACAAACTTAAACGTTGCCGCCGCAATGTTCATTGCAAGGGAAGCAAGAAGCATCGTCTGTGTCTGGAAGATATCGTCCGTCAGATATTTTTCCACATATTTATATTTGTATAGAAATTCTTTGATTCGATCCTTGGTCGACACTACATACTCCCTTGTTATTCCCTAATTTAATCTGCGCCCAAATGAAGATCACAAACCTCTTCAACCTGACATTGCGCGATATAGTTTTCCTCGAGCGGGATCCAACGGTTCCGAAACATTTCGGCGCGCTCACTTCCGTTTCGCAAAAGGATCCTCTGCATCTGCATTTCAGGATCAATGGATACAAAAATGCGCAGATCAAAATAATCACGCAGCTTCGGATGACAACTGTACGCGCCCTCCACAAGCAAAATCCCCTGTGGCTGAAACGTTCTCACCTCTGTGAGTTCCATCCTGCTGCAGTCAAATCTGCGGTACGAAACTGTCATACCACGCTTTGCGGGTTGAAGCACCTCAGCCTCAACCCGCTCATAATCCACATTTCCGCCCGGCTCTGCAAGACGCGCAGAAGTTCTTTGATTCGGTTGTAAGAAGAAGTCATCCATGTGAACAATATCACACGGCAGCCCTTCTTTTTGATACTTTTCTGCAATTAACGCCGCTGTCGTTGTCTTGCCTGACGCACATCGTCCGTCCAAAGCGACAAGATACGGCAATTGCGCCTGTCTGCTTTTATCAATCTGGCAGATGATAGCTTCTGCCATCTGTTTTGAACTATTCATAACTACCTGCCCGTTTTTCTTTGTAATGCGCTAACTTTTAAAAAAAGCTGACATGCAACATCCGGTCAGTCAATTTAGAATGCGTCGCTCTCCTGCTGCATATAATCCTGCATGTACTCTTCCATGTAATCCTGCATCGGTCCCATCTCAGACGCTCCGACAGATCCGATCAGTACCCAGAAAATAGTAGCTCCGATGATGGAGATCACTGCAGTCACAATACCTCCGATTGCAAGTCCCTTCTTGGAACTTTTTACGATCTGCACAATACCGAGTACGATTGCAATGACTGCAAGAATATAGTTAATACAGCAGAAGAACGTAAAGATTGAAATGATACCGAGTACCAGTGATGCAATTCCAAATCCTGTACTGTCACTCTTCGTTGCTGCACCGTAAGGAGGCTGGTTGTATCCATTCTGGTTATATCCGTTCTGATTGTAATTTACTCCGCCATTCGGCTGACCATATCCATTCTGATTATAGTTCTGTCCTCCAGCCGGCTGTCCATATCCGTTCTGATTATAGTCTGCGCCGGCCGCTCCCGAATTATAATTCATCTGGCTGTAATCTGGTTTCCCAAGATTGTTCGGATCATACTGTGGCTGACTGTAATCCGGCTGTCCATAATATGACGTCTGATTCTGCTCCGGCTGCTGATATTCCTGTGCTGTCTCTCCATTTGTTTCCGGAGCTTTGTAATTCTGATCATCACTGTTCTCAGGATTTGTGTAACCCTGCGGCGTCTCATTGGTGTTCTCTGGTTCCCCACCGATTCCATTCATAAATTCGTCACTCATTTTCATTCTCCTTCTCACCCAAAAGCGAACTTGCGATATTCAACCATGACAAACTAAATTTTTATATCTATAGTTGAATGTTTCGTTACAGTTACAATAATTAGTCAAAGTATAGCATTCCCATATAATGAGTGTCAAATCCTAAACGATGAGAAGCACGCTTTGCAGTTTTTTCAAATTATTCCGGCAATCACCAAAATCACACAAAAAAATAAAACCGCCAAGATAATTTCTTTCTCAAACGGTTTTATATAAATCATAAATCAATAATCGGCTCTACGCCTCTTCCTTCTTCCAGAAATCGACAGGCTCATAATCCTGCAGCTTTGCAAGAAATCCCTGCTTTCCTAGTTCCTCCTGAATGATATCAAGTATCTCCTCACTGTCAGCAAGTATTGTATGATAATGAAATCCTGATGTAACATTCTTGAGAAGGCTTGATTTTCCAGTGGCTATTTCTTCCATATATCGACGTATATCCATTCTGGACTTAATATTCATATCCGCCCGAAGAACACCATATACTTTGTGATAAACAAACACATCCTCTATGATTCCGCCCAGATCCACGATCGTTGTGAGCTCCTTCTCCACATCATCATCCGAATGATAGACTTTAAACACACGGCTTGCAACGGAATCCTTCTGAATCAGATAGCCACGATTGGTCGAGAATATGTTCATTCCGTTCGCACGGAGCAAAGCGATATCCTGCACAATCACCTGTCTGCTTACGTCAAACTGTTTTGCAAGCGCTACCCCCGGAATCGGTTTCGTCCCTGTTGTCAACATCTTTACAATTTTTTTGCGTCGTTCTTCCCCATTCATAACAGAGAACTTTACCACCTTTCCATCAATCTACAGGATGCAGATTTTTAAGTGAAATATCCATAATCGGAGCAGAATGTGTGAGTGCCCCGCTTGATATAAAGTCTACACCAAGATCGACCAGTCTTGCAATATTTTCTTTTGTCACATTTCCGGATACTTCAATTTCCGCACGTCCATTGATGAAAGCGATCGCTTTTTTCAAAGCATCTGTATCCATATTATCAAGCATGATAATGTCAGCCCCTGCTTCCACCGCTTCCTCAACCATCTGCTGGTTTTCAACCTCTACCTCGATTTTTCTGACAAAAGGCGCATATTCTTTTGCCGCTGCGATCGCCTGCTTCACGCCGCCGGCAGCTCCGATATGATTATCTTTGAGTAACACTCCGTCCGAAAGATTGTAGCGATGGTTGTTACCACCGCCCGTGCGAACCGCATATTTCTCGAAAATGCGGTTGTTCGGCGTTGTCTTTCTTGTGTCAAGAAGCTTCGTCTTGCTTCCCGCAAGAAGTGACGCTACCTCATGCGTATAAGTAGCAATTCCGCTCATTCTCTGCAGATAATTAAGTGCGGTGCGCTCTCCGCACAAAAGTGTGCGAATATCTCCATGCACCTTCGCCATAAGCTGACCAGCCTTCACCGCTTCGCCATCCTGCACAAAGAACTCAACCTTCGTGTCTTCGTCTAACAGGGTAAAAACGCGTTCAAACACCTGCATACCACAGATGATTCCATCCTGCTTGCAGATGAGATCAACCTCTCCTTCCTGCGGATGTGGCATCACACTGTTCGTTGATACATCCTCGCTTGTGATATCCTCTTTTAATGCTCCAAGAATCAATGGATCTACATTTAATTTCATCGTTACCTGATCGTACATCGTATTGTCTCCTATTATTTATTCTTATTCTAAGCCGTCTTAACGGTATGCATTTTGCGGTCGGTCTCACGAATTGCCGCGCGTACTGCATCTCCGTATCGTTTCTGCAAAGCAGCCTCATCCTCATATTCTGTAAAGTCAACCTTCGCTATAACCGCATCGGGATCTGCAAGCTTACACTCTTCATTCCGCATCATTTTCTTTGCTGCACGCTTGGCAAACACAAGGCTCTCCAGCAGCGAATTGCTCGCCAGACGATTTCTTCCGTGCACTCCATTGCAGGCAGTCTCTCCCACCGCATAGAGATGCTCCATCGAAGTATGACTCTCATGATCGACCCAGACGCCACCCATGAAATAGTGCTGTGCCGGAACAACCGGAATACACTCCTTCGTTACATCGTATCCCATCTTGCGGCAATGCTCAACAATATTCGGAAAATGCGTCTTTAATTCTTCCTCCGGAATCGTTCTTAAGTCCTCCCACACATGATTCGTGTGATCCTTCTCCATCTGCTCATAGATTGCCTCTGTCAACAGATCTCTCGGAAGAAGTTCATTGACAAAGCGTTCTCCCTTCTTGTCATAAAGCTTCGCTCCTTCGCCGCGAACCGACTCGGAGATCAAGAAGCTGCGTTCCTCCTCATCCTCCGAATAGAATGTCGTCGGATGAATCTGCACATAATTGATATCTTTCAATTTTACATTATGGATCAATGAAAGCGCAAGCGCATCTCCCGTCAGATGACGGAAATTCGTAGAATGACGATATAATCCGCCGATTCCACCACATGCCCACACGGTTTCATCTGCCTGCACCGTCTCAATCGAGCCATCTGCTTTACGGATTACCGCACCACAACATACATTATCTTGCTCCACGATATCCAGCATTGTCGTATATTCAAGAATTGTCACATTGGAAAGCTTCTGTACCGCCGCCCAAAGCTTGCTTGTAATTTCCTGTCCGGTAATATCTTCATGAAAGAGTATTCTCTTATCCGAATGTGCACCTTCTCTCGTAAATGCTAATGCACCTTTCTCATCTCTTGCGAAATCCACACCATATGAGAGCAGATCCTTTATTACATCCTGCGATGACCGGATCATAATATCCACCGACTCTTTGTCATTCTCATAATGACCGGCCTTCATCGTATCCTCAAAGTAGCTTTCATAGTCCGCATCATTTTTCAACATGCAGATTCCTCCCTGCGCCAGATAGGAATCGCTGCTTGGTACATCCGCCTTCGTGATAATTGTAATCTGTTTGTCTCTCGGAAGCTGGAGTGCACAATACAAACCGGAACATCCGCTTCCCACAATTAATACCTCTGTTTTCATAATTCGCCATACTTTCCTGTATTGCGGCTTCGCCGCATCCATTTTTGTTACATGACAGTGAGTATAGCATATATCTTTACATGTGACAAGACACTTAAACAAATTTCGGGTTCGACGCGCTCAGATTAGATTCAAACGGACGATACCGGATATAAGATATTCTACGAAAATTAGCAGTGGTTT
>ERZ773168.3823-NODE-3823-length-10362-cov-87.738333_pt1 | contig 10362 bp, 8 predicted proteins | sample MGYA00511261_ERZ773168 | MGnify/ENA primary metagenome ERZ773168 (study PRJEB29015, sample SAMEA2737855) | human gut metagenome | biome: human gut; feature: human-associated habitat; material: faeces | place: China | collected 2012 ... | reverse complement strand
AGATCGGGTGTGTTGCGGGGCGGTAAAAATCTTCATGGGGAATAAATCCTCGCCGCTCTGTACTTTTCGACGAGACCGCGTTTGCGTAGCAATGAAAGCCCCAGTGGGGCTTTTAAGCGGCAGAGCAGTCTTGCGCAGCAAGATGGAGGGGCCTCGCCCCGACAAGCTCAGTGGAATTTGTGACAGAGAGTGTCAAGGTTTACAAGGTACGTCAAGATGGTTTTGCAAATTTTATTGCAGTAAAGCGGTAGAAGTGTGACTTCTTGTTGCATGGCGGTCATGCAGAATCAGTCTTTGCTATGGCTCATCCGATGTGCAAAGCTAAGTAAAAGAGTCAGGTCTTCTTCGTCTAAAGTACGCATTTCAGATAAGATAGAACTAATGAGTTCGGGATGCAGGCTCTCGGTATCAAAAAATTGCATCGGCGTAATATTGAAATAGTCACAGATATTGAAGAATTGTGACATGGAAGGCAATGCTTTTCCAGAACTGATACCTTGGATATAGTTTTTGTTTTGGCCTAAGTCAAGGCTCATCTGGTATTCTGAGACATTTCGTTTCATGCGGAGTTCCGTAATGTGTTGACGAATGTATAGGGCGTAATCCACTTTGTTCACCTCATGAAAAATCATACATGGAAACAAAGAAGAAGGTTCCATATACAAAACCTTATTTTGCCCGGAACTCGGATTGATAATACAGATACAATGTGGTAAAATGAAAAAGAACTGGTTGAAACGACAGAACAGTTCTGGAAAGCTAAGATGCCAGCGGAGGTGAATGGAATTGTCAATCGCACAGATCATCAAATACGAAGGTGATAACAGCACCTTCGTATGGAAACACCCCAGTGAAGATTTCAACACGTCTACCCAGTTGATTGTTCATGAATCTCAGGAAGCTATTTTCTTTATGAACGGTCAGGCACTGGATTTGTTTGGTGCGGGTCGATATACCCTTGAAACCGAAAACATCCCTCTTATCCGTAAAGTCACCAATCTTCCAACAGGAGGACAGGCACCTTTCCATTGCGAAGTCTATTTTATAAATAAGACAGAGCAAATGGCAATTCGGTGGGGTACAGACAGCAAAGTCCAGTACCTCGAACCTACATACAAATTTCCTATCTCGATTGGTGCAAGCGGTGAAATGTCGCTTAGTGTGTCCGATTCCAGAAAATTGCTCATTAAACTGGTTGGCACGGAAGCCTTTTTAGGACAGGCAAAACTGATTCAGTTCTTCCGGGCATTCCTTATGACGAGGGTAAAAACATACATTGCCCAAACAATGGCAGCAAATGCAATCAATATCTTTGAAGCGGATGCTCATCTTACGGAGTTTTCGGAAGAGCTGCACAAGCGGCTTATTCCGGATTTTGCTGACTATGGTATCAATCTGAACAAGTTCCTTGTTACCACGATCGTAAAGCCAGACGGAGAACCACAATACGAAAAATTCAAAAATCTGCATTTCCGCCAGTATGCGGATATCATGGACGCAAAGCTGCGTCAACAGGTCGGAGTGATTGATCAGCAGACGGCTTCCCAGCGAATGGTGATAGAAGCGCAGGGCATTGCGCAAAAGCGGAAGATTGAAGGATACACCTATCAGCAAGAGCGTGGATTTGATGTGGCTGAGAAGGTCGCATCAAATGAAGCAGTGGGTCAGTTCACGAATATGGGTGTCGGGCTTGGTACGATGGCTGGTGTAGGCGGCGTAGTAGGAGGAATCGTTGGAGATTCGATTCAAAATGCCTTTGGAGCGACACCTTCTCAGGCCGGAAGTCCGCCGCCAAGTGAAGGTAATCGCTTTTGTGACCAATGTGGAGCGGAATTAACACCGGGCACACGATTCTGCGATAACTGCGGAGCACCTCAAACATCGCCAGATACCTGTCCTCAATGCGGGTTCAAGTTTATAAAGCCCGGAAAGTTCTGCCCGAAATGTGGAGCAAAGAGAGAGAGTTGAAAATGAAAAAGAACAGTGTAAAAGGATATGCGCTCATCGGAATCATTTTCATTCTTGTAACCGTTGTTTCGTTAGCGATCCCTACTTCTAAAAGCGTAACCTTTTGGATTGCATATATTTTTACGGTAGTTGCGCTTGCGGCTCAGATTGTCTTATGGAAAAGGACTTTTGGCTATAAAGAGCTGAAAAGCAAGTTCCTCGGTTTTCCTATTGTCCATATTGGCATTGTGTACCTTATTGTTCAGATCGCAGTTCTTTTCGTATTTGTATTTGCAGAAAAACTTCCAGCATGGTCTGCTCTTGTGACTTGCACTGTTATCGCCGCCATGGCTGCAATTTTTATGATTGCAGCTGATGTGGGGCGAACAGAGATTGAAAAAGTTGAGCAGAAAGTTCAAGGAAAAGTTTTCTGTATCAAAAATCTTCAAGTTGATATTGAAATTCTTGCAAGTGCAGAGAAAGATGTGAAAACAAAGAAAGCACTCGAACAACTTGCTGAAAAAATACGCTTTTCTGACCCTATAAGCAATGAACAGTTGGCTTCTTTGGAAGAAAAAATATCGATTGCAGTTGAAAATCTGAAATTTTCGGATGATAAAATGAAAATCATAGAAGACCTTAATTTGCAGCTTGATGAACGAAACAGGAAATGCAAAATTCTGAAATAATTGGAGGATATGTAAATGAAGCGGTTGACTTGTGAAATGTGCGGAAGCACGGATTTAATCAAGCAAGATGGTGTTTTTGTCTGCCAGACTTGCGGCTGCAAATACTCTATTGAGGAAGCCAAAAAGATGATGGTGGAAGGTACCGTAGAAGTTACCGGTACAGTCAAGGTTGATAACTCGGCGGCAATCGAAAATTATCTGGACATGGCTCGAAATGCAATCGACGCAGGCAATAACAAGGAAGCTGATGAATATTGCAATAAAATCATTGAGATGGATACGGCCAACTGGGAGGCTTGGCTTATTAAAGGAAGGGCAGTCGGATGGCAATCCACGCTTGGTAACAATCGCGTTGGAGAAACAATCAACGCATTTTCTAAGGCACTTGAGAATTGTCCAGAAGATATGAAAGACACATTGGGTGAACAATGCAAATTGCGTTTGGGCGAGCTACAAGCGGCGATGCTCATGACCCGAATCAAATGTTTTAAGCCTCATCCGAGTGTACACGATGTGGAAGGTTTGAAGAGTGATGTATCCTCAATTATTACAACAACTTTGAACTTCTTAGCTAAAGCGAATATCAAAGTGGATGCTATCGGGAATGTAAACTATGCACGAATCGTCAACAATGGAATCTGCGATGCATGGAATGATGTATATAGTAACTACAAAGGCGATGAAGGCTATCCCACCGATTACGAGTTCAAAAATTTTCTTGAAGAGGGCAATTGCTTGATAGATGCACTCAAACTTGCGCTTGTATTATGTGGTAGCGAAAATGGCAATAAGGTAGTAGATGATCTGAAAGTACAGATTTATAATAATCTTATTCATATTCAGACTGAGCTCATGAATGGTCAATCTTACGAAGTGAGCTTTGACGGTGGCTATAAACACTATAATCGAAATCTGTATCTTGCAGATGGTGCTAAGAAGCTTCGTCAAAATGAAATTGACGAATGGAATCGTGGCATTTCCGAAGTAAGAACGGCCGAAAAAGAAATTGCTCAAAAAGTCGAAGAAGCCAGACGGAAGGCCGAGCAGAAAAAAATTGCCGAGTATTGGGTAGCTCACCCTGAAGTGAAATCACAAATTGAAGAACTGGAAGCTCAAAGAGATGAGGTTACAAGAAGACATTGTGAAGTCCAAAGTGAACTTAACAGCAAGAAGGAACGTCTCAATAACCTTCCCTCTTTTGCGCTACGCGAGCAAAAACACAGTGAAGCAGAGCAGCTGAAAGAGCGTATTCAAAAACTCGGCTTCTTCCAAGGAAAAGAGAAAAAACGGCTTCAGGAACAGCTAAAAGAACTGTCCGGGGAAATGGAGCAGTTGACAAAGGCAGTTGCTTCAGAGAAATTTGAAGCGGAAAAGGAACTCAAACCACTGAATATGCAACTTGACCAGTTGAATGGTGAAATTTCTGAACTGACAAATAAAATTGTAAAACTTAAAGCGGGAGCTGCGATTTTTGCAACGTCTGAAAGTGAAGAAACGGAGCAATCAGATTTGCTTGAGCAATCCTCGATGCCTGTCGTACAGCCAACACCCCAATGCGAAGAAAAATTCGATGTAATCCTTGTGCGGGCGGGTACTACCAAAATGCAAGTCATCAAGCTGGTGAAGGATATTACTAATCTGGATTTGAAAGAGGTAAAGGCCATTGTTGATGGCACTCCAAAGGCTATCAAGGAGAAGGTTTCCAAGGGTGAAGCCGAGGAAATCAAACGAAAAATTGAAGCAGTTGGCGCTACAGTCGAAATTAGATGAACCGATACCATAAGGAACCATCTAGTATAACTTGCATATAATACGATTGAGTGTTTTTAAATTTAAGCGCTTGAACTTACGTCCTTTTGTGGTATAATAAAGCTAGAGGATAGCGGCATTGACCAGCTATCGGTGGCGATGAAGCAGTGGACTGGTTCGGTATCAGCCGATTGTGGAGCCAGACCGTGGGTTGAGCGTGAACCACAAGCCGAATAGATTCGATGAATCGAAAGAAAACGCTTAATAGGAGCCTTGCCTTTCGGCAGGGCTTCTATTTTTTTGAGGGAAGGTGAAAATGTGCAGTACGAACAGCAGGATATTTTGTATCGGGCAGCAGAAGTCTGGAAAGAACTGACTGAGTACCACTATGTTTTCACCTACGGCTATAAGGGTGAACTGCACGAGATCAAGCTGACATTTTCACCAGAGGACTTCCCTCACCTTGCTGGGTTCCACTACCTGAAAGACATCGCCTTGCCCCGGTATAGTCCACGCAAGACGGTTGATATGATTCTATCCGGCAAGATCACCTACGACAAGGTAAAGAAGGGCACACTCTATCAGGAGTATATGAAACCGCGTCTGCTGGCACTGGTGCGGTTGAAAGAAATACTGGAACAGGAGTTCGATTTGTTCTCCTATATGCCCCAGTTTTATCCGTTCGTGACCAAAATCAAAGCGGATTACCTGATTTCCAGCCGAATCGAACCAACTGCTTTTGTGTTCATCATCCGGGAATCTCCCTCCGGCAATGCGGTATGTGACTTTCTGTGTTGTTCTGCTTTTGAAGAAAGCGGCCGTGACTACCGTGCAAACCAACGTTCTCGAACGCTCCTGAAGAAAGAGCGTGTACATATCGAAACACAAGACACGGTGGTTCTGTATGACCGTTTGCCGAAAAATCTCGATTAACAAAACGATGCCCACTCACTCATGGAAAAAACATGGGCGGGTGGGCATCACTTGTTACCCTTCTGTCGGAGCAGAAATGGTAGGTTGTCCATTTGGCATAAAATGATAGATGGGACAAGATTCAAAGAACTTCTGTGATTCTTCAGGTAGCTTATCAAAGTGAATTTTCGCCGCAGCAGGATTATCTAATAGTAGATATGCACCAACGTAAATAGACTCATTGTCTTGGGCTGCTTCAATAAGAGAAAGAATTTCGGCTTGTTCAGTCGAAGTCAATGTGCGAGAGCGTTTGACGGACTGAAGATAGTTGAGAATAGCAATCGGATGCTCTGTATATGGATCAGAATCCTTAATCCAAAGCGCGAGGGTAGTCGCAGTGGATAGTAGCTCAATGCGACTATTTTTACTTTCATCGTATGCTTTAAGCATTTCAAGAAGAAGTGCATTAAGCGAATGAGAATAATCTTTGGAAAAAGGAACATGCTGAACGGCATCAAGTAACGCATTATAGTCGATATTGCAGTACTTCAACATTGCGTCCTTATTTAACATGACGAAGTGAGTGGATGGATACTCTTTATCATTTTTGTCAAACTCGCGATATATCAGTGGTACATAGTTAAAATCATAGATATTACCAAAACGAATGACCGTAGATATTTTAGAACGTGTGACAGTATAACTCTCAAAATAAACTTTAGAATCAACGCTGATAGGAGCATCTCGTATATGGTGGGTCTTTACGTCCTCCCGCCCGCCATTCTTGCCGTATCGTGGATTGCGGCGAGCGTCAAGATGGTTTTGCAAATTTTATTGTGATAAAGCGGTGATCGTAGGACTTATAGCATGGCGTTCAAGTGCTTTCCCGTTCAATCAATGTATTTCTGCATTTTGACAACCTGCCTATAAATCCCCCATGAACGTTGTGGAATCTTCCAAAGCATCCATGGATGGTTTCTTGTGCCGCATCAAACGTTCAGTTTATTGCAACGAAGCTCCATATAGCTGCATTGCATCTTGCGGAGGTTCTTGCTATACTCTGTATCGAACGCAACTTTATCCGATAAAAATGTTGCGCAATTTGCGCAACCAAAGGAGGCCGCTATCATGCAGCAGCTCAGATTACTTCATGGCGGAGACTACAACCCGGAACAGTGGCTGGACCGGCCCGATATTCTGGCGCAGGACATCGAACTGATGAAAAAGGCACACGTTAATACTGTGACGCTGGGCGTGTTCTCATGGTCCACATTGGAACCGCAGGAGGGGGTATTTGAGCTGGATTGGCTGGCAGACATCATCCATAACCTGTATGCCAATGGAATTTATACGATCCTTGCAACACCCAGTGCGGCGCGCCCCGCATGGATGGCACACAAATACCCCGAGGTGCGCCGAGTCCGGGCAGACCGGGTCCGGGAGCTGTACAACCGGCGGCAGAATTACTGCTATACATCGCCGGTTTACCGGGAAAAAGTCCGCATCATCGACCAGAAGCTGGCACAGCGGTTCGGCAATGACCCGGCTGTCCTGCTCTGGCATATCTCCAACGAGATGAGCGGCGACTGCCATTGCGAGCTGTGTCAGGCCGCGTTCCGCTGCTGGCTCAAGGAACGGTATGGCTCTTTGGATGCCTTGAACAAGGCATGGAACGCCCGGTTCTGGAGCCACGACTACACCGCTTGGGAACAAATCGAAAGCCCTGCCCCGCAGGGGGAAAATGCCGTGCAGGGCCTTGCGCTGGACTGGAAGCGCTTTGTCAGTGACCGGCATATTGATTTTTTGAAATATGAGCGTGATACCGTGAAAGAATTTGCGCCGGATGCAAAGTTCACGGTAAACATGATGTACCGGTTTGATGGCATCGACTATTTCAAAATGTCCAAGGAGATCGACGTGGCCAGCTGGGACAACTATCCCACATGGCACAAGCCCAGCGAAACAGTGGAAGAAACAGCGTTGGATACGGCCCTGATGCACGACCTGTATTACTCCATGAAGGGCAGGCCCTTCCTGCTGATGGAATCCAGCCCCAGCTTTACCAACTGGCAGCCGATCTCCAAACAGAAGCGCCCCGGCATTGCGGAGCTTGCGGCTCTGCAGACGGTTACACATGGTTCGGACAGTGTGCTTTACTTCCAGTGGCGAGCCAGCCGCGGCGCTGAAGAAAAGTTCCATGGTGCAGTCGTCGGCCATGATGGCCGGGAGGATGCCCGTCCCTTCCGGGAAACAGTCGGTGTGGGCCAAAAGCTGGAAGTGCTCTCGGAGATTGCAACAGTCTGCCGCGAGAAGCAGGCGGCGATCGTCCACGATTGGGAAAACAAGTGGGCATTGGAAGGTTCCTGCGGCCCGCGCAATGCAGGGATGGGCTACTGGGACGAGCTGAAGCTGCACTACAATGCTCTTGCGCGGGAAGGCATTGCGGTGGAGTTCGTGAATCAGGAATCCGATTTGACGGGTTATGGCTTGGTCGTTGTTCCGATGGTTTATTTGCTGACCGATGCCTTTGCCCAAAAACTCTGTGATTTTGCCCGGAATGGTGGTACGGTCGTGGTTACATACTGGACCGGTGTGGTGGATGAAAGCGATTTGTGCCGTCTGGGTGACACGCCCTACGGCTTGACCGACCTGCTGGGCCTGCGCCGCACTGAGATCGACGGAATGTATGACGGCGAAACCTGCCGCTGCACCCCGATGGACGATTCCACTTTGCCGGAAACGCAGGCTTCGGTCCTATGCGAGGTCGCAAGTCTGAACGACACCGACCCTGCCACACCGCTGAGCGTTTATGCCGAGGACTATTATGCAAACTGCCCGGCGGTGGCTGTCCACTCCTACGGGGAGGGCCGTGCCTATTATCTGGCAAGTCGGTTCGAGGAAGCGTTCTATCGCGCATTTTATCGTGCTGCTGTAAAGGAAGTCGGCCTGACCCCGGCATGGCCGGAAGCTCTGCCGGACGGCGTTCTGGCCGCGCGGCGCGGTACGTTCGTCTTTGTACAGAACTGCAATGAACATCCGGTCGAAGTAGGCGGTGTTGCGCTGAACCGTTACGGAACGGCCGTCTGGAAAAACGGCGAGCAGGTCCTGTAAGGCACAAAAATACCAACTTTCAGCGTTCTGTCAAAAAAGCAGAACGCTTTTTGTTTGCTTTCGTACTTGACAAAGCGGGCTTATCCCGGTATGCTGGGGTGGCGCACTGTTGCGCAGTTCTGTGAAAAGGAGAGGATATCCTGTGGCTGCAAAGGAAACCGAAAAAATGACGATCGAGCAGGTGGCCGATGCGCTTGGTGTTTCTAAAACAACGGTATCACGCGCACTTTCCGGAAAGGGACGCATCAGTGAGGAGACCCGCGCCAAGGTATATGCCTATCTAGGACGCACCCGCACCGAGCCTGCCGCCCCGCAGGGCGGCGAAAAGGTGCGCACCAACAACATTGCCATGATCGTGCCACAGCGCTTTATTACGCTGGATCTGCCCTTTTTGCGCAAGTGCATGGGCGGCATCTGCATCATGGCAGACCAGCGCGGCTATGACCTGATGCTTTGCTACGCCTCCAACACCGAGTATTCGCAGCTGCAGCGGCAGCTGGCCAACCACAAGGTGGACGGCGTGATCCTGACCTACGCCATGGCGGATGATCCCTGCATCGAACTTTTGCGGCAATACGAGACACCTTTTGTGCTCATCGGACGCAGCGAGGACAAGACCATCCCGCAGGCAGACAACGATCAGGTCGCGGCTGCCTGCGAGATGACACGCATCCTTTTGCAGCTGGGCGCCAAGCGGATCGCGCTGCTGGTGGGCAGTACCATCTACGCCGTCAACACCGATCGCATACGCGGTTATCTGCGTGGATTCGCGGAATTTGGTGTGCCAGTAGACCAGCGGCTCGTTCATTCCGGTGTGGAATCTGCCGGGCAGACGCTCGATGCACTGGAGGCTGCGCTGGAGCAGAAGGCGGATTGCATCCTTTGCGGCGATGATGAGATCGCCTTTGAGGTCATGGGGGAGCTGCGGACGCGGCATATCCTCGTGCCCAACGATCTGCGAGTGGCCAGCCTGTACGACAGTTCCATGCTTGCCAGCATCACGCCGTCTGTTTCGGCGGTGCAGTACGATGCAGAGCAGCTGGGTAAGACCGCCTGCCGGATGCTGCTGGACCGGCTGGCCGGAAAAGAGATCGTCATGCGGCAGCTGGAAGGCCATCAGGTCATCCTGCGGGATTCTACCAAGTGGAGGGAACGCTCCCACAGCATCAAATAACGCGCTTTTTGTGCCTGCTCCTTTCCCGGAGCGGGCATTTTTGCTCTTTGCATGGCAAAGGTTGCGCTAAAGTTGCGCACTTTTGCCCATGTATCCCAATTTTACCGTCACTTTTTCCAGTTTCGACTCAACAATACCGTGAATTTCGTCCATTGACGTGAGCAAAAGAATGCGGTATCCTATGGGTACAGAAAAACAGCTGCTCGGATGTGCGCAACTTATAAGCGCAACAAAGAGCAGCCGAAGATTTCGGATTGAGAACGAAGGAGAACTGGATCATGAAAAAGCTGATTTCCCGCCGTAACTTCCTTGCAGCCATGGGCACTGTGGCTGCTGCCGGTGTGCTGACCGCCTGCGGCGGTTCTTCCAGCAGCACCGCTTCCTCTGCTGCCGCTTCCAGTACGGCTGCCTCTGCTGCGGAGAGCTGGGGCGATGTGAAGCTGACCATGTGGGGTGCCGAAGAGGATCAGACCATGCTGCGCGAGATGGCAGATGCCTTTATCGAGCAGAATGCGGACAAGGGCAACGTGACCATCGAGATCGGCGTGCAGTCTGAGTCCAGCGCAAAGGATACCGTTCTGGCTGACCCGGAGTCTGCCGCAGACGTTTTTGCCTTTGCCGATGACCAGCTGAACGAGCTGGTGAATGCCGGTGCGCTGCAGGAAGTGCTGCTGAACCCGGACGACGTGAAGAGCCGCAACCTGCCCGGCTCTGTGGGCGCTGCCACCATGAACGACAAGCTTTACGCCTACCCCATGACCGCCGACAACGGCTACTTCC
>ERZ773168.3821-NODE-3821-length-10365-cov-2.404753_pt1 | contig 10365 bp, 9 predicted proteins | sample MGYA00511261_ERZ773168 | MGnify/ENA primary metagenome ERZ773168 (study PRJEB29015, sample SAMEA2737855) | human gut metagenome | biome: human gut; feature: human-associated habitat; material: faeces | place: China | collected 2012 ... | reverse complement strand
GTATGCATAGAATAGCCGATGAACTTGGACTGAATGTTGACACTGTAAGAAATTTCTTTGGCGGTCATAACTTTAAGGAGGGTAAAAGTGTTGGAATTCACTTAGAACCCGGTCCGGATGGCGGTTTAGTAATGATTGATGATACTACTGTTCTTGATCGGGCTTTAAAAATTTTAGATGAAATGGCAGGTGAAACTGCTGAACCTGTTCAGGCTTAAGAAAAGAAAGTAAAGAAGGATCCCAATTGCTGAGAAACAATTGGGATTTCTTGTTTGTTTTGTAAATAAATATAATAGACGACTTATGGAAGATAAATTAGTTACATTAGCGATTCTTACGTATGCTAAGGCACAAATACTAAAGAATGTTCTCGAAAATGAAGGTATTGAGACTTACATTCATAATGTAAATCAAATACAGCCGGTTGTATCTTCCGGTGTGCGTGTTCGCATAAAAGAAAGCGACTTACCGCATGCTTTGAAAATTACGGAAAGCTCGGCATGGTTGTCCGAAGAAGTAGTGGGAGAGAAGATGCCCCAAATAGAGAAAGGCAGTAATAAGGTCTTGATTCCTGTCGATTTTTCAAGTTATTCATTGAAAGCGTGTGAGTTCGGTTTTAATTTTGCAAAAAACATAGATGCTGAAGTTGTTTTGCTTCATGTATATTTTACACCTATCTATGCGACTTCATTGCCATACGGTGATGTTTTTAACTATCAGTTGAGTGATGAAGAGAATGTCCGGAATATATTGCAGAAAGTACATTCGGATTTGAATGCTTTGTCCGATAAAGTAAAAGCTAAAGTTACATCCGGAGAGTTTCCTGATATAAAATACACTTGCGTATTGAGAGAAGGCATTCCAGAAGAAGAGATATTACGCTATTCTAAAGAAAATCGTCCGAGAATTATCATCATGGGAACGCGTGGTAAGAATCAGAAAGATATTGATTTGATTGGTAGTGTAACCGCTGAAGTTATCGAGCGTAGTCGCGTACCGGTTTTAGCCATTCCGGAGAATACACCGTTCAAAGAATTTAACGCTGTAAAACGTATTGCATTTATTACGAATTTTGACCAGCGCGACTTGATAGCTTTTGATTCATTAATCAATAGTTTAAAGCCATTTTGTTTCTCAGTTTCTTTAATACACTTAGCTGATGTAAAAGACACTTGGAATGAGATAAAGTTGGGTGGCATTAAAGAGTATTTCCAAAAACAGTATCCGCAATTGGAAATTCATTATGATGTAGTGAAGAATGATGACTTCCTTAATAGCTTGGATGAATATATTAAAACTAATCACATAGATATTATTACATTGACATCATATAAGCGAAATATATTTTCTCGTTTGTTTAATCCAGGAATTGCCAGAAAAATGATTTTCCATTCTGATACACCATTGCTGGTTATCTATGGGCGGCCTAATTGAAATGATAATTTTAATCTGTCTAGGTAAGGATGTGGGCTACCGCTAAATGCTGAATTAGTTTTAGTGGAGTCCACTTATTTTTTATCTTTTCATGGTTATACTATTACATGTCCCATTTCCTATGTTTAAGATGTAATATCAATAGAATGTTTAATATACTTTCACAAATGTGATATTGTATTTAACATAATAATACACAGATACATTAAAAACGACAGATTCTATAAGTTATCCGGTAAAATCCGTCAAGAAAATACACCTGCAGGTGAAGAATAGGCCGACCATTCAGAAGAATGTCCGCACCGTCAAACTGATATAACCGCACAACGAATAGGTGTTGTAGGAAATCGAATATCTCCATAAGGTCATGAAAGGGGATAGGACACCATTTTATTGAGTAATTCATAGGCCTGTCATTTTTCGTATAATAGGACAAGAAGAAAGACGGCCGAAATCATTAATCGGCCGCCCTTCGGGAAAATGACTTAGGTTTCACTTTAATAAATTACGAAGCGAACAAAAGACACAAATACAAATAAGGATAAGAAGCAAAGCTATAATTATCCATTCAGAACCAGCAGGCAAGAAGCCCAAAAATAAACATTTCATAACTAAATATATTTGGTTAATACAAATATAAAGAATTATTCATAAGCAGGTCTAATAAGACGTCCAATAATATTAGTCAGTCCGGTAAGATGCCCAGCTTCATGCATAGTATTCCAAAGAACCTCTTGAACTTGTTTTACTCGATTTTTATACGTGTCCGCATCAAACTGATTTTGCAAAGCTTGACCGTTTGCACGAACAACCGTTTCCGAGAGTTTTTCAATTTCATGCCGGGCTTGCTTATCCGTTAAATTCTTCTGTGAGTACCGGAACGCAATATCGGCAGCACCTTGTGCAAGCTGGAGTTTTTGCGCTTGTGGCAAGAAAGATAATTCTCGCTGACGCATAAGGTTCTCAGTAACTGACAATTGTGTACGCGCTTTGCTTTCCGCTATGTTCTGATTGTTAACAGCCATATTCGACACTTTCAGATTGTTATCGAAATCAGCGATAAGCTTGTCCAAAGCTAAGCGGGCTTCTTTCGTTTTGGCTTCCGTCTTCATTTGGAGTATTTGCGCCATAGCTTTTCCGGCAATGTATTTACCCTCGATACGCAGGTTATCCGCTTGTGCTTCCTTGACCTTGCGGTCGGGCATAGAAGACAACACGTCAATAGCACGGCCAAGTCCGGCAGTGATACCAGAATAATCAGCAGAGTAGGGGGTAGCAGTAGGCGGCGTAACACCTTGTGCAGATGGAGCGCCGCCGGAGGGGGCAGCACCAGAGGGAGCAGCACCAGCAGAACCCGACATTGTAGAAGCAGTTCCGGCAGAACCACCGTTCAACATCATGTAGGGATTAAGTCCGGCAGCCTCAAGACGTTCACGTTGGGCTGCTGGCGAATTGTATTCGTTCGTCTTATTCCACATATCCGTCTGAAATTGCTGTTGATTTTTAACCAAATCCCAATTATTTTGCTTCTGGTCTTCATAAAGCTTCCAAGCATTTTGCTTTGTATCGTCATAAAACTTCCATTGGTCGCCAAGTTGTTGCTGATACATTTCCTTATTGTACGCAACTTGTTTGTCAAACATTTTTTCATTAAATGCGTTGTTCATTTGCGCAATCTCTTTATTTGCAGCATTTTGCGCAGCGGTTGTACCAGCACCACCAATAAGTGACGCACCTGCACCGATTGCAGAACCAACGACACCAGTCATTGCAGCAGCTCCCATAATTGTATGATTTTTTCGTTCAACATAAGATTTTTAATTTTTATTTGGGCGTCCGGGCGGGCTTTCCGGCTCAAACATATTCGCTTCGCTCATACTCGCCTGCAATCCCTGACGCGCTTCACTACGTTACGCAATGATAACAGGAGGCGTCGTCCAAGACGACAGAGCGGTGTTCGCTCTCCCGAGCTCACGAGTTATAAATTTTTCCTTATCTCTCAAGATGTGCAAAGATAAAGTAGGGCTAAAATATCCGTTTATCAACCTGTACCAAAAATCGTTAAATATACGCGCGCGTAAACGCACACGCAAATTTAACAATTTTTACTACAGAACGCCAAACGTATATTTTTTCCCTGCATTGCTTTTTTGCACGTCTCGAAAGAAAAGGAAAAAAATATATTTAGGGTTCTTGAGTCGGGTCTACCTCATACTTAGCAGGCTGTTCGGTCTGCTGTTCGGCAGCGGCGGCCGCTATCATCTCATCCTGTGAACTCATCAGATATTGAGACCATGCCATCAGCTCAGACGGCGACTGTATAAACCGTGATTTCACAAAACTACACAATTGGTCGTCACTCAATTTAGAACGCAATTCACGCATTTTAGGTTCATTCACAGAAAGTTTCTCAAAGTGAGCAACCAAGCGCTTTTTACTCATGCGATCCAATCGCTGTTGGTTGAACAGCATATAAATATCAGAACTACAACGAATAGATTTCACGCCGTTTACTTCATTTTCTTGAATAACAAATTCATTAACAGGGGATTGTTCCAAAAACTCACTTTGTCTAAGCTCTTTGCTAGAAACATTATAGCAATGAGATTTACACTCAACTGGAAAAACTTCACGTTTTGTACACCACATAGTAAAATATCTTTATAAATTAGTAAATATGTACGATTTTGTATAAAATATGTATAATTTTATACGCTAGTAAGGTAATCCATCCGTATCAAGATTACGGACAACATTAACATCAAAGAAAGTGCTACACAAAAATTGGTCAGTATCTATCGAAGAGTCAACACTAACCGCAAATAAGGTATCCAAACAGTTAGGATTAACTTTAAACATTGTATAATTAACCGGAAAGTCCGGGGTTTCTACGCTAAAATCTTCATATCCCAATTGATCCAAAATAGACTGATTACCATAAGAGATAACCCAATTTTTAAGGGTAGTCTTAAAGGCACCCATAGAAATATCAACATCCGTTTTATAGTCAATATAGCGGGGAGCATAACCTATAATTTTTGAGGCATACTGACTATTGCCAAGCACGGCCGGGTTAAACATTTTAAACAGTGGAACAGCTTCCATGCCAACACGGTCAAATTCTGGTATAGCATAATCCGCAGCATTAATACGCATAAATGAATTATTCACAAAATCAGACGTATAGTCAAGAAGAGGCAAACAGTGGTAAATACAAAATAGCATACCATAACGCGTAACAGATGGAAATTTAATATAACCGTCAGAAGTACCAGTACCTTTACCAGCAATGTCAGCCGCGAACGACTCAGTAATATTACTATTTACAACCTCGTTGATGTCAAGACTTGAAGCAATACCACCGAGATAAGTAGAGAGCTCCGAAAAACCATCAGAAGCAGAAACACCCCAGTGTTTCTCTATTTGGTCTTTATAATCTTTACTACCCGATTGAGTGATTTCTTTCCATTTTTGTAAAAATTCAGCTTGACGAAGCGCAAGAATAGAAAATTCCGTTGGAGAACCAGCTACAGCATCAGAAGTTTGAACAATAGCAGTATCACCATATTGTTGGCGAGGTACAACACCATGGAACAAATCCTTTTGCCAATTACAATAACGCAAATCAAAGAAATTATAATTTTCCTTGAAAGACGACAAAGTAGCATCCGAGAAATCTACTTTCATATTATCACCAGCAAGATAATCAACATTAAAAGTAGACGGAGAAATTTTTTCCCATTGGCTATCACGATAATAGTCCGCGTATATCTTCTGATATCCAAGCAAACCAAACAAATTCAATTCCAAATTAGCCATTAACGGTTTTTCAGACCAAGAAGATTTAACAAAAGATGAGAAATTACCGTATCCAAGATATTCAAGTAATTTTATAGTACCGTCTACACGTGGATAATTAAAATAGTTCTTACCGTAATATTGCTCAACATCAGCCGACATCTTAGAAACGTAATCAGCAATAGACTTACAATCCGTATAAGGCATATCTCCATTAAGTGCAAAAGGTTTGGTAGAGTCAAGAGATACAGCATGTTGGGGATTATCATACATTTGCGTCAACGCCGTATTAGCCTTGTTCCAAAGCAAATCATAAGGCACAAAAAAGAAATCGTAATACTCACGCATACGGGCGAATGCAGCCGTATTAATAGGTTGTGTACGGGTAAAGGATTTAAGATTAATTTCAAAGCTATCACCAGGTAAAACCTCTTTACACCATATAGGCAATAGTTCACCAGCTTTAGCCGTAAAATTTCGTTTCGTAGAAAGGTCGAAACCATTTCGAGAAGTCTTGTTTCTAAGACTTTTTAGAGACATAATATTTGCCATAACAACACAATTAAAGGTTAATACTATTTATTTTCATTAATGAAAATCTTATTTAAATCATTCAGTTTCTTATGCTTGATACGGTCATTAAACAGTTTAGATACCTGCGTAGAGTATTGAGAATAAACAGGCGTCTTCTTAAATAATCTCATATCCATATAAAAATTATCATAGAAGTAGGGGTATATAGTGTTTTCCCATTCGTCAGACAACAAATCACCATCACCGTAGAAATCTTCATTTTCAAAGAAAAGCTTTTGAGACTCGAAGAAATCAGTAAGATGCATATAATCCAATTGACTATAAAAATCTTCAATAAGCTTCAACTTACGTTGCCGCTCCGACAAGGTGGGTCTATCGCAAACAGTATATAAGAAGTGCCTAGAAAGGAGAAGTTCACCGTAGACACGATGGGCATACCTATCAAATTCAACACTATCCAACGGGAAATTAATTACTTCCCAATCATAAAAATACTTACAAAGGTCATAAAGTTGTCGTTGGTCATACAAAGCACCACTATCAAACAACTCCAAACAATAAGACGACTTATTCAGATGGAACAGATAAACAAATGTAGCTATTTCTTTCGCCAACGCGAATGTTGTTTCACAGGACGGGAATAGATGCCGCGCTGTATCATAAATTCGGTAGCTATAAGCACGTTCGTGTGCAGATTTATCAATGTATCCTCGACATTTGGGATAGAAGTAAGAGTAAGCCGACCGCCAGACATCAAACTCTTTATATTTTCCATTGAGCACGAGGCTTCTTTTAATAAAGTCATGAGGGGTAAGCGCATATACTTTCGAGCGTTGACCTTGCAAAAAGCCTTGACCCAGCCTTTGAGAATGTAGGCAGAATGGACAGACGGAACGCATTTTAAGAATTTCGGGTAAATACACACTGCTGTTAACATAACCCGCAACGTATGATGAGCACTTTCCTTCGGAAACTTGAACGTCGATACGACCAAACGGCCATGCTTCAGATACAGCCTCTGAACATATTTGTAAGACTTCTTTTGAGTTGAGGAATAATAAGAGATGATAATGCGGGCGGAAGTGTACGGGGCCGTATTCACCAACGGCATAGTAACGCACTTTCTCTTTGGGCAATCGTTTAGTAACATAGTAACGTAATCTTTTTAAAAATAATTGTAAATCAGTTTTTCTAAGATAGGGGATAGAACCACATAGATTAAACTTCTGTTGAAGTAATTTTAATCGCGAAACCTCACAATCAAATTCGCCGAGACTTTCACCCGTCTCAAAGTCTACCAAATCATAACGACAAAATAAATCAGTATCCGGGTCACCATTAATACACACAGGAGTAGCAACAGGCAAATAATCAGGAGCGTAGGTGATAGTAACAAAAACGGTATACATAGAACAATAGCTTTCTAAATCGCATTGAAACGAGTAACGGGAATTTTTAGCAAGAACACAAGCTTTGCACTTTCCACAAGGAACAGTCATACACTCATGCGTATAAGGATTAACTATCCTTCGAGGGTTGAGACACTTACAAAAAGGGTTAAATAGCGCCATTACTTATAATCAACATCAACTTTTGTACTATCCACAGAGGTAGCCTGCGACTGTTCTGTAGATTGAGAACTGTTCATATTGTTTTTACTGATACTCATAGACATAGTACATGAAATACAAAGCCATAAGGCGGCAATCGCTAATACCGCCTTGACTATAATCTCAAGAGTTTTGTAAATTTTCTGATTGTCCATAACTGAAATATTTAAAGGTTAATAATCAAATGTTTCATAGCTTAAAAAAGTCCAACCAAAAGCACGGGCATAAGCCTTAAAAACGTTAGAGGCTTCAATAAGTGAACAATCCTTGAATGTTTTCACATGGAAACGGTCTTCAAAATCCATATAATGAACTTTTATCATACGGAATTGCTTTGAATACTGCTTTAAAAAAGAATGCGCCATAACGTTTGTAATTGGTTACGGCGCAAATGTAAAGTAAAAAAATGTAAATGGTGTAATATCAATATTATGTTTAATATATAGCACCATAAACTAAAATAAACCTTTATCCTTCTCTAATTTGGAAAAAATTATACCAAAGATAGCTTGAATATGTAAGCTATCTTTGGTAATAGTAGCAATTCAATTATTGCATCAATTTTTCTATTTCATCAAATTCAGGACCCATTTGTAAGTTATAATAAACTCTGTATAATCCATTTAGCCACAAATCTTTCTGTTCAGGTTTCAGTTCTCTTGCTTTTTCATAATTAGGTCTTGCCTTTTCATAGAAAACTTTCAGTGTAGCTTGGTCTTCTTTGTATTTTGGATTATTGACATCAGTAGTAGCTTTTTCAGAGAAATCCTGAGCTTGCAGGCAATAGATTAAGCCCAAGTTGGAATATGCTTCTGCATAGTTAGGATCTACTTCAATGGTTTTGTTGTAGAATTCAATGGCTTTTTCATAATCTTTCATGTTATGATAAAGGTATCCTTTTACGTACAAATAGAATGTGTTATTAGGATCTTTAGCCAACATATCATCTGCAAACTGCATTGCTTCGTCAAACTTATTATTATTGCTATAATAATCAATCAGATGTCCAAAGAAGAATGAATGTTCAGGATACTTTTGAATACCATCTTTTAAGGAAGCGATCCACTTGACAGTATCACCTTGAGCTTTCAATGCTGTAGAAATAAATTCCATGGCATATTTACCCACTTCTTTGTCCTCCTTTGCATAAGGTGCATATTTCAACACGCTTGGATAATCTTCCATTTTGGCTGCAGCTAAGCTTGCATAATAAGCAATTTGGGGCAATACAGTATCTGTTTGAAGCAGATTCTCCTTTTCAAACATAGGATTGATGGCAATGTCTACATAAGTTGCGAAGAAATCCAAAGCCTCTTTATTCTTATCTAAATTAAAGAACTGGATACCACCATTAATCAGGTTGGGACGCGCAGCTAATATAGCAGCACTGTTCGATCTTCTGAATTTATTTTTGATTTTACCTTTTTCGTTAGGAATCTGTGCAAGTTCATCGCATTTAAAGTAGTATTTGCACATATTCAGTGCGCTGTTATACACTTTAAGAGTATCATAAGGCTTTCTTAAATAAGCATTCTCCATTTCCTTTTCATTGATTCTCTTTTGAATAAAGCCGGCTACATCCCATGTTTCGGCGTTGTCTTTGGTTTCAGCATTGTTCAGAGCTTCATTGATGAGCTTCTCTGCTTGTGCAAAATCCGGTTTTACGTCGTTAGCGATGCTTTTTGCCTCTTTCACGCTCTTTTCCTGAGCGAAGGTAAAGCCTGCCGCAAGTAGTAAAACCATTGAAAATAATACTCTTTTCATGATTGTAGAAAATTTTAAATTAATATTGTGTCTATTCTTCATTTTCATTGTTTACTATATCGTTCTGAGTTTTTTCTGATGCATCGCTATCCTCTTCTGCAATGATATCCTCTTCGGTTTCCGAGGTAACTTTACATACGGAGCCAATTTCATCATTACGTTTTTCAAGATTAATCAGTCGTACTCCCTGCGTAGCACGTCCCATTATACGAACATCTGCTACTTTCAGACGGATGGTGATACCCGATTTATTGATAATCATTAAATCGTTCTCATCTGTTACAGACTTGATTGTTACCAGTTTACCGGTTTTATCGGTGATATTCATAGTTTTTACACCTTTACCGCCACGGTTCGTCTTACGATAATCCTCAATATCGGAACGCTTACCATATCCTTGTTCTGACACAACCATGATTGTCTCAGTTTCAGGGTCTTTGATACAAATCATTCCGACAACTTCGTCTTGTCCGTCTTCATCAAGCGTCATGCCGCGTACACCGGTAGCTGTACGTCCCATTACGCGTACGGCACTTTCGTGGAAACGGATGGCACGTCCGTTACGATTGGCAATGATAATCTCATTGTCACCGTTAGTCATGCGCACTTCAATTACGCGGTCATCTTCGCGGATTGTAATGGCATTGACACCATTTTGGCGAGGACGGGAATATTGTTCGAGCAATGTTTTCTTAATGACGCCATTCTTTGTGCAGAACAGTACATAATGACTGTTGATGAAATCCTGATCGTTCAGGTTCTTCACGCGCAGGTATGCATTTACGGCATCATCAGAGTCTATATTCAACAGGTTCTGAATGGCGCGTCCCTTAGAATTTTTGGTTCCTTCGGGTATCTCATATACTTTCAGCCAGTAGCACTTACCTTTTTGAGTGAAGAACATCATGGTATTGTGCATTGTTGCAGGATATATATGTTCTACAAAGTCCTCATCGCGTGTCTCTGTTCCCTTAGAACCTACCCCACCGCGGTTTTGGGCACGGAATTCGCTTAACGGCGTACGCTTGATATATCCCATATGAGAAATGGTAATAATCATTTCATCGTCTGCATAGAAATCTTCCGGGTTGAATTCTTCCGACGAATAAACTATTTCAGAGCGGCGTTCATCACCGTATTTAGTTTTAATCTCGATTAATTCATCTTTGATAACCTTGCGGCAGAGTTCGTCGTTAACAAGAATTTCTTCCAGATAAGCAATCTG
>ERZ773168.3810-NODE-3810-length-10381-cov-4.707147_pt1 | contig 10381 bp, 9 predicted proteins | sample MGYA00511261_ERZ773168 | MGnify/ENA primary metagenome ERZ773168 (study PRJEB29015, sample SAMEA2737855) | human gut metagenome | biome: human gut; feature: human-associated habitat; material: faeces | place: China | collected 2012 ... | reverse complement strand
CCGCATAAGACGGTTGACGCGCGCCCGCGCTTTTTCCCGGTTACGGCCTCCGCCCGCAAGCCCTTCGGTCAGCTGCATGCGCGCCAGTTCGGCATCCAGCTCCCGGACGCGCTCTTCGAGCGTGCGTTTCTCGGAGCGGAGCGTGTCGCGCTGTGCGGTCAGTTCCGCACAAAGGTCCGACAGCCTTTTGTGGTCGTCGATCAGCTGCCGCACGCGGGCTTCGATGTTCGTTATCACGCTCTTGTCGGCCATGACTTTCGGGTAAAGTTCCGGTTTACTTTTCAAAGGTACGAAAAAAACGCAAAAAAGCAAAAAATTATTTTGCGGCAATCTCCCCGTAGAGGTCGTAGTCGGCGGCCGAGGTGACCGTCACGTCGTAGAAGTGCCCGCGCAGCAGGCGGCGTTCCGAGGCGGGAATCAGGATCTCCTGGTCCACTTCGGGCGAATCGTACTGCGTGCGGCCGACATACCAGTCGCCCTGACGCGAATCTATGATCACCCGTTCGGTGCGCCCCACGCGGCGGCGGTTGTTTTCGAGCGAAATCTCGTTCTGTAAGGCCATTACGCGCTCCGCGCGTTGCTGCTTGATCGTTTCGGGAATGTCGTCGCGGAGGTTTTCGGCTGACCAGGTTCCCTCCTCCTCCGAGTAGGGGAAGACGCCCAGCCGTTCGAAACGCACCTCGCGCACGAACGCCAGCAGTTCTTCGAAATCGGCCTCCGTCTCGCCCGGATAACCCACCAGCAGCGTCGTGCGCAGCGCCAGGTCGGGGATCGCCCCGCGCAGGCGGCCGATCAGTTCCATGGCCTCGGCCTTAGTGTGGCGGCGGTGCATCGACGCGAGCTGTGCATCGGAAATGTGCTGGAACGGAATGTCGAGGTACTTGCAGATTTTCGGCTCCGAGGCCATCGCCTCGATCACCTCGTCGGGGAACCCGGCGGGGTAGGCGTAGTGGAGCCGGATCCATTCGATGCCGTCGATGCGGCACAGGCGGCGCAGCAGCTCGGCGAGCATCCGCCGGCCGTAGAGGTCGATGCCGTAGTAGGTCGTGTCCTGCGCGATGACCATCAGCTCCCGGACGCCCTGCCCGGCCAGCTTGCGGGCCTCCTCCTCCAGCTCCTCCATCGGGACGGAGACGTGTGCGCCGCGGATGAGCGGAATGGCGCAGTAGCCGCATTTCCAGTTGCAGCCTTCCGAAATTTTCAGGTAGGCGTAGTGTTTCGGGGTCGTCAGACGGCGTTCGGTGGCCAGCGCCGGGTCCTCCGAGGCTCCCAGTGCACGGACGATGCCGTCCCACGTGCGTGCGCCGAAATAGTCGTCCACCTCGGGAATCTCGGCCCGCAGTTCGTCGGCGTAGCGTTCCGAGAGGCATCCCACGACGAACAGCCGTTCGATCTTTCCGGCCTGCTTGGCCGCCGCGGCGCGCAGAATCATGTCTATCGACTCCTGCTTGGCGTCGCCGATGAATCCGCAGGTGTTGATCACCACGACCTTGGCGTCGGTGCGGTCGCTGTCGAAGAGGACCTCGTATCCGGCGGCGACGAGCCGTGCCATCAGATGCTCGCTGTCGACGGTGTTCTTCGAACAGCCGAGCGTTATGACGTTAATTTTTTTCATGACCGAACAATGCGTTGACGAACTCCTTCCGGTCGAAGATGCGCAGCTGGTCGATGCCTTCGCCGATGCCGATATAGCGCACCGGGATGTGGAACTGGTCGCTGATGCCGATCACCACGCCGCCCTTGGCCGTGCCGTCGAGCTTGGTGATGGTGAGCGAAGTGACCTGCGTCGCCTGCGTGAACTGCCGTGCCTGTTCGAAGGCGTTTTGTCCCGTGGAGCCGTCGAGCACCAGCATTACCTCGTGCGGGGCTCCGGGGATGACCTTGCCCATGACATTGCGGATTTTGGTCAGTTCGTTCATCAGGTTGACTTTGTTGTGCAGGCGGCCTGCCGTGTCGATCAGCACCACGTCGGCGCCGTTGGCCTTGGCCGACGTCAGCGTGTCGAACGCCACCGATGCCGGGTCGGATCCCATCTCCTGACGGATCATCGTCGCCCCGGCGCGGTCGGCCCAGACCTTGAGCTGGTCGATGGCGGCGGCGCGGAACGTATCGGCGGCACCGATCCAGACTTTCAGCCCGGCCTTGGTCAGCTGTGCCGCGAGCTTGCCGATGGTGGTGGTCTTGCCCGCGCCGTTGACGCCGACGACCATCACCACGTAGGGTTCGCCCTGCCTGGCGTCGAGCCCGAAATGCTTCTCCGAGCCGTGCGACTCCTCCATCAGCGACATGACCTCCTCGCGCAGGATGGACTGGAGCTCGGACGTATTCATGTATTTGTCGCGCGCCACACGCTCTTCGATGCGCCGGATAATCTTCACCGTGGTTTCCACGCCCACGTCCGACGTAATCAGCACCTCCTCCACGTCGTCCAGCAGGTCGGCATCGACCGTCGAGCGGCCTGCTACGGCACGGGCGAGTTTCGAGAAGATTCCGGTCTTGGTCTTTTCGAGCCCCGCGTTAAGCTCTTCCTGCTGCTGTTGCCGGCTCTCCGGAATGTCCGCTGCGGCGCTATCCTGTTTCTTTTTGAAAATATCGAAAAATCCCATACTTATATTTATATATCCTGACAAAGATAATAAGAAAGTTTGGAAAAAAACGTTATATTTGCGCTATATACATTTCCTGCAATGATGAAAAAAACGATCCTGCTGCTGTTGGCAGCGTTTTGCGGCGTACTGACTGTCGCAGCCCAAGACCTGATAATCAAGGCTGACGCCTCGAAGGTCGAAGCGAAAGTGACGGAGATAACCCCCGAGTCCGTTCGTTACAAGCGTTTCTCCAATCCCGACGGCCCGACTTACGTCCTGCCCGTGTCGGAAATCAGCTATATCCAATATGCAAACGGCGAGAAGGAGTATTTCAAGGCTGCCGCGAGCATTCCTGCAACACCGTTGACCCCGGCCATCCCGGCCGAGGAGCCCGCTAAGGTTTCCGCCGCTCCCGCTGCGGCCGAGGCGCCTGCCGCCAGCCCTGCCGATGGGGTGAAGTATGTGGTCAAGGAGTACGAGATCGGCGAATTCTATAACCAGGACGGGATCAAGGGCGTCGTGTGTATGCTCTCCGACGACCGCCAGCACGGGCTGGTAATCTCGCTCGATGAGATTTACCTGCACTGGAGCGAGTTCCGCAAGCCCGACCTGCGCGTCATTGGTACGGACAACCGTTCCGACGGCAGTGTGAACATGGAGAAAGTTGCGGCCTACATCGCCGAGAACAACCTTTCGTGGGACGATTTCCCGGCATTCAAGTGGTGCCGCGAGAAGGGTGAGGGCTGGTACCTTCCGTCGATCGACGAACTGCTGAACATCGGCCATAATTACAGCGGCGGGACGCGTGTGCAGTCCAGCCGCCAGGCCCGTAACCGGTTCAACAACGCCCTCAAGAATAACGGCGGCAAGCGTATGGATCGGCTGGTTTACTATTTCTCCTCGACCGAGAAGGACGAGAAGTCGGCTTTTACGTCGCATATGGGGATCGAACCTCCCTATGTCGTCGAAATTCCCAAGTATAACAATTTCCTGGTGCGCGCCGTGCACAAGTTCTGAACCGCCGGGAGAGAGCCGGAGAAACACAAAGGGCATCCGATCGGATGCCCTTTGTATTTAAGATTAGCTCTTAAAATACTTATTTCTTCTCTTCGAAGAATTCCTTGACCTGGTCGTTGGGAATGATGCCTTCCTTGAACATGTAAGCACCGGTCTTGTCCGACTTGACCATCTTGATGCACTTCGTAAAGTTCTTACCCGTGCCGGTTTTCAGTGTTGCGACTACTTTCTTTGCCATAGAGCTTCAAAACTATTTAATTTCACGGTGAACGGTGACCTTCTTCAAGAACGGATTGTACTTTTTACGCTCCAGACGGTCGGGGGTGTTCTTTTTGTTTTTCGTCGTGATGTAACGGGACATTCCCGGAACTCCGCTCTGTTTCTGTTCGGTGCATTCGAGAATGACCTGAACCCTGTTGCCTTTCTTTGCCATTTGTTACTTTGGTGTTTTAGTAAACGGACTTGGGTGCGGCAGCCTCGCGCAGTGCTACTGCAAGACCCTTCTTGTTGATTGTTTTCATTCCAGCTGCCGACACCTTCAGGGTGATCCAGCGGCCTTCCTGCTCGGACCAGAAACGCTTGGTTTTCAGATTGGGGCTGAATTTGCGTTTGGTCTTGTGGTGCGAGTGCGAGACGTTGTTGCCCACGATCGCTACCTTGCCTGTGATTTCGCAAACTTTCATTGTTGTTTTCGCTAAATTTGTTCGTTATTCCCGTAAGGGAGTGCAAATATAAGGAAAAAATGAGAATTAAAGATTAATAATCCACATTAATTTTCCGGTGCGTGGTCTATTGTATTGGTTTTTAGCGTTTAACGTAACGGTATCGAAAGTGCGAAACGTGCCCCTCCGCTGTAATTTGTGTCGAGTTTTATCGTGCCGCCCAGGGCCGAGGCGATCAGCCGGCACACGGTCAGCCCGAGCCCGAGCCCTTGCGAGAAGGTGTCGAGCTTGACGAAGCGTCCGAAAATATGCTCGGCCTCGCAAGCCGGGATGCCGGGCCCCGAGTCGGTTACCGTGAATGTGATGCGGCGGTTGCCGCCGTCCAGCGTATATGCGAGCGTGATTTCTCCGTCGGCCGCGAAATGTACGGCATTGCGCAGCATTTCGGTGATGGCTTTGGATATTAGCATGCACGAAGTGTGCAGGTGGAATTTCTCGCATGCCGGGACGAAACGGATACTCACCGCCCGGGAACTGGACTGTGAGACCTTCTGAATACACTCCTGGCAGCATTCGTTGATGTCGGTCGGGCTCATGGCCGGCGGGGTTTCCGACGATTCGAGTCCGGCGACGTAGAGTACGTCGTCCACGAGTTTTTGCAGGTAGCCGCTGTTTTCCTGGATGATGCCGATATAGGATTGCCGTTCGGCGGCATCGGCATCGTCCGAGGCTGCGGCCAGCTCCGCAAACCCGACGATGGAGTTGAGCGGCGTATTGATTTCGTGTGTGATGTTGCGGATGAAGATGCCCTTCATCCGGTTGCTCTCTTCGGCGGCCCGCTTCGCGCGGGCGAGGTGGCGGTTCATGCGGAGCATCACCGCGATGAAGACGGCGGCCAGCAAGAGGATGCACGCCAGGCCGATGGTGCCCAATTGGGTGCGGTGCAGGCGCTCTTCCTGCGCCTGCTGGTGCAGTTCGGCCTTTTCCACGTTCAGCCTGTTGACGTCGAGCAGCGTGGCGAATTCCCCGAGCGTCTTTTCGTTGTCGTCGTTGACTTGTTTGTGGTAGAGTTCTGTGTAATGCTGTATGTCCCGGTAGGCGGCTTCGAAATTGCCGAGGGCGGCGTAGGCGGCTGCACGGTTTTCATAGAGGTAGTAGAAATAGGATTCCTTGTATCCTTCTCTTTCGAACGACCTGATCAATTTGTCGATTGCGGCGATCATCTTGCCGTATTCGTGCGAATGGTTGTAGATGGCGACCTCGATTTCAGCGAGTTTGATCTCCGAGAGGTTGCCGTTCTGCCCGGCCTTGATCTCGTTGAAAAGTGCTTTGGCTTTGTCGGTCTGGCCTGTCTGGGCGAGCAGGTGCGTTTCCTTGGCCTTCAGACCCCAGATGTAGTCCGGTAGCGGAATGCATGCCTTGCCTTTTTCGACGGCTTCTGCGGCTTCGGGATAGCGTTGCAGATCCATCAGCATGGTCGCGAGTTCCGAATAGAGGTTCGAGAGATGGAATGTGTTGAGCCCGTTCTGGATGATGAAATCGATTGCCTTCCGGTAGTATTCCACAGCGGGTTTTTTCAATCCGCGGGTGCGGTAGATGTGTCCGAGCTGTTTGTATGCCTCGGCGGTTGCGGGTTTGTAATTGTCCTTTTCGGCCTGCGACATATACTGCTCCAGTTCGTATTGGGCGAGCGTGTATTGCGCCTGTTTGGTATAATAGAGAATCAGCCGCGACCAGGTGAAGTAGTAATACTTGATCTGGTCATTCTTGCGGGCGAAATCCTGCACGCGGGGAATCCATGCCTTGAGCGAGTCGAGGTTGTTGTTGAAATAGTAATGGTCGGCTTTCAAGCTCAGGGCAACGGCCTGCATCCGGATGTCGTGCTTCTCGCCCGAGAGCCGGAACAGCGTGTCCGCCTTGCTGAGGACGGCCGTGTCGCGTATGTTGTTGTTGCACCAGCGGTAATAGGCGTAAAGTGTACTCTCTACTTGTTGGTGGCTTTCGTTTTCAGCATGGGCCGTGGTGAGGAGCATACCGAACAACACCGACAGGAATAAGGTTCTTTTCATTTTGCGCTGGGCTGAATTGCTGCAAAAATAAGCTAAATTGTTTGCAAAAACAAACGGATCAGCCGTAATTTGAAACTATTTGCCCGGTTGGGCGGCGAGCAACTCTTCTTCGAGCAGTTCGATGGCGGCCGTTCCCGCTTCGCGGATGATCTGCGTGCGGTCGCCTTTGGCATGGATCAGCCGGGCCGTGGTGCGCAGGGGCGAACTGACGGCGATCCATACCGAACCGACCGGGTATTCGGGGGTGCCGCCCGTGGGGCCTGCGATCCCTGTCGTGGCGATAGCGTAGTGTGCATTTGCCAGATGGCGGACGCCTTCGGCCATCTGGCGTACGACCTGTTCGCTGACGGCGCCGTAGCGGGCTATCGTATCGCAGCAGATGTTTACGAAGTTCTGCTTGGCATCGAGGCTGTAAGTCACTACGCCGCATTTGAAATAGGCCGAGGCACCCGGCATGGCCGTGAAGCGTGCCGCGATGGTACCGCCCGTGCAGCTTTCCGCCGTGGCAAGGGTCTGGATGCGGTCGGTCAGGAGTTTATGCACCCGCTCCTCGGGCTGCTGACGCATGCAGGATGTGAGGGCGAGGAGTGCACCGATGGTTGAGGCAAGTATTCTATGCATGGGACGAATGTATTATTTACCGTTGAGTTCGTCGCGCAGCAGGCTGATGGCGAAGGCGCTGGCCCGGTCGATGATCTGCCCGCGGTCGGAACCGCACTGTTTGAGGATGGCGGTCGTCCGGTGTGGGGTCGCCACGGCGATCCATACCGTGCCGACCGGCTTTTCGGCGGAGCCGCCCGCGGGGCCTGCGATACCGGTGGTCGCTATGGCGTAGTCGGCACCCGAGATCCGTCGTGCCCCTTCGGCCATTCGCCGTGCGACCTCTTCGCTGACGGCGCCGTGGCGGGCAATGACCTCCGGGTCTACGCCCAGGATATCGTGTTTCGAGGCGTTGCTGTACGAAACTACGCCGCAGAGGAAATAGGCCGAAGCACCCGGCATGGCCGTGAAACGTGCCGCGATGTTGCCTCCGGTGCAGCTTTCCGCCGTGGCGAGGGTCAGCCCGCGCTCGGTGAGCAGCTTGTGTACCAGTTCCTGCATGGTGGCCGTTTCGTACCCGATGATGTTGTGGGGGATGATTTTCCGCAGTGCCTCGAATTGCCGTTCGATCTCCTTCGAAACGCTTTCGCCCTCGACCTCATAGGCCGACAGGCGCAGCCGTACGGCGCCCGGATTGGGCAGGTAAGCCAGTTTCAGGTAGGATGGCAGGGCGTTTTCCCATGCTTCGATCTTTGCGGCGAGCATCGACTCGGGCAGCCCGGCCGTGATCATCGTGCGGTGCACGATCTGGCGCAGTTCGAAATGCGCTTTCAGGCGCGGCATCACTTCGTCCTGCATCAGGTGTTCCATCTCGTAGGGGACACCGGGCAGCGAGACCACCACCTTGCCGTTGCGTTCGAACCACATGCCCGGAGCCGTGCCGTGGGCGTTGAACAGCACCGTGCAGCAGGCCGGAACCATCGCCTGCCCGCGGTTGAGTTCGTTGAACTCGATGCCGCGCCCTTCGAGCATGCGTTTCACATGGTCGGCGACCCGTTGGTCGGGCACCAGTTCGCAGCCGAACATTCCGGCCAGGGTCTTTTTGGTGATATCGTCTTTGGTGGGGCCGAGCCCCCCGGTGATGACGACGACGTTGGAATCTCCCAGGGCGCGTTCCACGCTCCGGACGATCTGTGTGCTGTCGTCGCCGATCGAAACCTTTTCGTGTACGACGATGCCGGCGGCGTTGAGGTGCTTGGCGATGGATACGGAGTTCGTATCCACGATCTGGCCGATGAGGATTTCATCGCCGATGGTGATGATCGTTGCTTTCATGGCAATATTTGAGGCTCAGGATGCGGGCTGTTTCTTGCGGGTGTCCGGTTCGTTATCCGCAGGTCGTGCCGGGCTGTTCTGTGTTTCCGGTGACGGGTTCGGCACCGATTCTGCAGGTGCGGCGGCCTGTGTTTGGGCTGTCGCGGCGGTTTCCGTTCCGGGTGCGGCCTTCCCGGCTTCCGGTGCCTGTGCGCCTGAAGCCGTCGCTGCTGCGGCTTTTGCCTCAGCGGCCTGAGCAGCAGCCCGGGCCTCTTCTTCGGCTCTCGCTTCTGCGGCTGCCTTGGCGGCTGCGGCCGCTTCGGCATCGGCGATCAGCGAACGGCAGATTTCGCCGACCAGCCCCGGCCCTTCGTAGATGTAACCGGTGTAGAGTTGCAGGAGGTCTGCGCCTGCGTCGAGCATCGCCTTGGCATCGGCGGGGCTCATGATGCCGCCCACGCCGATGATCGGAAAGTTGCCGCCCGAGCGGGTGTGGATGCGCCGCACGACCTCTACGGCCCGTTGGGTGAGCGGTGCGCCGCTCAGGCGGCCGCTGCCGATCTTGTCGAGCGCCATGTGGCTCGTATGCAGCCCTTCGCGGCGGTGGGTGCCGTTGGTGGCCACGATGCCGTCGAGCGGTGTTTCGAGCAGGATGTCGCTGATTTCGTCGATGACTTCGTCCGACATGTCGGGCGACACCTTGAGCATGATCGGCCGGTACTGGTTCTGCCCGCGGCGGAAGTCGAACAGCGGATCAAGTATCTGGAGTATGTGCGTGCGTGTGTAGGTGGTGCCTTCGCGGCAGGAGTTGTCGCAGCTGATGTTCACCGTGAAATAGTCCGCATACTGGTAGAGGTTGCGGAAGAGTCGGAGGTAATCCGCGGCCGCATTTTCGGGGGGCGTCACAGTGTTCTTGCCGATGTTGCAGCCCACGATGATCCCTTCGTGCGGGCGGCGCAGGTGGCAGATTGTCTTGTCCAGGCCGCGGTTGGAGAGCCCGATGCGGTTGATGATGGCGCGGTCTTTGGGCAGCCGGAACACGCGCGGGCGCGGGTTGCCTGCCTGCGGGCGCGGGGTGACGGTGCCTATCTCGATGAACCCGAACCCGAGCGCCGCCAGTTCACGGTAGGCCTCGCCGTTGCGGTCGAAGCCCGCGGCCAGGCCGATGGGATTGGCGAATTTTACACCGAAGACCTCGCGTTCGAGCGCCGGGTGCCGTACGGTGTAACATTTGCGCAGGAACCAGCGCCCGCCGGGTATGAGCCCGATGATGCGCAACAACAGAAGCGCCACATGGTGTGCCCGCTCGATGGTAAGCGAGAAAAGGATGGGCTTTATGATTCTCCGGTACATTTTCTTAAGGGCATTGTCCGTGGCCGCAAAGGTACTAAAAAAGAATTGATTTCGCTAAAAGTATTCCCTGCGGTAGCGGTAGTGGTCGCGCATGGCCTCGAAATCGGCGGGCCGCGCCTTGAGGCGGCAGCTTTCGGCTTCGATGTCATAGGCGTCGCGGATGGTCGTGCAAAGCTCCTGCCACGAGATCGGCCGCGGGACGGAGGGGGCGGCTTCGGAGGGGTACCAACCCCGGAGCGGGAGGCCGAAGAAGCCGGCCAGCGTGGCGACGGACATGGCCGTAGCGGTGGCTTTGCCCTGCTCGGAGTAGCCGGCGACGTGGGGCGTGGCGAGCAGCGTGCGGTCGAGCAACTGCGGGTCGAGGTGCGGTTCGTGTTCCCAGACGTCGAGCACGCAGGGATGGCCGCTCCGCAACAACGCGTCGCCGTCGACCACTTCGCCGCGCGAGGAGTTCATCACCACGGCGCCCGGTTTCAGGCGGGCGAGCAGCCCCTCGCCGGCCATGTGCCGCGTCGAGGCGTCGAGCGGCGTGTGAAAGGTGAGTATGTCGGCTTGGCGTGCGACCTCTTCCAGCGGCAGGAACCCGCAATGCTCGCGCTCTTCGCGCGGCGGGTCGCAGCAGACGACGCGGAAGCCCCACAGGCCGGCGTATTCCCGGATGAGGGAACCCACATGCCCGACGCCCACGATGCCCAGCGTCCGCTGTGCGGGCTCCCACCCCTGTGTACGCGCGAGGTGGGCCAGTACGGCGCCCGCCCATTGCAGTACGCCGCGGGCGTCGCAGCCTGCTGCCGTGGCGACCCGTATGCCGTGCGCCGCGCACCATGCCGTGTCGATG
>ERZ773168.3807-NODE-3807-length-10391-cov-4.564048_pt1 | contig 10391 bp, 6 predicted proteins | sample MGYA00511261_ERZ773168 | MGnify/ENA primary metagenome ERZ773168 (study PRJEB29015, sample SAMEA2737855) | human gut metagenome | biome: human gut; feature: human-associated habitat; material: faeces | place: China | collected 2012 ... | reverse complement strand
AGCCACGCACCGACGAGGGGGGGGGTAAGTTACTATTGAGAAGCGATGACTGGATGCGTGGCTACGATAACGTTAAGGAAATTTTCACGCATGACGAAAGAATCGAAAAAGAATTTTATGATTTTTTGACCATGGATATTCTTAATCGTTGTGGAAATTCAAATTATTTTCTTCTTGCGACAGAATCGTGGATATTCTCACACCCCTTAATCAAAGCCGTTCCACTAGATATCAACGCAACCTTACCTTTTGGTGCAATTCATTCAAAAAAGCCATCAGAACCAGTTAAAAAATTTTTAAGGATTGTTGACTTTGTTAATTTGGAGTACAAGAACTTTCAGCTTTGGTAGGAACTATTGGAAGAAATCCAGACGAGATTCGCATTCTTGTAGTTCCTTGCATAAAAGCACTATTAGTTAGTTCGGCATCAAAAGGTCGTCCGCATCGAACTGGACGACCGAATCACCTAACTCACCGACGAGTCTTTATCTTCTTAGACACAAACCACGTAAAGAAGACAGGAATAAAGAACGTCGTGATAAACGTGGCTGCCAGCATGCCGCCCAAAACGCCTGTACCCATGGACTGACGGGCTGCTGCACCAGCGCCGGTTGCTGTGGCTAGAGGAATGACGCCCAAGATGAAGGCCATTGAGGTCATCACAATCGGACGAAGACGGAGTTTTGCAGCCTCGAGCGCGGCTTGCCTTGCCTCCATTCCTTCTTCCATCTTTTGGGCTGCAAACTCCACAATCAAAATGGCGTTCTTAGCCGTCAGACCGATCAGCACAAGCAAGCCGATCTGGAAGTAAATATCGTTCGAGAAACCGCGGAAATACGTCGCTACAAGCGCACCCAGCACGGAGTAAGGCACTGCCATTACAACGGCAATCGGAAGCGACCAGCGCTCGAACTGTGCGGCAAGAATCAGGAACACAATGATCAAGCCGAAGGCAAACGCAGCGGCCGAAGAACTTCCGATACGTTTTTCATGGAAGGCCTGCCCCGTCCAGTCAACGTAGTAGCCGCTCGGCAGATATTGGCTCTCGGCATCCACAGCCTGAATCACGTCACCGGTGGAATAGCCCTGCGCCGCATTAACGTTCATAGACGCAGCCAAGAAACCGTTTTCTCGTTTCAACGATTCCGGGCCTGAAGTGCGTTCCACATGGGCCAACGTCGAAAGAGGAACCATCTTCCCGGTATCAGAACGGACATAAAGCTCACCTAAGGATTCCGGTGTCATGCGGTACGGAGCATCGGCTTGAATAATGACGCGGAAGATTTTTCCAATACGCGTAAAGTCGTTGACGTACTTGCCGCCCATGAAATATCCGAGCGTGTCATAAACGTCCGAAATAGCCACGTCCATTGCCAGAGCCTTAGCCTCATCAACCGTAAGGTAGAGCTGAGGTGCATCCGCCTGAATCATCGAGCGGGCCGAACTGATTTCAGGTTTTGCAACCAAACGCTGTCGGAAATCTTCGGCCACTTGCTGCAGTTCAAGCGGATTGTCCGATTCTCGGGATTGAATATAGAAGTCCAAACCGCCGGCACGACCCAGGCCGCGGATCGGCGCCGGATTCACAGCCTGACCCACGGCATCCGTGCGTGCGTTCACCAGCGTTTGAAGCTGACGGCGAATCGTTTCTGCACTGCGCGTTCTCTGATCCCAGGGTTTTAACTGAACAATCAGGGAAGCGGCATTGGATTTCGTATCGTTTGCGATCGTATCGTTTGCCACCAATGCAGTAACGTTCTCAACTTCGGGGATCTTGCGGATTTCTCGACTCAAGTCTGTGACCACCACACCAGTACGGTTCAGAGTCGCGCCTTCCGGCAGCTGAATCGCCACGCGCAAAATGCCTTGGTCTTCGCGAGGAACGAAAGAAGTCGGAACGATCTGCAGGAACTCCCAGCATCCGACGGTGACAGCGACAAGAATCGCAGCCGTAAACCAGCGATGGCGAAGATTAAAGGACACACCCTTGATGTAGTTCAGCTTGAAGCGCTCAAAGCCGTCGTTAAAGAGCCGGAAGATTTTGAAAGGCTTGCTCTTATTTCTGAGCAAAATAGCACACAGAGCCGGCGTCAGCGTTAACGCCACGAAGCCGGAGAGCACAACAGAAACACCGATGGTCACCGCAAACTGACGATACAGCTCACCGGCGATACCACCTAAGAACGCGACCGGTGTGAAAACCGTACTCAGCACCAGCACAATAGCCACCAGAGCTCCGGCTACTTCTTTCATGGCCTTCTGAGAAGCCTGGAAAGCGTTGAGCTTTTCCGTCTCCATAATACGTTCGACGTTTTCAAGCACGACGATCGCATCGTCCACCACAATACCGATGGCCAGCGTCATCGCAAATAACGTCAAAGTATTAAGAGAGAAATTCAGAGCCCATAGACCTGCAAGGGTACCGATCAAGGAAACCGGCACAGCAAGCATCGGGATAAGGGTCGCGCGCCAATTTTGCAGGAAGAGATACACAACCAAAAGCACGAGAAGACCGGCTTCCAGTAAGGTTTGAACCACCTCATTAAGGGCAGCCTCGACGAATCTTGAGTTATCGTCCGTAATCACATAAGCGATATCATCCGGGAAGTTCTTGGAGAGCTCCTGAAGCCGCTTTTTGACATCCACAGCCGTCTGCATGGCGTTAGCGCCTGTCTGCAGGTAAACAGCAAACGTAACGCTCGGAACATCGTTTAATTGGTTGTATGCCTCATAACTGCGGTTTCCGACTTCGACCCGGGCAATGTCGTGAATGCGAACAATACCGTCAGCACCGCGCGAACGGACGGTGATATTGCCGAACTCTTCCGGTGTCAGCAACTGACCTTTTGTGCGAATCGTATAAACCAGCTGCTGATCATCAGTCGTCGGAGACGTACCGACTTTACCGGCAGCGTACTGATTGTTCTGCTCTTCGATCGCTTTGCGCACATCGATGGCCGTAATGCCGAGCTGAGCCATTTTCTTCGGATTCAGCCAAATACGCATCGCGCTTTGTGCGTTACCGAAAACGTCTGCGTCACCGACGCCGGGGACGCGTTTGATTGCATCCACTACGTTCAGATTCACGTAGTCAGCGAGCTGAATCGGTTTTAGAGTGCCATTCGGAGAATAAAACGGCACGATCATCAGCGTTTCTTCGCTGCGCTTACGGACGTTCACGCCGTTCTGTCGAACGCTTTCCGGCAACCGTCTTTCTGCAGATCGCACGCGGTTATTGATCTCCAGCATCGCGTCGTTCGGATTTGTACCGACTTCGAACGTGCAGGTAATACGAACATTTCCGTTCGAACGGATGGAAGTTTCGTAATAAAGCAGGCCTTCAACACCGGAGAGCTGATCCTCGATTGGCGCAGCAACTGTCTTAGCCAATGTCTGTGCGTCGGCCCCTTCGTAGGAAGTAGAAATAAAAACAACCGGCGGCGTGATGTCAGGGTATTGGCCCATCGGCAGGACACGTCCTGCGAGCAGGCCCGCAATCACGATCAAAATCGACAGGACAGATGCGAAAATCGGTCGCCGAATACAGAATTGAGAAAGCATTTCGGTTCACCTATCGCAAGTTATTTTTCAGTCGGCTTTGAAGCGGTTTTCTTGTCTTGGTTTAAGGCCACCTTGGCCTTGTCTCTGAGTTTCTGGATCTGATCAATGATCACAAGATCTCCGGATTTGAGGCCGGAGGTGATAATCCAATCTTTGCCTGACCAGCGACCCACCGTCACAGACTGAGCCCTCGCGACACCGTCTTTGTATAAATAGACGCTGTAAGTTCCGTCGGGCAGCTGGCGCACCGCCGATTGAGGAATCAGATAAACGCCCTTCTGTGTGCCGAGCGTCAAACGGATCGTCACGTATTGTCCCGGAAGCAGCTCAGCAGAACGTTCAATCTCCGCGCTTAGCGAACGGGTACCCGTCTGAGGATCGATTTGAGTAGCGGCAAAATTAATGCGCGCAGGAACTTCCACGCCTGTTTTCTCATGCACCACACTCACTGGAGAGTCTTCGGTGATCGTGAATCCGTGCAGATCATTATCGCTTAAAGAAAAGCGAGCCTTAAGTTGATCATCCTGTGTAATATCGGTTAAGGCCGAATTGTTGGCGGTTACCAGTGTTCCGGGATTGATTAAAGACCTGCCGGCAATTCCGCTCACAGGCGCTTTAACCGACGTGTAATCAAGTTGAATTTTGGTTTGCAGCGCTTTAGCCTTTGCTGCCGCTAGATTTGCCTTACAGGACTCCAAGGCGCTGATGCGGTCTGAATATTCTTTTTCGCTTACAGCATTAACTTTGCGCAAAGCTGCAAATCGCTTGGCTTCTCTCTCCGCCTGTTTCAGTTCCACCTGCGCTTGAATAACCGACGCTTCTGCGCTCTGATTAGCGGCATCGAAAGGTGCCGGATCAATCGTAAAGAGCACATCGCCTTGTTTGACGCTCTGTCCTTCAGCATAGTGCCGCTGCAGCACGGGACCAGTCACTTGAGGATAAACAATCACGGCTTTAGAACCTTCCGTCTGCCCGAACACTTCGGCCACATACGGCTGAGTGGTAGGTTCGGCTTTAAGCGTTGTTACTTGAATGGCTTGAACTTTCTGCTTGACTGCTTCTTTGTCATTACATGCGGTTAAACAGGATATGAGGCCTAAGATGCATATAAGGCTGAGGATTGTTCGTTTCAGCATGATGTGTTATGTATTTTTTTTCGTCGACAAATGTGAGAATACCTCAAACGAAGGCCTTCTCATAAGTAAACTCATGCTCCACAGTATTTGTCCTATAGTCTACAAAAGAGGAATAGTTGCCCTAATATCTCTCTTGGGACGGAAATCGATCAACGGAGGTTTTAGACACCTAACGCCTGATTTCACCCATGATTTCGGTGTTCTGAATCGAATTTAGTCTGCAAATCTTTTTCACAAAAATTTTTTGATGATGAAAAAATCCCGACTTCAACGGGTAAGTCAAAATCGGGATTGAATTATTAATTCAGAGGCGAATTACTTGAAGAGCTTGCCGAGCTTTTCGAAGAAACTTTTTCTTTCCGGCGCGTGATGATCTTTCTTGCTGTGATTGATCGACGCATCGAACTGTCTCAGGATGTCCTTCTGTTCAGTCGTCATATTTACCGGAATCTCCACAGTGGTATGAACGTACAGGTCGCCCTTCTCAGCATTGCGAACACTACGGATGCCGTGGCCTCTCAAGCGGAAGGTCTTTCCGGACTGAGTCCCCTCGGGAATGCGCAATGTGGCTTTGCCCGTTAACGTCGGGACTTCGAGTTCACCTCCGAGCGCCGCCGTCACAAAACTCATGGGCATCTCCATGTGCAGATCCTGCCCGTCACGTTCAAAGATGTCATGGGGCTTGATGCGAATGCGAATGTAAAGATCGCCTGCGGGGCCGCCGTTTTGTCCGGGCGATCCGCGGTCGGGAATACGCATACGGTTGCCGTCATCCACACCGGCGGGAATCGTAATCTCGAGTTCTTTCTTCTCTTCCTGCATACCGGTGCCGTGGCACTTGTGGCAGGGATGAGGAATGTACTTGCCGGTTCCGTGGCAGCGCGGACAGGTCTGCTGAATCTGGAAGAAGCCGGCGCCGGCGCGGACATAACCGCTGCCGTGACAGGTCGGGCAGGTTTCTACCTTCGTGCCCTTTTCTGCACCGGATCCGCCGCAGGCTGTGCACTTGCTCCAGGAGGGAACCTTAATCTTTGTCTTGTAGCCTTCTGCGGCTTGTTCAAGCGTGATATCGAGGTCATAAATCAGATCTTCACCGCGGAACATCTGCTTATTCTGTCCGGAGCTGCGGGCGTGTCCTCCGCCGAAAATCTCGGAGAAAATATCGCCCATGTCGCCGAACTGAGAAGCATCAAAACCTCCGAACCCCCCGAATCCGCCGGCACCGGGGCCTCCGGCTCCGCCGTTGAACGCAGAACGGCCGTAACGGTCATAAGCCGCGCGCTTCTGCTCATCCTTCAGCACTTCATAGGCTTCGCCTACTTGTTTGAATTTTTCTTCGGCATGCTTGTCCCCTTTATTGCGGTCAGGGTGATACTTCATCGCCATACGGCGATAACCTTTCTTGATCTCTTCCTGAGTAGCAGTACGGGAGACTCCCAGTACCTCGTAATAATCAAAATCTACTTCGTCAGCCATTCTTTACGGAATTCGGTTATAGGGTAAAAACCCTTACTTTCGTCTCTTTATCTACGCCATGAGGCCGCAACCTTACGGAAACGGCCTCATTGTCGTTAGCTACAGTCTAACAAGTTTCAGAATTAGACTTCTTTGAAGTCGGCATCGACGACATCGTCATCTTTCTTCTGAGACTTCGGAGCTTCCTGCTGAGCACCCGGCTGTGCCTGCTGCTGATTCAGCTTCTCGCCGATCTTCTGAGCAGCAGTCATCAAGGCGTCAGTACGTTTTGTGATCAGATCCTTGTCTTCGCCCTTAACGGCTTCTTCAAGGTCGTTAATCGCTGTTTCGCAGGCAGCGCGGTCAGCGCCGTCAACCTTTTCACCGAGGTCCTTCAGGGTCTTACGAACCTGATGGATGCTGGATTCGGCTGTGTTGCGAGCCTGAGCCAGTTCGGCACGGCGGCGGTCTTCTTCCTTGTTGGCTTCAGCATCGGCAACCATTCTTTCGACGTCGGCGTCGCTCAAACCGGAGTTAGCCTTAATCGTGATCTGGTTTTCCTTGCCTGTTGCCTTGTCCTTAGCAGAAACATGGAGAATACCGTTGGCGTCGATATCGAATGTCACTTCGATCTGCGGCAGTCCTCTCGGAGCCGGAGCGATGCCTTCAAGGTTGAATTCGCCAAGCAGTTTGTTGTCAGCTGCCATTTCACGTTCGCCCTGGTAAACCTTAATGGTTACGGCAGGCTGATTGTCTTCGGCAGTAGAGAACACCTGAGAGTGCTTTGTCGGGATCGTGGTGTTGCGCTTGATCATCGGAGTCATCACGCCGCCCAGGGTTTCGATACCGAGGGTAAGCGGTGTAACGTCGAGAAGAAGAACGTCGCTACGGTCACCGGACAGAACAGCACCCTGAATAGCAGCACCCATAGCAACTGCTTCATCCGGGTTCACGTCCTTACGCGGATCCTTCTTGAAGAAGTCCTTAACAGCTTCCTGAACAGCCGGCATACGTGTCTGACCGCCGACGAGGATGACGTCGGAGATATCTTCAACAGTAGCGTTGGCGTCCTTCAGGGCTTTGCGGCAAGGTTCGATCGTCCTTTCGATCAGATCTTCGCAGAGGCTTTCGAGCTTAGAACGTGTCAGTGTGATGTTCAGATGTTTCGGACCTGTTGCATCAGCAGTGATGTAAGGCAGGTTGATTTCTGTTTCCTGACGGCTGGACAGTTCGATCTTGGCCTTTTCAGCGGCGTCTTTCAAACGCTGCAGAGCCAAAACGTCCTGGCTCAGGTCAATGCCTGTGTCTTTCTTGAATTCTTTGATGACGTAGTCAACGATTCTCTGGTCGAAGTCTTCGCCGCCAAGGAATGTGTCACCGTTGGTAGACAGAACTTCAAACTGTTTTTCACCGTCAACATCGGCTAAGTCGATGATGGAGATATCGAATGTGCCGCCGCCCAAGTCATAGACAGCGATTTTACGGTCTCCCTTACCGCCTTTATCAAGACCGAAAGCCAAAGCAGCGGCTGTCGGTTCGTTAATGATACGGCGGACATCCAAACCGGCGATCTTACCGGCGTCCTTAGTAGCCTGACGCTGAGAGTCATTGAAGTAAGCCGGAACAGTAATAACGGCTTCTTTAACTTCTTCACCGAGGTAGTCTTCGGCGGTCTTCTTCATCTTACGAAGAATTTCAGCAGAAACCTGCTGCGGAGCCAAATCCTTGTCGCCGAGAACCTGAACCCAGGCGTCGCCGTTGGCAGCCTTGATAATCTTGTAAGGCATCAGTTTGATGTCTTTCTGAACTTCCTTGTCGTCATAGCGACGGCCGATCAAACGCTTGATCGCGAAAAGCGTGTTGGCAGGATTCGTAACAGCCTGACGTTTTGCAGGAGCGCCGACAAGCACTTCTTTTTCAAGATATGCAACGACGGAAGGTGTGGTGCGAGCACCTTCGCTGTTTTCGATCACGCGAACCTTGTCACCTTCAACGACCGCGACTGCGGAGTTTGTTGTACCAAGGTCAATACCAATAATTTTTCCCATGATAAATTTCCTCCTCTATCTAATCTCTGAATCTTGTTAAAAATCAAATTAGTTTGCTACTTTTACCATGCTGTGTCTTACAACACTTTCACGGTACATGTAACCTTTCTGGAATTCTTCTGCGATGATGTTCTCACCGAGCTCATCATCTTCCACATGCATCACTGCGTTGTGGAAATCCGGATTGAATTCCTGACCAACTGCCTCAATTGGTTTTACTCCAACGGATTCCAGTGTAGTCATAAGCTGTTTGTAGATCTTCTCCATTCCTTCTACGAACGGAGCATTCTTCTCCTCCTCCGGTACGGAACCAAGTCCACGCTCGAAGTTATCCACAACCGGAAGAATCTTTTCTATGATATCTTTCGCTCCGATCTCGTACATCTGGGATTTCTCCTTCTCAGATCTCTTGCGGAAGTTATCAAACTCTGCCATCTGACGAGTAACGCGGTCTATGAGTTCCTCGATCTTCTCGTCTTTCTTGTCCTTCTTCTCTTTCTTTCCGAAGAACTTTTTCTTACCTTCTGATGCTGCTTCTGAATCTCCTTCAGTCTCAGTTGCTTCCTCTGTCGCTTCTTTCGCTTCAGTCTCAACTTCCTGGGCATCTTCTGTTTCTACTGTCTCTTCAGCTTCTGCCTGCTCTTTCGCAGCCTTTGCTTTCGCCTCTTCAACAGCTTCTTTTACCATATCTTCTTTGCTCATGTTCTCTGTCACCAGCTTTCTACCTTTCTATCCTTTTGGCTCTTTATTATAAATCGCATCCAACTCACTTTGCAGCGTTTTCAGCGTCTTCATGACATGTTCATAATCCATTCTCTTCGGACCGATGATTCCAATCGTTCCTTTCATGCCTTCTCCCAGTTCATAAGTGGCGGTAACAACACTGCAGTCTTTCATAGTCTTAACCGGAGTTTCATCTCCGATGTAAACCTGTATGCCGTTGTTCTCCTCACTTGCCAGTGTCTCTGTCACCAGATCTGCCAGCTGCTGTTTCTCTTCAAATGCACTGATGATCTCCTGTGCGCTCTGCTTATCACTAAGCTCCGGATACTTGAAAATATTCGTCGCGCCACTGGTGTAAATCTCCATGTCGTCATCCAGCTGGATCACATTCGCTACTGCATCCAGGACACTGCTCATCACTCCACTGTGGATCCCTGCCTGTTCTTTCAGTCTTGCGATCACTCCCAGATTGATCTGCTCTAGCGAAGTTCCGTTCAGCGAAGTATTCAGAAGCATATTCAGCTTCAATAGTGCTTCATTGCTGAGCGGCTCATCCAGTGTCACGATCTGGTTCTTTACAATGTTGCCTTCCATCACGATCACAACGATCAGCTGATGGTCATCAACCTGTGAAAGCTGGATAAATTTTAATTTGTTCCCGTTGTAAGTCGGAGTCGAAATCATCGTCGCATAATTCGTGTTGTTCGCAAGAACCTTTGCAACCTGCTTCAGAAGTTCTTCCATCTTGTCAGCCTTCTCAAGCATCTGACCTTTGATTTCGGTAATCTCCTGTTCTTTCTGGCTCATCAGCATATCCACATACCATCTGTAACCTTTATCCGACGGAATCCTTCCTGCTGATGTGTGAGGCTGCATGATATAACCAAGCTCTTCGAGATCTGCCATCTCATTCCGGATCGTTGCCGAACTTAAATTCAGATCCGTATACTTGGAAATCGTTCTGGATCCCACAGGCTCTCCGGTCTCAAGATAGTTCTTAATGATTGCATGTAAGATCTTCGTCTTCCGCTCACTAAGTTCCTGTATGGCTTCCATATGCTACCTCCTTTTTGTTATTAGCACTCGTTATGTCTGAGTGCTAACATTTTCTACGCTTATAAATGTACCACTTACTATTCACTTTGTCAACAGGGTTTATGATTTTTTTATTTTTAGTCCGTTTCCACCCGGATATGCTGTCGGATTCCAATTCAATCGGCAAACCATTCCGTTTGAATCGGAATCCCTTCTTTTCTGCCTGGTCGCCCCACTCCCTTCCTCCCAAACTCCCCACCCGACCGTCAAACAAAAAAATACACACCCCAGCCTCCCGGTCTGATGGTGTGCATTTCTTCTATTATATATAGTACATAGCCTGACTGTATTCACTGTATTCCTGATATTTTTGTTCGAGGTCAGAGAGAAACAGATTCTCAAGGATATCCTGTAGTCCTCTGTTCAGACGTTC
>ERZ773168.3806-NODE-3806-length-10393-cov-16.006868_pt1 | contig 10393 bp, 7 predicted proteins | sample MGYA00511261_ERZ773168 | MGnify/ENA primary metagenome ERZ773168 (study PRJEB29015, sample SAMEA2737855) | human gut metagenome | biome: human gut; feature: human-associated habitat; material: faeces | place: China | collected 2012 ... | reverse complement strand
AGGACGTTTAGACGCAAGAAGGACGCTGAAGAGCTTAGTTGCGGATTTGAGGTTAAGAAGATTAATATGATAGTTACGGCTTATTATGTAAAATTGCTAAAAACATCTTCTCAAGAAGAGTTGTGGAAAGCCTTGTTATCTCTTTTAGGCTTGAATGATATTCCTGCATCAATGAATGCTATTCTAGATATTTATTGTAAAGATGCTCATATCACTGACCTGCCTAAACATTATCAAGCATTTGCAGAATCAATAAAGCCAGAGTACTATCGGAAGTATGGATTTGAGATTATTGAAAATGAAATAATAAGTTATTCTCATCCCGATGAGAGCATGAAGGTTTTACTCAAGGATAAGGCAGCAGCAGAGGTATATACAAATACTAAATTCTCACATTTGAGTTGTTTGTGTTATGAACCGTCAAAATTGAAGTAAAAATGTTAGACGAACGGTGTGCTGAAAGAAGAACTATTGAAGGAATATTCTATTAATCAACGTATTAATCAGTTTGAAAGCAGAATAGGAATTAAAATTGCCTATCTTGATTGTCAATTGGAGGAACTTATTGATAAGATAGACTTCTTTGTCCGTACCTCACTGCCGCCAGTGGAAGGTATCTTCTTTGACGGACAGATATTCGATGCCTACAAGTTTGCAACGGATCTTATCAGGTCTGCCAGAAAATCCATTCTGCTCATAAACAACTATGTCGATGAATCTGTGCTACTTATACTGAGCAAACATAATCCTAGTGTGTCGGCCACAATCTATACACAAAAGATAACACCGTAGCTGCTGCTTGACCTTGAGAAACATAGCGACCAGCACCTGCCGATTAATATCAGAACCAACAGAAACAGTCATGACCATTTCCTGATAGTTGACGCTAAGGAGGTATATCATCGCTAAAAGAACTAGGCAAGAAATTGTTCACTTTCTCTAAGTTGCAAATAGAACCCGGCCTTATAATTGACAAACTGTAAAAATATAATTTATGAAAACCAGCGACACATCCCATACCCTAGAAGGTAGCATCCCAACTCCAAGCGGCTACCCTATCTACGAATACCCAGCATACACCTTAGTTGACAAGAAGTATGAAAATGACACAAGTTCCAGAAAAAAGTGATTACCCTCGACAGTGGTTATCACCTGGTTTTGGTTCCTCTTGGATGAAGCAAGACGAACATTCTTGCCGAAAGAGTTATTCGTACCATCTTAAGCAGTGTGTCGCTGGATGACATGCTCTGTCTGAGATTCACTAATAGGACTGCCAAGGTATGCATTCCCGACTGTAAACCTCATAGTATATGGTCTGCTAGTCAATAAGTAATAAAGGATCACCAATATTTTGTACGAGATGTTGATGATTCACCTTCTTGAAAATTTAACTTTAAAGTTTAACAGTAGAATTGAATTATTAGAATCACCGCAATTAAAATCGTATAATTTTATTACGGTGAATAAATATTTGTGGAACACCCTAGATAAATTTCAGCTCTCTATTTCCTTTTAATTTAGCTGATACCTCTATTGATATTAAATGTTCGTCATCATTTATATTAATACTTTCTACCTTTTCTATACTCCCTATTGTATTGTTTTTAATTCTTATTTCTTTTATTTCTGCTTCTTGATATGATGGAAAACTTTGTTTTTTTATTAATAATTTATTACCTATACTTAACTGAATATTTTTAACCTTAAGTTCTGCAATATTATTGCCATAAACATTAATCGGAGTATAAATAGTGCAAGATAATTGTTCCCACTTTTGAGCCAATAGTTCGTGTTTTAATAGTGTATTAAGAGAGTCACAATATGCAGATATAAATTTTAATATATCCTCAAAACTTTCAATGTCAATAATATTATCTATAATAGCTCCATGTGCTATTTCATTACGTTTATTGACCAAATCGTCAAGGCGCATTGCAACCATCCTTCGTTGTTGTTCTTTATCATGTGTTGATTCTGATAATAAATCTGATAGAGGGCTTAATTGGATGATATTACAATCAACATTACATATTCCAACAGAACTCATTAAGTCACAAACAATCTGATGTTTGTAGTTGCCCCCGTTACCCAAATATGACTCAGCTAAAATTTCATTTTTATTTTGAACAATAACTCTTTCGATATTTTTAGCAATGTGCTGTTCCGTGATATGAGAAAATTTAGCGTAATGGAGTTTGCTGTGCAATTTTGTAACATTAGTAAAATAACTGTCCCTTATTCTATTGTTTAAAGAACTGTATTGAGGTATAATATTCCTCAAGTTGTTTATATACTCCTTGAATACTTCTTCTATGAAAAACTCAAATGCACCATATAGCGATATTATATTTGCTCGATAGTTAAATATTTTTTCATCTGTCTGCTTGGATTGTATATACTTAATATCCTCATTTTCTATATGTTGCTTTGTAATAGCGTCTATTCTTTTTAAGACCTCAATATGGGTAGTAATACTATCCAATCTTTCATGTAACACAGTAATAGCATTAACCATCATAACCTTACAAAGAATTAAAATATTCTCTAAATATACGTATACGCTCTTTTATATTAGAAGGAGATGTATTTCGTCCATTTAATAACTCATCGTGCTTTTCAAATAAAATCTTTACACCTTCAATAATAGTATTTTTTTGAGCTATAAGAGTTTCTTCCTTTTCTAAGTTTTCTGAGAGGACAACCATTAATGGATCGTATACTACAGTTGCAGCACGCTTGGTCCAGCGATATATGTTTCCATCACTTTTCTTTTTCCACAAACAGAATGTTTGTTCGCCAAATATATCATATGCTAGTTTTATAGTACATTCAAATAAATTTCTGTAATATTGAATTGCCTCTTGTGGTAACCTATTTGCTCGTTCTAGGAATAAATCAAGAAATTTAGACAATGTGATATTTTCCCATAAATCTATTTGACGCATAGCAAAAAATCTCAAAACAGTTTCTACATCTTTCATAGTTCTGTATTTAGAATTTTCCCTCAATTCTAAACTTATTATATCATCACGTAAATTTTCTGTTTCTGTAGGCAATGGGATGTCAAAAATATCACAAAAGATTTGATTGCGAGCCAATTCAATAGTAAGGGTATTGAATATACCAGGATATAATGCATTACGATATTCTTGATCCTCTAGTTTTGCCCCTCCACTATTTATGCGAGAAAACACTAATTTCTTCAAGTCTGTGGCTGTTTTGTGGTCTTTTGCAGTTTCCTTTAATAGAATAATTGATGATATATATCTTCTATCAATACCTTTTCGTACTTGTTCTGGTAATGAGGAATATCTTTTACCATTAAGCTCTGGCCATATTTCTAAGCCTTCCAAGGCATATTTATCCTCATAAAACTCCTTAATCGCAGTTATTCGTTGAAGCCCATCCATTACTTCATATACTGAATATTCTTTCTCATACAAGAAAATTGGAGGAATAGGAACATTTATAATAAAAGACTCTATTAGTTTAGACTGCTTTACACTATCCCACCTAAGTCTTCTTTGGAAGTCTGGGTTTAGTATATAGTCTCGTCCATTAAACATATCTTTTATTGTACTTAAAGGGTATCTAGCTTGCTCTGTTACAATGCGTACTTCACCCTTTAAATACTTTTCATTAATTTCTTCATCCGTTTTTGTGGTATTATCAATACCTTTTTCAGTATTAAATTGGAAAACATTCTCTTCGATTTCTCTTAATATTTCTTTTTCCATATTTCAGATAATTATATTATGCTATTTGATTTGTTATTGTCTAAAATTTATTTATTGCTTCAGACATCCTATTGAAACTATGTAAATTCCATCTTCGAACGGCGATAGGCATGTTCGCCTGCTGCCGTTAATATTATCAAGCTGGAGCTTTCATTCGTGTCGTGTCAATCTGTTTAGCTAATGAAGCCAATGTTTCTACACCTTCTTTTATTAAAGTTTCGCCTCCAAGTTTGACTTCAATAAGTCAATACTATCCGCTGCGAAGATGAACAACTGCATCACATTCCAAACCACTTTTATCTCGATAATGATATACCTTACCATTTAATGATTCTGCAAAGATACGCAAGTCTCTTACGCACATTGCTTCAAAGAAGAAACCCATAGTCTTCAAATCATTCATTAATTCAACAGAGCCTAAGCCCAACGCTGCCGTTGCGATAGAAGGGGCAACAAAATAACGTGTATGCTGTACGAATTGCAGTTTTGAACGTAGATTTAGATTCCAAACCGACATATCTTCCACCACAAATATTTTTTTCAGTGCTTCGAGATAAAAGCTTATTGTATCATAATCAAGTGTAGCTGTATCATTATTTTTCAAATCCTCGTTTAAAGTAACAATGATGCTTGTGTCCCTTGATAACGGGCTTATGCTCTCATCAAGCGTTGTACTCGCTCCGAAGTTCTCATAATTTAAGAACGGTTTGCCACTCGTCAATAAGCATTGAAGTATCTCCTGACAATGCTGCATCAGTATAAATTTCAAATAAACTTTTGAAATTGTTCCTTACATCAATTCGAGCCAACAATATTTAGCTGGCTGCAACCTCCTCCGCTGTAGTGGTCTTACCACACTATTGGATTCATGCTATCAGTACAGCCCCCTTTGCCTACAACTTTTTTTCAAGCAGGCTATCCATTATCCTATGTTTGTAATCACCATAAATTAAAGCGTTTATAACTACAAAGGTAATTAAATAATATTATATTAGGTAATACGGCGTAATATATTTCGGTGATATGGCTTTAATTCGTTCGATAAAATGTAATCCTTAATGACTTTAGGATAGGATAAAAGAATGTTAACAGAGATTTATATGGAAGAAGAGGTAGATACTATCAACCCCATAATATATAAATTGCTACTGATAATACCTATTTCTATTTTTACATCTTTTGATCAATGCTAACTCCCATTTTATATTATTGATAAACCTAAATATTGAAACGTTTACTTTTAAAGATTTTGCTTTTTTAGCGTTACTTCACCAATTATACAGACGATACGGTATTAGTGATGGAGGATTCGAGAGAGATTATTTAAACTGGTCAGCCATTGTCGAACCATAATACAGATTCTCATGGTGTCCTTGATACATTTGATAATTTTATGTTAGATAGTTTATGTGGTTTATAACTTATTTGAAATGTTTTGCGTAATTTTGTATACGTTTATATAATTGATTTGCAAGAATGAATAAAGATGAAATTATAGAAAAACTTGAAGAATTCCAACAGTTATTATTCTCGTGGGAACAAAATTATTCACCAGAAATAAGAAGTTCTATAAATAGAAACATTCCTTTTGTACAAAAAATATTGTATATAACTGGAACACATAAAACAATGACAGTTGCTCCACCACCTATGATAGGTGGATTGATTATGAAAAATGTTGATCCATTTACTTGTATTTTTAATCCTCCATATGGTTTAAGCGTGGTTGATGTTATTTCAGATTCCATAGATGAAGCTATTGGAATTATTGATAATGATAAAGATTTTATTCAAAAGCTCAATAAAGTGAACCAAACCAAACAAAAGATAGAAACTTCTTCCGTTGATCAAAAGAAGGTATTTATAGTTCATGGTCGTGACAATGAACTTAAAGAAACAACTGCTAGATTCTTAGAAAAATTGGGACTAGTTCCAATTATTTTACATGAGCAAGTTAATAACGGTAAAACTATCATTGAGAAATTTGAAGATTATGCAGATGTTGGATTCGCCATAATTTTAATGACCCCAGATGATATGGGTTATTTATCAGGTGAAAAAGAATCTATTAAATTAAGGGCAAGGCAAAATGTAATATTTGAGCACGGATATTTTATCGGTAAATTAGGACGTCATAAAGTTACGGCATTGGTAAAGGGAAATATAGAATTACCTACAGATATTAATGGTATATTGTATGTTGCTGTTGATAATAATGGAGCTTGGAAACTTATGCTTGCAAAAGAGATTAAAAATGCAGGGTATAATATAGACTTAAATAGATTGGTATAATAATTCGATATTATAATATGAATATTAACCCAACTATATATAACTGTCTAGTTTTCTAAAATTTTAAAAATTAATTCTGTAGCAAGAAAGTTTACAATTTAATCACAAACATAATTCAAACTGTATCAGTTCTTAATAGGGTAAATTTATTAGACTTATATTTTCGATAAATACTTGTATCAGTATTATTCTAAAAAGAAAATTATTAAGTAAATTAAAGGATTTACATAGTTATATTTAGATTCCATCCGACTGGTTTATACTTTCACCTAATTTTAATTTTAAAATATCTATTAGTCGTAAATAGTAAAAGATAGGCGTATTCTTATTTACGTCATCAGAATACCTATACTTTATATTTTGTTGTGAGACAATTAAAATGGTTATGACCTACCGACACACCCATACCCCTAATGGTACCATCCCTACTCCAGACAGCTACCCTCTCTACGAATACCCGGCATATACCTTCGACAAGAAATATGAGAATGACGAGTTCCAGAAAAAGGTAATCACCCTCGACAGCGGTTATCACCTGGTTCTGGCTCCTCCGGGATGCGGCAAGACGGATATCCTTGCCGAAAGGGTGGTTCGTGCCCTCTCATGCGGTGTGCCGCTGGATGACATGCTCTGTCTGACCTTCACGAACAGGGCGGCCAGAGGAATGCGTTCCCGAATACTCGAAAGACTTCAGGCTTCAGGAGATATGAGTCTGTTTGTCGGAAACGTACACCGATTCTGTTCCCATTACCTCTTTGACAACAATGTGGTGGCACGTGACACGACCGTCATAGACGAGCAGGAATCTTTGTCCATCATGGCTTCCATTTTCGGCTGGAAAGAAGGTTCCTATGCCGGCAGTGGCTACAATCGTGTTCTTACCAATGCCATCAAGTTGCAGCACCTTGGATATATGATTGCCAACGGATGCCCTAAAGAGTTCCTGATGCACACCGACCTGTTCCGCACGTTTGATTATAAGACGCTGTTCAAGCTGGTGTCCCTTGATTACACGATGGAGAACTTTGCCGGACTCTATACTGGCACTGTTTTTCCGAAAGTAGATACTTCCGGTCAGCCGTCTAAGTACTTGGATGACTGCCTCCAGCAGTTCAAGTTTGCAAGAAAATACCAACAGTACAAGGAAGAAAGGAACCTGGTTGACTTTGATGACCTGCTTATTCTGACCTATATCCACGCTTCACAGCATCAGGACAGGCTGAAGAAATATTCCTGGATTCAGATTGACGAGGTTCAGGATCTCTCCCCTTTTCAGTTCGGAATTATCGACCTGTTTACTGACCATTCTAAGGAAAACGTGACGCTTTATCTCGGAGACGAGCAGCAGGCAATCTTCTCATTCATAGGCGCAAAGCTCGCAACGCTTGAATGGTTGCGTGAACGCTGTGGAGAGAATATGCACCGCCTGTATTTCAACTACCGTTCCCCGAAATATCTCTTGGATGTCTTCAATACATACGCCAACATGGAGCTTGATGTTGACCCTCATTTCCTGCCTAAGACGAACAATCTTACTGAAGCCGGACAGGATTCTCTCTGCATCATGTCCGCTCCCGAAAAGGACGCTGAAGTTAGGCTTGTGGCTGAAAGTGTTGGTAATTTCTGTACCTTGTATCCTGCTGAAAGGGTGGCTGTTCTTGTGCCCTGGAACAAGGATGCCGACCAGATTTCGCGTGAACTCTCAAACCGCAATATCCCCCACTTCAAGATTTCCGGAACAGACCTTTTCACTACCCGTCAGGCTCAGCTGCTTTTCGCCCATCTGCAAGTGGTGTACATGGATTCCAACATGATGGCTTGGTCAAAGATCCTGACCGGGACAGGTATCTTCAATGAAGATGCCGAGGCACGCCGCTTCGTGAAGTATCTCCGTGACAACTACCTGCTGCCGTCTGATTTTCTCAACTACACGCGCAGCTCATACATGCTGGAGCTTTACAGATGCTGCCAGGGCGAATACGTAATCTTTGATACGGAAACCACCGGCTTAAATGTTTTTGAGGATGACATCGTACAGATTGCGGCCATCAAGGTCAATGCCGGTAAGATTACCGACCGCTTCAACATCATCCTTCACACTAACAAGCCGATACCGGCCATGCTCGGAGGCATCGTTAATCCTCTTCTTCAGGAATATGAGCGTGCGGAAAAGGTTGACCGTAAGACCGGTCTGTGTGCGTTTATGGACTTTGTGGGTGATTGTACCCTTATCGGCCAGAACGTGGAATATGACTGTTATATTCTTGACTACAATCTCCGTAGGGATTGCGGTGACTTCTCTTTCTTTACCGTTCATCCTCTGTATTTCGATACCCTCAGGGTGGCACGTATCATGGCTCCACGCCTGAAGTCCTACAAGCTCAAAAACCTGCTTGAGGTCTTCGGTCTCGAAGGGGAGAACTCCCATCTGGCCGATGATGATGTTATCGCTACCTTGTCAGTGCTTGACCACTTCCTGGGTATCTTTGCTGCCAACATGCAGCAGCATACCGACTGCCTTCAGAACAACTCTGCCGTGGCCGAGCTGTTCCGCAGAGCCTATGCCAACATCTATCACGGCACACTCAGCCGTCTTTACCAGAGATCGTTTGAATCTCCTCTGCTTGTTGACGAGTTGGAGCAACTGTACGGCACATTCATACAGAAAGACTGGATAACAGCGAACCCGAAGATGCAGTACATCTTCAGCTTCCTCCGTAACGATGTAATCTCCCTGGAGAAGACACCGAGCCTGAAGGAGCAGCTTTCAGCCCACCTTCTCGATATAACGACCTATCGAGAGGCTGACCTGTGTGACAGTTCATGTATAACAGAAAAGGTGTTCGTCTCTACAGTCCACAAGGCAAAAGGCCTGGAGTTTGAGAACGTGATCATCTTCGAGGCAACCGATGGTGTCTATCCGTTCTTTGACAAGAAGACTCCGGAGGAAATCAGAGAATCAGCAAGACTGTTCTATGTAGCCATGACCAGGGCAAAGATACGCCTTCACATCACATACGCAGAATCCGTGTCCGGAATATCCAAATGGGGAAATCCTTACTCTATCGACAAGGAACCCACCCCATTCCTCCGCCACATAAATAACCACTTCCGCTTTTGATTCAGTCACGCAATTAAAAAATGAAAAATAGTCTTTTACACTAATTAACCGATTACAAAGATGAAAATTAAAGATAATATAGAATACTATTCAACAAAAGTATCAGAGCATGATTTGGCTTTTGCTGTAAAAGATATATATGGCGTATTTTACAGTACTGACGGTAAGCGTTTACTAGGTATAGAAAGTAAAGATTTCTATACCAATAAATATGAAATAAGAGAAGGAACAGAAGTTATATGTGATCGTGCTTTTATGAGTTCCTCATTGAGAAAAATAAAGATTCCTGATTCTGTAATTGTAATAGGTGAAAGAGTATTCGATTCCTGTATTAATTTACATCATGCCGATATTGGAAAAGGGGTTAAAATAATAAAAGAATTTGCTTTTAGATGTTGTCATAAATTGGAAACACTTTCTCTACCTGATAATGTAGAAACTATTGAATCTATGGCTTTTTCCTATACAGGAATAAAAGAGTTAATAATTCCCCCATTTTGTTCCAAAATTACAGGTAACCCTATAGCGTATAATAACGTTAGAATCCGAAGTAATTCGCCACACTTTATTGTTGAAGATGATATACTTTTTACTTCAAATAAGAATGAATTAATTTCATTTCAATCTTCTATCTCAACTTTCACAATTCCTAATTCTGTAACTCGAATAGGTAGTTATGCTTTTTGGTATAGTACAAATCTTACAAATATAGTTATTCCTACTTCTGTAAAAGATATTGGTATTAATCCTTTTGCCAATTGTGACTTAGCTATAAATAATCAATCAAAGGATTTTTCTTCAAAATGGAGGCTACTTATAGATAATAGAAAAAACTCTATTATAGCTTGTTATTCTAATCATGATACGATATACATTCCCGATGGGATTAAGAGTATTGAAAAAAGTGCGTTCTGCAATACTAAAATTAAAGAAGTTAAAATACCATACTCTGTTAGAAACATTAAGGATAATGCTTTTGAATCAAGTACAATAGAAAAAGTAGAATTACCTAATTCAATCACGAAAATCTGCAAGTTTGCTTTTTATGGATGCTTAGGTATAAAAGAGTTTATTGTACCTAGAAATGTAGAATATATAGGCAAATCCGCGTTTCAGTTTTGTAGGAATTTAAAGGCTGTATATATTCCAGCTTCCGTAAGATATATTGGTTTCAAGGCTTTTATTTCATGTATTTAGAAGCGTAGAACAACCAAAAACAACCAGAAATACTCAAGCGTAAATC
>ERZ773168.3799-NODE-3799-length-10408-cov-3.134744_pt1 | contig 10408 bp, 9 predicted proteins | sample MGYA00511261_ERZ773168 | MGnify/ENA primary metagenome ERZ773168 (study PRJEB29015, sample SAMEA2737855) | human gut metagenome | biome: human gut; feature: human-associated habitat; material: faeces | place: China | collected 2012 ... | reverse complement strand
TAATAAATAATCGGTACAAGTTCGTCGTTTTTCGTCAATTATATCTTAATTTTCTGAATTCTGCCACTATTTATCATCGACATTCCTGCCTTGGACGACCTATCCACCCGAACGTATCATCTGATTTCGTATTCCGTTTGAAAAATCAGTAAAAAAACCTTGAAAAACCGCAAAACCCAGGACTTTCGTCTTCTTGACAATCCCCAGTGTTCACGCTATAATACAGAGAATGTAAAGCTAAAAATTATAAAGGGACATTCTGCCCCGAAACAATAAGAAAGGTAAGACGTCATGGCTGATAAGAAACATATTTTAACTTATGCAGGACTGAAAAAATACGAGGATGAACTTCAGGATCTGAAAGTAAACCGCCGTCGTGAGATTGCCCAGAAGATCAAAGAGGCAAGAGAACAGGGTGACTTATCCGAGAACGCTGAGTACGATGCCGCCAAAGAGGCTCAAGGTATCATGGAGGCTAAGCTTGCGCAGTTAAAAGGTTTGATCTCAAACGCCCGTCTGATCGATGAGAGTCGTGTGAAAACAGATGAGGTTCAGATTTTGAACAAGGTGAAAATTAAGAATACGAAGAATAACGCTGTCATGACCTACACGTTGGTATCGGATTCGGAGGCTAACCTAAAAGAAGGAAAGATCTCCGTAAGCACGCCGATCGCCCAAGGTTTGATGGGAAAGAAGGTAGGGGATGTCGTTGAGATCCGTGTACCTTCCGGCTTGATGACGTTTGAGATTATGGATATTTCAATTTAAAAACAGAAAGACGTATGGCAACTATTTTCAGTAGAATCGTGGCGGGTGAGATCCCTAGCCACAAGGTTGCGGAAGACGATGAGTTTTTTGCTTTCCTCGATATCAATCCGGTAGCCTTGGGGCATACCTTGGTAATTCCCAAGAAGGAGGTCGATTATATCTTTGATATCGATGATCCGATGCTGGGACGGATGGTAGCTTTCGCTAAACGGGTAGCTCGTGCCCAAGAGACCGCTATCGAGTGTAAGCGTGTAGGGTTGGCTGTCATGGGCTTGGAAGTGCCCCATGCGCATATCCATTTGATTCCTATCACGAAGGAGTCCGATATGTATTTCGGCGGGAAGAAATTGGCTGTAAGTCAAGAAGAATTGGCCGAGATCGCCGCTAAGATTAGAAAAGAATTCAAATAATTGAATATAATTTTTTAATTATAAAAAATTGGTTATATTTGTACCCGCTGTTTTATGCGTGACAATATCATGCAAAGGGGACAGCAAATCATTAATATGATTCATTAGTGGTTTTTACTCATAAATTTGTTAACCTTAGAAGAAAGGCCCCTCTGTGACAGAGCGGCCTTCTTTTTTTAAACACACAATAAACATTATAAACTACTAAATCTATATCTTCATCTTACGTCTTCGGATAAGGTTAAGGGAGCCAAACGGCATTCCTGTTCCAATCGTGTACACCGTTCCAATAATTATGCCAGTCATATAGCATACCGGATTGATGGATATATACACCACATAATATAAAGGAGATAAGCCATAAGGCTAATAATATCCATCTTGCTTGCGTCGGTAAGGGGCGTACCTTGAATAATTGGCTGCAAATAGCGTATATCAAGGAGAATATGGGGATACCGATGAATAAGATTGTCCCTATGCATCCCATGATTGCCATTGACAATGGTGCTCCGTTTATCAAGTCCGCTCCGAACGGAGAGAGGTTATAGATGAATCCGGCCCCACCCATGAGCAACGCGAATGTTACGACTACCAGAATGAATACGACTAATACTAGCGGTGGCAACAGGAAGATTCCGGCCAATATGATGAAAAACTTCAGGATGAACCCGATGACCAAGACGAAAACATCCGCCAGCTTTTGGAAGAAGTTCCTCGGCTTATCCGAGCTGATAAAGTCGTTCACGTTATTGCTGACTTTCTCGAATCCATCTGTCACGGTCTTTCCGATATTCTCCACCGTCACGCTTTGTCCGCGCATCTCGAGTTTCTCGGTCGCCGTACGTGCCATCGGTACGATGATCCACAACAAAAAGTAAAGCGGAACCGTGATTCCATAGAAGAACATCAGAAGGAAAAGCACGATACGTACGGCAGTCGGGTCCCAATCCATGTAGGCGGCGAAACCTCCGGCGACACCTCCCAGAATACGGTTATCCGGGTCACGCATCAAGCGTTTCTTGGTCGTCTGGGTATGAGTCTCCTGTTGTTGTGCCCGGTAATTATCCTCGTGGTCGGTGCTTTTCTCTTCCTCCTCGAAAATCTCTTCCGGCTTACCCATCCGTTTGATCACTTCCTCTACCTGCTCGATCGTGATGACCTCGTAGCCTAAGCGGACACGCTCGTTAAGAAGTTCCGAGATACGCATCTCGAAATCATCCATGATCTCATCCGAACCCTCTTCTTTGCGGAAGTGGATGCGCAGGTTAGACAGATATTTGTCTAATAATTGGTATGCGTCTTCGTCAATGTGGAAAACTGTGCCTCCCAGATTAACAGTAAGTGTCTTCTTCATCACTCTTTCGTTTTAATTGTTTCTGATGTGGTTTATTGTATCATTTAGTTCCTGCCATGAAGCCTCCAGCTCGCCGAGGAATAGTTCTCCTTTCTCGGTCAGTTGGTAATACTTGCGTGGCGGTCCTTGCGTAGATTCTATCCACTGATAACTTAATAGCTCGCTATTTTTTAGTCGGGTTAAAAGAGGATATAAAGTGCCTTCCACAACGATCAACTTCGCTTCTTGTAACTTCTGAATGATATCAGAGGTGTAAGCGGGTTCCTTTTTGAGAAGCAGGAGGATGCAATATTCCAGCGTCCCTTTCCTCATTTGTGATTTTACGTTCTCTGCATTCATCTCTTTTAATTTTATGCTACAAATGTATGTATTACATATGTACTATGCAATACATGCTACTATGAATTATTATTATTTAACCGAATACTTGCACAAAAAGAGCAATTATGTGTAAAAAAAGGACTGATGTCATGTCTTTTAGAAGAGAAAAGCGTACTTTCGCGGTATCAATTCAAAATAAGGAATTATGATTTATTATCATTTCGCCGAGTTAATACACCGTCAGGCAGAGAAATATGGGAACCGTACAGCGTTGAAACATAGAGATAACGCTACGGGGAAATGGTTGAAGATTTCTTGGAGGGAGTTTTCCGATAAAGTTATGCTTACGGCCAAGGCGATGGCTGAGTTCGGGATAAAGGTACAAGAGAATATCGGGGTTTATTCCCAGAATATGCCTCAGTGTTTATATACGGACTTCGGTGCGTATGGTAACCGGGTGGTTTCCATCCCGATGTATGCGACGAATTCTCCGGGACAAATCGAGTACATCATCAATGACGCTAAGATCCGCACGTTGTTCGTGGGTGAGCAATTGCAGTATAATAACGCTTTCAAGGTACAGAAGGACTCTAAGTATCTGGAGCGTCTGGTTGTCTTTGATCCGGCGGTCAAGATGAATCCGGAAGATAAGACGTCCATTTATTTTGATGATTTCTTGCGCTTGGGGGATAACGCGCATGCGGATAGCACGGTGAAAATACGTATGACGGAAGCCGTTCCGGAGGATCTGGCTACCATTATATATACGTCCGGTACGACAGGTGAGTCGAAAGGCGTAATGCTTCCTCATTCTTGCTATCTGGAGGCGATGCGGATACATGATGTACGTCTGCCGATGGTGACAGATAAGGACTTGGCCATGAGCTTCTTGCCAATGACTCATATCTTCGAGAAGGCTTGGTGTTATTATTGTCTCCATAAAGGGGTTACGATCGCTATCAACCAAGACCCGAAAATGATCCAGAAGACATTGCCGGAGGTTCATCCTACCTTGATGTGCAATGTGCCTCGTTTCTGGGAGAAGGTGTATGCGGGCGTGCATGAGAAGATCAACTCCGCCTCTCCGGCCATGAAGAAGATTTTCTTGGATGCGATCGAGACTGGGCGAAGGTATAATCTGGAGTATAAGAATAAAGGTATTCCGGCCCCGTGTAGTCTGAAGTTGAAGTTCCAATTTTACAATAAAACGGTTTTTACCTTATTGAAGAAGGTATTGGGTATTGAGCGTGGACGGTTTTTCCCGGTGGCGGGCGCTCCGTTATCGGATACGATTAATGAGTTCTTGCAGTCCGTGAATATCCCGATCGCTTATGGCTATGGACTGAGCGAGACGACGGCTACGGTTTGTTTCTACCCTGAGATCGGATTCCAGTTTGGTTCTATTGGTGAGGTAATGCCGGGAGTTCAAGTGAAAATAGATCCGGGGAATAACGAGATCTTGGTGAAAGGCAAGACCGTGATGTCCGGGTATTATAATAAACCGGAGGAAACGAGGAAGGCTTTCACCGAGGATGGTTTCTTCCGTACCGGCGACGCTGGTCGTTTGGAGGGTAATACGTTATTCTTTACGGAACGAATCAAGGATTTGTATAAGACTTCAAACGGAAAATATATCGCCCCGCAAGCGATCGAGATGGTGATGAGCGGTGATAATTATATCGAGCAAATCGCTGTTATCGGCGATCAACGTAAGTTCGTGAGTGCCTTGATCGTGCCGGCTTATCCATTGTTGGAGAAGTATGCCGGGGAAAAAGGCATCTCGTTCGAGAGCCGGGAGGAGTTGGTGAAGAACAAGGATATCATTCGTTTCATCGAGGCTAGGGTAGAGGAGCACCAGAAGAACTTGGCTTCTTACGAGAAGATCAAGCGCTTTACCTTGTTGCCGGAACCCTTCATGATGGGATGCGAGCTGACGGATACGCTAAAGTTGCGACGTCCGGTCGTATTGCAGAAGTACGCTACCGAGATAGAGGCGATGTACGAGGAATAATTTTTACGGTTCATTCATGGAAAAAACGGCTGGAGAATACTGCTCCAGCCGTTTTTTGTTATACCGAGAATGGTCTGTAACGTTTGCTATAGAGAGACCTTGAAGGTCTTATCGCCAATGGTCACGATATAATGGCCTTTGGGTAAACGTACGTGGTGTTCTCCATCTATCTTCCGGGCTGTTTGGAGGGGCTTCCCTGAGAAGTTCACGATATGTACGTTTGTCATTTCGGGCGTATAGATATGCAGCGTACCGTCCGTGCCCCATACCTTGGCAGCCGTTTCTTCTATCTTGCCGATGCCGGTTGGTACGTTCTTCACGATGCCGCTGATTTCTACTGCCTGGTCGGTGTAGATCCATTGAATCACATACCTCCCTTGCTCGTCCGTCTCGATAATCTCTTCATTTGCTTTCACGAGAGGGGTCGATTGGTCGTAGTCCGCGTCGAGCGTGATTGTAAACCAGAAGTTGTCGCTTTCCTCTACGACGTGATAACCGCTTGCGACAGACAGCGTGGCTCCTTCTATCTCCGGGATCTTTACCGTATAGTAATAAACGGGGTCTGGTTCCGGCTCCGGCAGTGGCTCGGTCATCGTGACGGTGACGTAGGCGGTTAGGGTGGAGCTGATGGCCGTCGCCGCGGATCTTGTGGCGGGTGGCGTAGGAGCTGTGGCACAAGTCATCAAGCAGCGGTACTTTCCTCCTTCGCTAAGTGTGATCTTTCCGTTGCTAGGTGAGCCGAGGGTGGTCGGCGTGTTCTCTTCCGGTTTGGGGTAGCTTTCCCATTCCTGATTAGTCTCGTCCAACTTTTGCCAAGTATAGCTTATCGTAGCGGTGCTTGCGCTGGTGGTGGCTGTCAGTGTCATTTCTTTACTGCTGCCTTTTTCGATCGAGATCGCTTGTTCCATGCTTGTCTCTTCGGCTACTTGGATGGGGGCGGCTCCATCTACGGACTTGATCAATCCGGTCTCGTCCGTGAATATAGCGTTGTTTGTCACCTTAGTATTTGGACCGAATGTGGGTGCTTGCTCTCCTTCTTTGGTTTCTTTCCGGAAGGTAAGCGTACCATTGTTCTCGATCGTTCCGAGATCGTTTGTGCCGTAGAGGGTGAGGGTCGCCGTTGTTCCTGCCGTGATCTTGGTCGCTACTTGGTTTGGATCTGTAGGCATGGAGACGGTTGTTTCCTTTACGCAGATTTTTACGGTAGAGGGCTCATCCGTCTTGCCGATTTGCAGGCTTTTGATATCTTTCGCCTCTATTATCCCATTGAATTTCTGTGTATTTCCGTCCGCTCCTTCTTTATACTCTGTGTCGGTCTCGATAATAAGCCCTTTGTCGCTATCCGTGTTGATTGATTCGTTTATCCGGATGATAAGTTTACCTTTTTCGGGCATCTCATTGAGCTTGATGGCTAGTTTCCGGTTATTTGCTTCGTAGCTGAAGTGGTCACCATCTTTGAGCGTAGTGGTCGTAGTGATGTTAAATGTTAGGTCTTCTATATTGATAGGGTAAGTGAATAATTGTCCGACTGGTGCTTGTGTTAGAAGTCCGGCGATAGCGTCTTTATGCGCTTCATCAATAACGTATTCGATTGCGTAGGTTTTCGCCCCTTCCTCTAATATATAGGTAAAACCTAACCAGTTGGAGATAGTAAGATTATCCATATCCTCCGTATGGTATACGCTCAGTTTGCCTACGGGCACATAGACCATCGTATGTTCTTTGTCCGTAAGGGCGAAAGCGTCCGTACCGATCTCTAGGCTTGAGGGATCCTCATGTGGGATATGTAACGTACCGATGCTGGCACCTTCAAAGGCTTTTTCTCCGATCATCTTGATTGAATTGGGGAGCGTTAAGCCTTGTAGTGCCATGCCTTTAAAGGATTCCTTATCGATTGCGTGAATCGTGTATTCCGTACTGGCATCAGATGCGTTGGCTTCGACGATACGGCCGGTAAGAGTGAGGGATATATTGTTGAGGCTCGTGTTTTGGGTGTTATCACCGATACTTAGTTGTCCATCCGTATCGCTGACATTTTGGATGCTTAGACCGCTTTTGTTGCTTAGTGTCTTGGCGGTAGGATCATATTTCCATGTGCCGGTTACTAATTCCAGCTCAGAGAGTTTTTCTACAACTCCGGTTTCCGGTGTGTAGGTAACCTCATCCCCTGTTTGGTAATCCTCCATGGTGAGGAATGTTCCGTAATGGCCTTGTTGCTCATAAAAGATCCCTTTGGTGTCTTTGCTAAGTCCTTGTATGGTTCCATAGCTCGATACGGTAGAGACGAAAGTACCATCAGCCTCGTAGAGTTTTAGACTAATGATCAGTTTATTCCCGCTTTCATCGGAGATGCACGGATATCCGTTATTATCGTTCTCATTGTAGTTCTCAATGTCGAATTGAAGGTACCTGTCCGAGTTTGCGCCAAAATATATGCTCTTTCCTGTAGATGCGTTATAAGGTGCATTGAAGTTGGATAGCCTCCATTTTGTTCCTGCTTCGGCATTGGCGGGCGAACGAGAACAGTCCCACGCGTTATTTTGGTAATAACGATTCTGGAAGAAAAAGAATCGCTGCTTGATTTGGTTAAGCGCGTCCTCTGAGAGCCCTTCCGCCCTTAGGGGGGTGGAGCCCAAAAGAACTAACCCGATTACCAAGGAAATCCAAATGGAGGAGCGTTGCTTGAGAATTTGTAATGTTTGTATCATAAACTAGTTCTATAAATGTTTTTACTTAAATGTATTGCCTATTCATCGCTTAATGTCTGGGGGCTATTGCTTTGTCGGCCGTGGGCTTTGCCTCAGTCGTATCATCTCGAAGATCTTTTGCCCTATGGGGGCATATTTACGCCAACTTCTTTTTTTAGCACGATAAGTATGCTCTTGGGCCTTTGAATATATTTTTATTTCAGCGGTGGCAGAGGGACTGTACAGTTGGAAAAACTTCTCAGCCTTGTCGACCATCCGGTATCTGTGAGCCCATTTTTTCGCTGTCGGTTCCACGTAGATTTGCTCTGTTTTCCCTGCGATCTCATTCTTACCCGAGATATAGCGGATTGAGTCTATCTGTGAGGGCTCCGGTTGGATATAGGTAAAGGTCATCGCTATCGTGTCGTTCCAAGAGGTATAGGTCAGCTCGTACGAGAAATCCTCTCCCACCTCGTTGTCAAATAAGGAGACGGGGAGTAAATGATAGATCATGCCTTCCGCCTCGATCTTGGAAACGTAGTGCTTCTGGATATTCTGCCCATATGCGAACAGGCAGAACATCATAAAAAAGCATGTAGTGATATACCTCATTGCCTTATTGGCCATAAACGATCGTGGTATAAGTTGTATAAAGCCCGAGTATAGACTTGGTATGGTAGTCTACGTGCTGGATGCGTGTGATGCCTCCGTTTTTGGCCGCGCTCTCGATGCTTGCGTCGCCCATGGCTACCACGCCAACATAGCCTGTCGCCGTAGAGATCCCGACCTTCGACGCTCCCGTGTTTGAGGTAACGGCCAAGCCATCCTTGATATCAGTATAAGCGAATCCGGCGATAGGGGACTTGCCTACGGCGCAACTACTGAACAACGCTGCTACTAAAAAGAATCCTAAGAGATGTTTCATGATTTGAAAGATTTATGGGGTCTTTGTGTTTAGTTCCGCTTGCCAAAGACCAAGCCCCGTTATGTCTGTAGCAAGCTGATTTTTGCGATTGAAAGAGCGCATCCGGCTTTTTGCGAACCGCATAACAAAGATGTGGAATTTATGGATTAATAAGTGAGATAGTGATGGGGACAAAAAGTGGACAACGGGAATAAAAAAGAGGGTCTATTGTTTATCTTTCTGATTTACAGCGAGAGGTTGGGAGGCTCGGTCTTTCGTGCAGACTCTCTTGATAAACACATCAACCTGTATGTGCGCAGGCTAAGTGATACGGTTGTTCTATTTTCATTCAAGTCTATTAGTGGCTGGTAAGCGATATTTCGTATATTTACGGCATACTTGGTTTTTCATGTGGATTACGAATATTTTTATGTACTCATTATATATAAGGAAAAATAGATACAAGGGAGTAATGATATACTTGTGGGTGTTTCTATGCCTTCTTTCGGCGAAGGCTCAAGCGGAGAAAGTGGATAGCTTGAGGAATGCGCTGGAGAAACACGTCCGGGTAGATCGGGCGCAGGTGGATATTTTGAATGATCTGGCTTATTCGGCCTACGCGAAGAATACGGAGGAGGCCAAGTCTTACGCTCTTCGGTCGAGGGAGGTGTCTGGCCGGCTCGGTTATCGAAAAGGGGAAGCTACGAGTTTGTGGATCCTAGGATTAACTTTCCTCCGAAGTGATAACAATACGGCCTTGGACTATTTCCGCCAATCGATAGCCGTAGCCGAGAAGGAGGATGATAAGCTGGGGGTTTGCCGCTGTTTGATGTCGATCGGGAGTGTGATGAGGACTTTGGGCGATCTCGAGGAAAGCGATGAGTCGCTGGGAAGAGCGTTGGCGATAGCCCGGGAGATACAAGACCCCGTAATGGAGATGAAGATATTGTATCATCAGGCCTTGAACCATAGGCATCAGGGGAATGTCCTTGAGGCTTTGGCTAATATACAGGAGGCTTTGGCCTTGGCGGAGAAAGTGGGCGACAGGCAGATGCTTGCCAATTGCATGGGATTCTTGGCCTCCGTGTATCAGCGGCAAGGTGATTTTGCTATCGCGCTTGAATATTATCTTTCTGCTTTGAAGGTAAAGGAAAGCCTAGGCGATGATCTGGGTATATATTATCTTCTGGTTAATATTGCGGGCGCTCAGTCGGAACAGGGTGATTTTGAGGCGGCTTCCGGTACGATCCAAACGGCTTTCCAAATGTCAAGAGAGCGAGGGGATACTTTACAGATGTCCGCTTGCCTCGCGAATATGGGGAACATCCACTTGCGAGCGGAGAAGCCTACGGCACTTCCTTATTTTCAAGAAGCCTTGGCGATGGTAAAAGAGAATAACGTGGGCTTGCGGATTAATATATTGATAGGGATAGGGACAATTTATATGGACCGAGGGGAGTTTGATAAGGCCTTGGGGTTCTTTAACGAGGCTTTGGTACTTGCCCGTGAGGCTCGGTTGAAAGGTTCTTTAGGAGAGGTCTGGATCAAGATGGGGAGTCTCTTTTTTACTTGGAGCCACTATGGGCAAGCTCTTGATTATGGACAAAAGGCTCTTCGTGTAGCCGAAGAGCTAAACTTGAAGGAACTTCAGAGAGATTGTCGTAAATTGTTGTCTGATATATATGCCGCTATGCGGACTTTCGACAAGGCTTATGAGAACTATGCCTCTTATAAATCCATAAGCGATAGTTTGTTCAATGAGAAAAATACGCGCAAGATCGCGATTATGGAAAGTGCTTATAAACACGAGAAAGAGAAACGGGCATATGAGATGGAGAAGGTGAGCCGTGAATTGGAAATCAAGAACCAAAGGCTGATCATTCTTTTCCTATGCGTTGCCTCTACGTTGATCTGCATATTATCGTTTATGATCTACCGCGCGAATAAGCTGAA
>ERZ773168.3785-NODE-3785-length-10437-cov-3.282701_pt1 | contig 10437 bp, 8 predicted proteins | sample MGYA00511261_ERZ773168 | MGnify/ENA primary metagenome ERZ773168 (study PRJEB29015, sample SAMEA2737855) | human gut metagenome | biome: human gut; feature: human-associated habitat; material: faeces | place: China | collected 2012 ... | reverse complement strand
ATCAAACTTAATAATTGCTATCTTAAAAGATTTTTTTAATTATCAAAATAGTTTATTTTAGGTATTTCTCTTGAATTTAAAATATCAAATGAAATTGGTGGAATAAATACTCTTTCTTTTTCACTTGACCTTAATTCTGCTATCCTTGTTACACCAACATAAACATCTGAAATTTTATACCAAGTTGCATAATCTACAACACCTGTTTGTGGTAAGTTAAATATACTTTGAAATACCTTAACTGCTTCTTGCGTTTTTGATCCATAAACTCCATCAACTGCTAACTTAGGTATTAGTGGATAATTTTGAGCTATTCTATTTAATTGCTCTTGAATTGTCTCAACCTCAGCTCCACTAGAGCCTATAGTTAAATCATATCCTGGATAAGAACTAGGACTTCCTTTTACAATTTCTGCTGTAACTAATTCAATATCATTTCCATAGTAATTAGTTAATATTTCATATGGAGTTTTTCCTTGATCTCCAAGATATTTACTTCCCCATTGAGTCATCCAACCTGGACATTGAACATTCTTTCCATCGCAATACTGTGTTAATAAGGGTTGCTTTCTACCTACTCTTCTTATATAACTTGAAAAAATATCATCAACAACTGCGCTTATACTATCATATATATTTCTTCCATAAGTAAAAGCATGATCATATGCTGTAGAATTAGTTATATCATAATTTTTGCCTTTTCCCCTATACCATTCTGTGTATATCCTATTTAATGTAAATGATATTATTGCATAAACATTAGCTCTTATAGTACTTTCTGGCCAGACTTTCGGGGCGGGAGGTCATGTTGGGATGGCTGGTATGACTTGGCGAACGGAAATCTCCGGGGCGGATACAACGGAGAAAAGCGTATCTGCGGGTGAGGAAATCCCGCGGCAAACCCGCTTTATTCTTCCGAAAGCCCGCGGAAGGCCGTCTATCGGATCTTTCAAAACACCGGCACAATTTAATTGCTCCCCAACTTACCACACAGCCACTCTAACGTGTCTATCAAACCATTCCGATCAATTCACATTTGTGCTCGCACTTTAACAACTTCATATCCAAATAAAAAGATTTACCTTGTAACACATCAAAGTCGTACATAATTTTTCAATCTGTTCACACACAATCACACCTCGTTTCCAGCCGCTCATGCCAGACTGCTTTAGGCTGCCCCAAGTCTAAAAGGATCTTAAACGCGAGCAGAAAACTGTCCTCACACTTGACACCAGGACGGTAGAACTCTCTCAAACCACTACCTATTTCTGCGGTCTCTGGATAGGGACAGCCAAAACAGCCAAAACCACTACCAATTTTTGTCCCGCCTTCACGACAACTTTTGGTAGTTGTTTTGATGCATTTTTTCTATGCAAAATTGGTCCAAAACCGCGTACAGGTGCACTGAAAAACTCCCTGTCAAGCGGGATCTGCCCAAGTAGATCCATTGCTCGCTCGACATCGTCCATGCCCAAAATATAATATTGCAAAAACGCAAAGGAGCCGGAGTATACAGCCAGATCTCAAGCTGTGTGCTCTGGTTTCTCATTGCTTAAAACATTCAATATCGCCAAATTTCAATTTTTGGGTGGGTGTTAATTTTCTGGTCTTTTGTGCCGCGGCAGAAAAGTAGAAGTGCTTTCTTACAGTCTCCTTTCCCCCTAAATAAGTAGGCCAGTAATCAGGTGGCCAAAGGGAATTATTCCCCCCCTCATTTTCCATTTATCACAAAAACGCTGCTTATATTTACTGCAATTTGCATAAAATTTATTTTTCTTTTCTGTCAGGGTGTTCAAAGAGAGGGCTTTTTCTACATTTATAGTGGAGAGTTCGTTTTTGAAAATAATTCCTGATTAGAAAGTGAGACTACTTATGCTACACACAAGAACGATTCGGGAAGCAGCGGCTTGGTTCAAAGACCAGGATCCACAGACCTGCCTGACAGAAACCGCCATCCGCACATTGGTACGCAGCGGCCGTGTTCCATGTGTCAGGGTTGGCAAAAAATATCTGGTCACCATTGAAGCGTTGGAAAATTATCTGTCCGGTCAAACAGAGGCCCCAGTGCCATCCGTGGCCCAGCGCAAGAAAGTCTGGAGGGTCGAGTAATGACAGAGAATCAACACAACGAACTGATCACAGTCACAGCAGAGGAACTGATGGACAGGCAGTTTTTCCCCAGGCACAGTGTAATCGATCATTTTCTGCCCACCGGGACCTTCATTCTGTCCGGACAGCCGAAAATCGGCAAATCGTTTCTGATGCTTATGCTTTGCTGGTGCGTGTCAGAAGGAAAGCCCTTTCTTGGGTTTGATACGCGGCAATCCGAGGTCCTCTACCTGACATTGGAGGATACAGATGCCCGTATCCAGGAACGTCTTTCCCGGATGTTCGGTAACACTGACTGGGATGGAAGCAGACTGCACCTGACCTTTCGCACCACACAGAACGGAGAAGGCCTGATCCAACAGCTCCAGAACTTTGTTTTTGAACACCCCGAAACCCGGTTGATCGTCATTGATACGCTTTATCTCGCCAGAGAGGACGGCAACAGCGCAACGTACAGCTATGGATCTGACTACAAAGACATTCGCCCCTTTAAGCTGTTCACAGATGCCTACGATCTGGCTTTGATCCTCGTCCATCACACCAACAAAAAGCCGGATGAAGGCAATCCCTTCAATCAGATCTCCGGCACCAACGGCCTGCTGGGTGCTGCGGATGGAGGCTTCGTTTTATGCGCAGAGCAGGAGAAGCGGTTCCTCCACTGCATCGGCCGGGATCTGCCTATGCAGCATTATGAACTTCATTTTGACCAGGAGACCTGCCTGTGGGAACTGATTCGGTCCTACAACTCCACCGCTGAACTTATACCAGAGCCACTCCTGTATATGATCGACACCATCGTTGAGGATACTTGGCATGGCTCAGCCACCGATCTCTTGGAATCTATCCAGCGGATCAAACCAGATTTTCCCCTACAACCAAACACTTTGACCCGAAAGCTAAACTCTCTGACCAGTCGTTTGGAAAAGGAAAAGGGCATCATCTACCGGTATCGTCGAAGCAGTGAAAAGCGGGTGCTGGAGTTTACCAGAATCTCGGTCGAATGACGATTATGACGGTAATGACGGTCTCTCCCTCTGAGCCATACATCGTCATAATCGTCATTACCGTCACTGGAAACGACGAAAACCAATCATTTGCACCATGCATTAAGAGGGACCGTGTACGAATTCTGACAAACCATTCCGGACAGCCACGTTGAAGATTCATGCGCACAACGTGTGCACATGCAACGTCCCAAACTCCGTTCTGGACAAACTCATTACAATAACCCCTTGTGTTTTTTCGGTGCCCGTTTTATCATAAAGGTGCTGTATCACAAGGCGTTAATCGAAAGGAGAACGCCACCATGGAAAATACACCCAAGAAGAAGTATAAGTATAAAACCAAAGCGATCCAACTGCCGGACGGCACCCGCAAGTTCCTCCGGGCCAAGACACAAGAAGAGCTGGACGAGAAAGTCCTTAAAGCACAGATCCTGGTCAATTCCGGCGTAGATATTTGCAGCGAGGAGACATTTGGCCACTTCGCCCAGATGTGGTACGATATTTACAAGAAACCGTACCTGCGTGAGAGCAGTCTGAACATGATCAAGTTTGTACTCAACCAGCATATCCTCCCCTTTATCGGTGGGTACCGTCTGCGGGATATTTCTCCCATACAGATCCAAGCGATCATGGCTTCCGTGGCTGATAAGAGCAACTCTCTACAATCCAAAATCTTAGTACTGCTGCGAAATATCTTCCGTGCGGCACTGGATAATGGGTTAGTCGCCAAATCTCCCGTCAGCACGATGCTGAAGCCCTCTGGCAAGAGGACACAGGAAAAGGTTGCCCTGACGCCAGAGGAATGCCGGCTGCTCTTAGAGCGTGTGAAGAATCATCGGGCAAAAACCTTCCTCCTGATCGCACTCCATACAGGTATGCGCCGCGGAGAGATCCTGGGTCTCCAATGGAATGACATCGATTTCTCCAAAAAGATGATTCAGGTCAAACACAATGCAGTTCTATCCGAAACCACTACTACTGTCAGTGAAAATCTCAAAACCGCAGCAGGTTCCCGCACGATCCCCTTGACGGAAGAATTGGAATCTTGGCTGATTCAGCGAAAAAAGACATCTCATTCACAGTATGTCATCGCCATGCAGAACCACAAGCCGCTGACGAAATCTTCCTATAAGAGCATGTGGAAGCTGATCGAGCGTGAACTGCCCAACACCCATGTAACGGCCCACATTCTGCGTCACACCTATATTACTCGTCTATTTGAAGCAGGGCTTGATATCAAAGAGGTCCAGTATCTCGCCGGACACAGCACAGTGGATATGACGCTTCGGGTCTATACCCACTACGACCGCCGTTCCCGCGCAGCGCAGACTGCTGAGAAAGTGCGAACCGCTTTGAAGATCTCTTAATTATAGAAAAATTGTTGCAACAGTTGCAACAATCGCCAGTCTGCTCTCCTCCCCGCTTTTTCGTTGCAGAAGCCATTCTTGGTGTCAAAAGCAAAAAGGCGCCAACCCATTGCAGCACAATGGATTGACGGATTTTAAAATTTGCAACACTTTTGCAACAAGCACACGAAAAACGGCCGTATTTTGCCGCAAATCACGGCAAATACAGCCTCCCCCACTTCCCGGATTTCGGGCAGCAAAAAACCCCAAAAGCCTTGCGGCTCAAGGGGTTCATTTGGTGGACGATACAGGACTCGAACCTGTGACCCCCTGCACGTCAAGCAGGTGCTCTAGCCAGCTGAGCTAATCGTCCGAAGCGGAACGTGTATATATTACATGAGTTCCGCCGATTTGTCAAGCCTTTTCTCGTTTTTTCTCAAAAAGTTTTCCAAGGTGCTTTATATCGGCAATTTTTTCCGACAGGCAACTCCCTTTCAGCGCTTATTCCACGTTGAACTGCCGCAGGCCCGCCAGGTCTGTGACCGGCAGAGAGAACGCCAGCGCCTGGGCCTCGGTCTGCATTCCGGCCTTTTCCATAATGGCCTTCATGATGGGCTTCCGGGTCTCCGCCGAGGCGAGAATAAAGATCAGTTCCTTCTCCGACGCCAGCGACACGCCGAAGAATTTCTTCGCCAGCTCCGTTCCGGTCCCCTTTGCGTGGACCGCCGTGCCGCCGGTAGCCCCAGCCGCCCGGGCTGCGTCCATAACCTGATCCGTAGCGCCCTGATTGGCGATCACAACGATCAGCTCGTGGGTCAATTTCTTTTCCATGCGGTCCTCCGCCTCCCCCTGTAACAAATAATTTTTGGCAGACACGCCGCCGATGCTGGACACCGGCACCGCCATCATAACGCCTCGGCCCGGAACATCCAGCCAGAGGTCCTTGGCTGCTTTCCGGAGCAGCCCCTTCCGGCTGGGCAGCATACACAGCAGCACTGCCTTTTCCGTAGCCTCCAGCCCCAGACAGTCTAAAACCTCCGTGGTGGCGGTGCCACGGCCAAGAGCCGTGAGCACCAGCGTTGCCCCCTGTTCCCGGAACCAAGCGGAGAAGTCTCCGCCCCGGCTCCGGTCCGTGATGGTAAGGATCAGATCAGCAGACATATACCTTCCCCCCTTACAGTTCGATGATCTCGTCGTCCGCCGCCGGCATCTCCGGTGCAGGCGCGGCAGGTGCTTCCGCCGCGGCCTTCTTCAGCTTGAGCTGATAGACAAGGCCCAGCAGTTGGATGGTGATAAGCGGCGTCATGGCCACCATGGCCACTACGCCGAAAGCGTCTGTTACCACATTGCCGCCCAGAGTCTCACAGGCCCCCATAGCAAAGGGCAGCAGAAACGTGGCCGTCATGGGACCAGAGGCCACGCCGCCGGAGTCGAAGGCGATGGCAGTGAAGATCTTCGGCACCACGAAGGATAAGCCGATGGCGCACAGGTATCCCGGCACCAGCAGGGCAAAAATAGAAACGCACGTCAGGACACGCAGCATGGCGAGACCAATGGACACCGCCACGCCGATGGACAGGCTGGTGCTCATAGCCTTGCCGGGGATAGCCCCGGAGGTCAGCTCCTCCACCTGCCGGTTCAGCACATGGACGGCAGGCTCCGCCTGCACGATGAACCAGCCCATCAGCATACCGATGGGGATCAGGACCCAGCTTTGCTCCAAAGCCGCGATCTGGCGGCCCAAATAGCTGCCGGCGGGTAAAAAGCCCACATTCACACCGGTCATAAACAGAACCAAACCGATATAAGTATACAGGAGTCCCACAGTGATTTTCAACACATTTTTTCGAGACAAATGCAGAGACGTCACCTGAAACACGGCGAAAAAGGCCGCAATAGGCGCCAGCGCCGCCCCCATTTCCTTCGCATAGACTGGAAGGCCTTGGGCGAACAGCCGCCACAGTTCCCGGCTGTCCCCGGCCTCCGGCACTACGGAGGGCACATAGCTTCCCGCTGCCGGGTATGCCAGTGCCAGCGTCAGCACCGCCAACACCGGCCCCACAGAGCACAGCGCCACCAGACCGAAGCTGTCCTCGCCGGCCTTGCCGTCACTTCGGGTGGAGGACACGCCCAAGCCCAGCGCCATGATGAAAGGCACGGTCATAGGCCCGGTGGTCACACCGCCGGAGTCAAAGGCCACCGCCAGAAAATCCTTGGGGGCAAAGGCCGCCAAGGTGAAGATCACGATGTAGGACGCGATGAGCAGGCCGTTCAACGGGATCTGAAACAGGATACGCAGCAGTGCTATCACCAGAAAGATCCCCACGCCCACGGCCACCGCCCCGATTAGGACAGCGTTGGGGATCCCCGGCACCTGCCCCGCCAAAACCTGAAGATCCGGTTCAGAAATGGTGACGATGATGCCGATGAGCAAGCTGACACACACCACCACCCACAGCTTCCGGGATTTGGTCATCTGTGCGCCCACCCGCTCACCAATGGGGAGCATGGCGGTATCCGCACCCAGAGTAAACAAGCCCATACCCACGATCAGCAGCACGGCGCCTACCAAGAACGCCAGCAGCACGTCCGTTGGGACCGGAGCCGCGGTAAAACACAAGATCAGCACGATCAGGGTAATGGGCACCACGGAGGCCAGCGCCTCCCTCACCTTTTCACCCAATATCGTTTTCGTCTGGCCGATCTGGTCCCGCCACTTCTTCCGCAGTCCTGCAAACAAACGCACCGCCTCCTTCTCTGATGATCACTTGATGGATTTATCATACCATTTTTCACCTTAGCATCGCAACTTTTTGTCGGAATCTTTTCAAATTATTAACAATATATGTGAAAAGTGCTGTGCACGCCCTTGTTATTCCGCAAAAACTGCCCGGCTGTTGCCGGGCAGTTCCCTACTTGCTTCGTTCCTCCAGCGTTTTTGCCAGCTCTGCCGCGAACAGGCGGGCGGCCAGCTCCGCCTCCTCCGGGGCGTTTCCGGCTGTTCCCACCTCCACCAGCAGAGAACCTGTGGTGGCGTGTTGATTGTACCGGGAATTCCGCAGAAGCAGAGGCCGCATCAGCGTGGGATAGTCCGTCAGCGCCTGCTCCTGCACCGCCACCGCCAGCCGCAGATTCTCCATCCAGTCGGGATGGCTCAGTCCGCCGCCGTCGCTACCCATGATGAGGGAGAGCTGCGCCGCCGTCCCCTGTCCCTCGATCTCCGACACCACTTTCACCTGACTGCCGTCGGACGCCTCGATAGCGTCCCGGTGGACATCCAGCACGAAGCGGATGGACGGATATTCCTTCAAATACCGGTCGATCCCCGCCAGAGACCGGTCATAAGCCCCGGCGTACTCCGGATAGTCATACAGGGTCCGGTCATGGAGCACGGAGATCCCCGCCTGAGCAAATACCTCTGCCATGGCGTCCCCCATGCGAACCACATTGTACCGGGAGTCCGTGGTGCGGTGGTCCCCGGACCAGACGATGCCGTCATCCACCGCCGGGGTATAGCCCTCGCTGCCGTGGCTGTGCAGAATCAGGATCTGCGGCGCTTCGCCGGTCAGCTCCGCCGCGAAGGGCTTCAGCAGCTCCTCGTTGGAGAGGGTATATTGGGTGGTGTTTCGGATGTAGACCTTCCCGCAGACGGTATAGCCGCTGGGGTCTGTGGGGATCAGGGTCTTTGCCGTCACGCCGTTGTCTGCCCCAGCTGTCACCGGAGCGGGCTGGGACTCCTCCCGCACCGGCTGGGTCACAGGGGCGGGGCGTTCGTCCTCCGGTTCCTCCGCCGCCTGACGCCGCAGGTCGGAGATCTCCCCGCGGGCGGAAAGCAAGATTGGCGCCTGACTCAGCATCAGCACGGACGGCGCCGAAAGGCCGTCCCTCTGCCCCATGTCCCCTAACTGCCACTGGAGCAGCGCCAGTGGCAATTCCCTCTTCACGGCCATCCACGCTCCGGCGGCGTCAACGCTGCCCGCCGTGGCATAGACGGTCCACAGTGTCACACCCGCCAGCAGCAGCGCGCCCAACCGCTGAGAGAGCCTTGCAAACCTCTTTCGTTCCATTTGCTTCACCTCTTGGGACAACCTTATGCGCCACAAATCAAAAAAATGACCATCCAATGAAAAAACGCCCGACACATTTGTGCCGGACGTTCCTCTATCTCAATACCATTTATCCAAATTCATTCCGCGAGGCTTCGCATCAGGGCGATCTCTTTGGCATAGCCGGGCAGCTCATTGGGTGTTTCCAGGCAGAAGGGCAGATTTTTCAGCGCCGGATGATTCACCACCCGGGCCAGCGCCTCCTGTCCAATGCAGCCCTCCCCGATCCGGGCGTGGCGGTCCTTGTGGGCGCCGCAGAGATTCAGACTGTCATTCAAATGAATGGCCCGCAGCCGCTCCAGTCCGATGGCCCGGTCAAATTCCGTCAAAACGCCGTCCAGATCGTTAATGATGTCATACCCGGCGTCGGAAACGTGGCAGGTGTCCAGACAGACGCCCATCTTCCCCGTCAGCTCCACCCGATCCAGAATCTCCCTCAGTTCCTCAAAGCGTCCGCCTACCTCGCTGCCCTTCCCGGCCATGGTCTCCAGCAATACCGTTGTAGACTGTTCCGGGGTCAGGATGGCGTTGAGTCCTTCCGCGATATAGGTGATCCCGGCTTCGATCCCCTGTCCCACATGGCTGCCGGGGTGGAAATTGTAAAGCTGCCCCGGTATGTGCTCCATACGGCGCAGATCGTCCGCCATGGTGTCCCGTGCGAAAAGACGGTTTTGTTCCTCCGCGCCGCAGAGATTCAGGGTGTACGGGGCATGGGCGATGATCGGTGCGAAGCAGTGATCCTTCATGAGCGCCACCAGCGCCGCCGCGTCCGCAGGGTCCAGTTCCTTGGCCTTGCTCCCCCTGGGATTCCGGGTGAAAAACTGAAAGGTGTCCGCCCCCAGTTCCAACGCCTGCCGGCCCATAGCCAGAAAGCCCTTGGAGGATGATAAATGACAGCCGATGTGCAGCATAGAAACCTCCTGAAAAATAGTTTCTTCATTATAGCACACCGGCTGCCGCCTGTCACGGGTCTTATTTACGGAGTCTCCGCTTCTATCTCACCGTCCTGCGGCGTATCGGACAGAAACAGTTCCTCCGCCTGCCGCTGAACGGCGATCAGATCCTCCCGGAGCTGTCGGAGCGTTTCTTCGGTATCTGTCAATGCGTTGAACAGAAGCAGGTATTCTTTCGTCAGTGTATGGTTCATATAGTATCCTTTCTTTTCCGAATGAATTGCAATTTCGGAATACGGCTCTATCATACAAAATTTCCGGCTGCTTTTTTGTCGGATTTTGTCGAAGAGATATATTTTTTTGTCATCAAAGGGTATTATTTTCCCAAGCAAGCGGAATCTTGTCCCAAAAAGCGGTTGCAGGTCCAGATGTCGGATGCTATGATAAAAAGGCAAATGATCGTGCAAGGAGGCACTTATGAGTCCTGCGTCTACCGAACAATTCCTTTTGGAACAATATGCCAGGCATCCCGCGTCCCAGCTTCAGGATCTGCGCAAAGCCCTCTATCAAAGCGTCTTTGGCTGCGGACATCTGATCACGGACACCTCCGCCGCCGCAGAGGGTATCCGGAGGGAGGCTGCGGAAGCCGGACCGTGCAGCCGGGAGATTGAAGCGCTGGACGGTCCCTGGTCCCGGGTGCAGCTGGGCGTTCTGGCAGACGGCCTGACCCCCGAAACACTATCTCGCATGTTTGCCCGGTCTGCCGCTATGCCCCATGGGGATGCGGATGCCTTGCAGGAAAAGCTGACGGTCCTGCGGCGGCTGATCCACTCCGGCGCTCTGCCCTATTCCCCGGCAGAGGCCGATGCGGAGTTGGATGACTGGCGAAAAAACGGTTTTCCCGCCTGCCGCCACTCCGAGGAATACCGGGCCGCCTACCGTCCAGCTTACCGGGTGCTGCACCGCACTTATGTCCGCC
>ERZ773168.3783-NODE-3783-length-10442-cov-4.566189_pt1 | contig 10442 bp, 10 predicted proteins | sample MGYA00511261_ERZ773168 | MGnify/ENA primary metagenome ERZ773168 (study PRJEB29015, sample SAMEA2737855) | human gut metagenome | biome: human gut; feature: human-associated habitat; material: faeces | place: China | collected 2012 ... | reverse complement strand
GCATGTCTGCACCAGCTGCTTAAAATCTGGTAAAGTTGAAAGAGCTTAATCTTCTGCGATAATATTGGATTTTAAAAAGCCAGAAATGAAATTCATCATTTCTGGCTTAATTTTTGCTTGTAATTTTCCATGCAGTTACCAGAACCGCTCTTCCTGTTTCCGTTTCAGATATTCCTTGTTGATCTGTCCGGCCAGTTCACCGTCACCGAACAGGTTGTCCGGATGAAAGATCTTGATCAGATCCCGGTATCTCTTCCGTAAAGCCAGCGGATTATTGACTCCCCGGAATAAAAGCTGTACCGCTGTAAAACTGCCTTCTCCGGGATCCTGCCCTGTGGCCAGCTGTTCTCTGGCTTCCTCTATGAGTATCTGCCGTTCCTGTTCGAACTTCTTCCGGTCTTCTTCCAGCTGTCGGAACCCCTCCTGTAAAATGGCCATTTTCTTCTCAAAAAACAGATTCTCTTCCTTCAGCCGTTTCCGTTCCATGATTGTACGGCGGTTTAATTCATCCAGCTCGTCCCGCAGTTTCACCCGCTCATCCAGAAATTTGTTCCGGGCCTGTTCCAGTTCCGTACGCTCCTGCTCCAGCTCTGAGCGTTCCTGTTTCAGACGCATATTTTCCTGGAAAAGCCACAGTTTTATTTCTTTCAGTTCTTCGGTACTCTCTGCCTTAATGACCTCTTCCCAATCAATCATACTGCACCCTCTTACTCGCAACCACAGAAAAGATAATACCCTGCAAATAATAAAAGTGCTACCATGATCAAGCCGATAAAACGGTTATGGATCACAAGCATGAGCAGCATGCCGACAGCCACAAAAAAGAGTATCAGACCAATGATCTTCTTCATCTATCAAACGGATCCAGACTGTTCTCACTTTATTATATGCAGAGTATTTTAAATATTACTTGTCTTCTGTAGTTTTCTCTTCCTCTTCAGGAAATGCGATATCTACCACTTCCGCATCGGACATTTCTTCTTTTTCCTTCGGCTGGGTAAATTTATCTACGATATCGGGAATCATATCCAGAATCTTGGTGACTGTATCCTGATTCTTGATATTTACCAGCTTGGTGGAACCGTTTTTGATGACCAGAACCGCACTGGGGGTCATCTTACCGCCTAAGCCTCCGGCTCCGGATGCGGATTTTTTCTCGGAATTATTGCCGGCTCCGGCACCGACACCAAAGGTGACATCCACAAGCGGCAGGATGATCGTATCGCCGATCTTTGTAGCCTCACCGACTACGGTTTTAGTGGATAATACGGTATCCATACCCTTCAACAGGGATTCTACAACGCCCTGAAACTGATTCTCTTTGTCTGCCATAACAAACCTCCTGTTTTACACTGTTATTTTTTTTGTGTCTTCTGATATTGTCTGATTTTATGCAACAATTCCCGTAATCGCCGATCTAAAAGTAGTCGGACGGAATGGAATAATACACAGGCCGCGGTAAAATGTCCGAAAGCCTTGAAATCCCCTTCCAGAATCGCCTGTTCAAAATCCGGGGTAATGCAGATCCCCTTTCCCAGCTTCGGAAGCACCATTCCGTAGATACCATACAGATATCCCGTAGTATCCGGAGAACCGGTGCCGACCGTGGCATTGACCGTAAGCTTTCTCGGGCGCAGCCGCTTCCAGATATGTCCGAAACGTTTCCCGGCATGTTTCAAAAGTCCCTGGGTATCCGGGTCATTCCACAGGTTCTTGTAAAATGCAATGTTTTCCAGAATATTTTTGATTTTATCACAAATCTTTCGGACTGTGTACCGGATTCTTGTAAAAAATGCGTACAGACGATCCGTAGTCTTCCCGGGAGCTTCTCCCGCTGGCTCTGGTGTTCCCGGTTCCGGGATTCCGGAATCCTCCCTTTCCGCAGCAGACTCAACATCTGCGGCCGTTGCCGAGAATGCCGTGGGATCTTCTGCTTCGATCAGCTTAGGCGTCCCGACAGATTCCGGGGTATGTTCTTCTGTTGTCTGCTCCGCAGAAGCGGGTGTTTTCTCGTTCCCTGTCGTTTCCGTCGATGTCCGGTCTGTTTTCTCCGGCTTCTCTACGGAAGAATCATATAGCGTAAAGAATAAAAACTTTACGCAAATTTTCCCGGGATCAGGATAATCGCAGTTCATCCGCAATAGACCGAACAGCCATTTTACTCTCGCGGTGATCCAGAATTCCTCTGCCGTACGCTTTCCGGCAGCTTTGTAAGAAATCGGAAAGAACAGAACCAGGAGAATTACCACCAGTGCGATTCCCAACAGGATCAGAAGCACGATCCCAAGAATACTCAATATTTTAAAAAGAATCGTCAACATAGTAAATACTCCCGCAGATTACAGTCCCCTCTGGCTTTCAGGCACTCTCCGGTGATCCGTTCGATCAGCTGCAGCGCATCCTCGTAGCCGGAAGCCATACCGAGAACGAGAAATTCTTCGTCCTTATAATGAGGCTGTACCAACTGTCTGGCATCAAAAATATCCAGCTGATCCGCGGGATTTCTGGCCGGAGTGATCAGATATACATTGGCCAGAAGAGGCTTTTTATTCAGTCTCTTTTTTAGTTTATCCAGTTTTTCCGGTGCGATGCCCTCTCCAAGATAGAGATTTTGCGCAAACTTCAGCTTTCCTGCCATACACAAGTTCCTTAAATCTTTTTCTTCTAGTATAGCATAGTTTCCTTTATATTACAATTTTTGTTACTTGACTTTTTAGCATGATATTTTATACTTGAATTAGTACAAATGAGGAGGATACAGCTTTGAAGGTTATTACTAAAATGGAGTTACAGCCGGATATGGTCCTGGGGGAGGACATTCTGGATCAGGATCGTGTGATCTACCCTGCAGGAACCACCATCACTCCGCAGATCATTGAGAAATTGAAACGGTACAATCTGGTATGTGTCACCATAATGGAAGATGTTGATTTCGCCACTACACATTATGCCAAGATTCGTTTTGATACTAATTTCAAAGCATTCGAACGTGCTTATCCGTTGTTTTTGGGACAATATAAATTAGCCATGAAACAACTGCTGATCATGGGAAGAAAACCGGCGGATATTATTCTGCTGACAATTTACAACGAATTGTATTATTATATTACTTCCGGCCCGGTACTGTTAGACTATCTGTACAATCTGATGCCCAGTGAGGATGAACTCACCTATACCCAGGGACTGAATGCCGCTCTTCTGGCGGGGACCTTCGCTGACTGGCTGGGAATGAGCGAAGAAGAGAAAAATACCCTGATCCTCTGTGGATTCTATTATGATATCGGCAAGCTGCAGCTGCCCTATGAACTGTTATGGAAGCCCGGCAAACTGACGGATGAAGAATTCAAAGTTATCAAGACTCATCCTGTAGTCGGTTATACCACCGTACGTAATCAGGATCTGAATGAGCATGTGAAAAATGCTGTGATCATGCATCACGAACGACTCGATGGCAGCGGCTATCCTTACCATATGTCCGGACAGAGAATTGATGTCTTCGCAAGGTATATTGCCATTATTGATGCCTATATTGCCATGGCGTCTCCCAGAACCTACCGTAATGCGTTGACACCGTTACAGATTCTTGGGAATTTCGAAAAGAGTCTGGATAAATATGACGTGGAATTATTGATGCCGATCATGAAACGTATTGCAGATGCCCAGATCGGAACCAGCGTGGAACTGAATGACGGAAGCATCTGGGAAGTACTGATCATTCATCCCAACAAATACTCCCGTCCCATTTTAAAAAATGATAAAAACGAATTTGTAGATCTCTTGCAGAGACCGGATCTGGAAATCGTCAAGAATGTTTAAAAATATTTCAGAAAAGCAGGAATAATCAATTTTTCCATTGATTATTCCTTTTTCTTTCCTGATAATCCGCATAGGCTTTTTCCAGAATCTGCTTTTCATTGGCAAATTTCAGAAGATGGTATGCTTCATGATATTTGTAAAAGCCGGAATCCACAAAATACTCTTCTCTCTGGGGCTTGCTGTAATAGCTGTCCGTTCCCATCAGATACCAGTGGACTTCCTTCTCCACCACATCTTCCGGTACGGTAAAAGAATACTCGCTTCTGCCGATATAATCTACAATGTATGCCTTGGAACCGCTTTCCTCCAGCACTTCCCTGAGTGCGGTCTCCTCATGGGTCTCCCCGGCTTCGACGGTACCCTTCGGCAATACCCAGCCTTCATATTTATTCTTAATGTTCTTATACAGCAGCAGGATCTTCCCACGGAAGATCACAACGCCACCGCAACTGGTAGCCTCTATCATGATTCTTTTGACTCCTCCGATCACTCTTTCTGGTTGAAGTAAGCATCAAACAGACGTCTTGCAATGGGAACTGCGTAATCACCGCCACTTCCTGCACCTTCTACGATAATGGTGACACAGACTTCCGGGTCTTCTGCGGGAGCAAAACCGGTAAACCAGGCATGGCTGTCACCCTTGATATTATTGTATTCCGCAGAACCTGTCTTACCGGCAGCCGTATAGTTTAAACCTCTTAACTTGGAAGCAGTTCCCTCTTCCACAACATCGGTCATCAACTGTTTCAGAATCGCAGATTCGTCCTCTGTCATCAGACGGCCGTATTCCGATGCCTTAAAGCTTTTTACCACAGTACCTTCATCATTTTCCACATGATCAATGACATAGGGTTTCATCAGAACACCATCGTTGGCAATGGCACAGGTGATCATATTCAGATGCATCGGTGTGATCTGGGTCTTACCCTGACCGATGGAGGTCTGCATCATTTCCGCGGAAGGTGTACTTTCGGAGACGATAGCCGAGCTTTTGGCATAATTCAGCGTAAGTGGCAGATCTTTATTGAACAAAAGGTCATTCAGTGTCTCCTGAAAAGCCTCTCTGTCCAGGCTCATTCCAATATTGGCAAAGGACGAGTTACAGGATTTTGCAAAGGACTTCTGAAAGCTGACCTGTCCGTGACTGGAACCGTGATAACAACTGATTTTGCTGTTTCCCACCCGGAAAGAACCATTACAGTTATAAGAATAATTCTGATACGTGGTGGGATTCTCCCGGATATATTCCAATGCCGTTACGATCTTGAAGGTGGATCCGGGCGGATAAAGTCCCTGGGTGGCGCGGTTCAACAGTACTGTACTGGAATCATTGTCGATCAGATCATCCCAGATCTCCGGAATGGTATTCGGATCAAAATCGGGATGCGACACCATTGCCAGAATCTTGCCGGTAGACACTTCCGTTACAATGATGGCACCACGGTAAATATCCAGCTGGTCGTTGGCCACCTGCTGGATCTGGACATCCAGTGTGGTATATACATTATCTCCGGGATTCTTTTTCCCGGCAGTATCGTTTTTCACTTTATTGCTCAGGGAGGTATTGGTGTTGATCAGATAGTAATTGGCCAGAGCCTCCACTCCCATGCGTCCCTGGGTGGAATAACCTACGATATGAGAAAACAGATTCTTATACGGATAGTTTCGAGTCTCCTCTTCATCCGCATCCAGTATCGTCTCTGCCAGAACATCCCCATCCCTGGAATAAATGGATCCGCGGTAATTGCGGGACAGCAGAATCTGCTGACGGGAATTATAACTGTTGTTGATCATATCCTGTTCGCTGGTTGCCACAAAATGACCCAGATAGACCAACAGGCATAAGAACAGGACACCGATGCAACCAGCAGAAAGCCAGATTTCCCGCTGGTTGCCCATACGTTTTCTGTTCCGGGCGTCCTTTTTGCGGTCGGCATCTTTTTTCTGTGTATTTTTCTGCGTATTCTGCGCCTTATTTTCTGCCACCTCTGCGCTCTCCTTCCTTCTGCAGGCGAATATAGATTCCCTGTATAATGAAAAACATGATCATGGTCGTCATGACGGAACTTCCTCCATAGCTGATGAAAGGAAGTGTCACTCCGGTCAGCGGAATGAACTTGGTACCGCCGCCAATGGTCAGGAATATCTGGAAAATATACATAATACCGATGCCGTATACGATCAGCTGATAGAATCTGTCATGAATGCATACTGCCACCCGCATCATTTCCAGAAAACTGCTGACACAGATCAGGATCAGACATATTCCGAAGATCACGCCCAGTTCCTCGCAGATGGAAGAAAAGATAAAGTCCGCTTCCACATAAGGAATCGCTGTGGGATTACCTTTTAACAGTCCCATGCCGAACCAGCTTCCACTGCCGATGGCAAATAATGACTGGGTGATCTGATAGCCTTTATTGTCAATATATTTCCAGGGATCCTGCCAGGCCAGTACTCTGACCCGTACATGATCAAACAGCTGATAAGCCAGATAAGAAGCCGCACCTCCGCCGACAAGTCCTGCCAGAAGATACAGATAATTTCTTGTGGCAGCAAAAACCACAAAAACAAAGCCCACGAAAAAGATCAAAGCACTTCCCAGGTCCTTGGATACTACCAGGATCACCACATGGGCTCCCGCAATGATCGCCGTCAGAACGACTCTCTGGAAGGAGACATTTTCCCACAACGCTCCCGCCAGAAAGAACAGGAACAGGATCTTGACGAATTCCGAAGGCTGGAACGTGATTCCTCCCAGGGAAAATGAAATCTTGGAACCATGGGTCACCTCTCCCAGGATCAGCACCGTACTGAGCAGCGCAATTCCCAACGTGGCATACAGCCAGGTGATCTTCTTAAAAAAGTGGATCTTTCCCAGCAGATACGGAACCAGCAGGGAAAAGATCAGAGATACCAGTACAATCACATATTGCCGGATGGCCTTGTCAAAAGATAATCTCGATACGATGCAAAGACCGATTCCCAGAAGCATACACATATTATTCAGCAAAAGCCTGTTAATATTCTCGTAGATCAGCGATACCATCGTGATCGTAGCAAACAGAAAGATCAGTATAAATGCAAAGAAAAACAAATACTGAAAATCTCCGCTGACAAGGGACAGGTTCAGAAAACAGAGGACCTGCACCAGAAACATCAAAAGATCCTGTAAAATAAATACTCCACGATGCTTCTCTCCCACCGGATACCGAAAGGTATAAAAACAGCTTGCCGTATATAACACCATAAAAAAGGCGATAAAATATTTGGATAATTCAATCACATATTCCTGCATGGATCCAAAACCTTTCTGTCTATTCTACTCCACGTTTTTCATGACCGGTGGTATATTCCCCATAGGGCAATTCCTTACGGGTACCGGCAAAATACTCCAGGACTTCCAAAGTCTCGGTCTCATTTTCCGTGGTAAAATCCAGCCGTCCGGTCACCAGGCCGCTCCATTTACATAATTCCTTGTGCAAGGAAAGCGGAACACTGTTATAGATCACATTAAAACAGTGGGTACAATTCCGCTGAACCGGAAATCTTTTATGATAGCGGTCGATCAGATCCAATGCCTTCGGATTCTCCTGCGGCTGACACCGGTCAGTGGTCTTCTGCACGCAGTTGGCGGTGACCATCATAGGGATCCTGCTGTATATTACTTTTTCCGCAGGAAACGCAGGATCCAGAATGTCCCTCTGCTCTGCGGCATTCAGCTCCAACGGCAGACAATAGCCGTCTAAAAATGCCTTCCAGAAATCCCGGCTGGTCCGGTTCCAGAGATACAGACTATGATCCCCATAGATTTCTTTTCCGGTAAAATTCCATTGTTTTAATAACGCGATATGTTCCATGTTTGCTGCCTGAAAGCCATTTATATATGCCAGATTTTCCAGCAGCAATTTCCGTAATTTTTCAAGATACTGCCCATCCCGCAGGCGCAGGATCTTCGGCAGAGCGATCACAGATTGGATCTCTTTTTCAGTAAGGCTTCTCAAAATCTTCTCCGCAGCGGACGGATCCTGTAACAGGAAATCCGCATCCAGATAGAGTCTGAGTTGTCCGGCGGTTCTGACCGGATCTTTCCAGAAGGATGAACTGCAAAAGCCCTGCCATTGTTCCGGGGTCCGTATCGTGACAGCCCATTTTTCATCGGATTTTTGAGACTTTATACTATCGTTTTTCCGAAAATCACCATCGTCAGCCAGTGTCGGAGCTTTTTCGGAAGTTCTCTCATAAAGGAAGCCGTTTGCAAGGATCACTTGTTCTTCCAGCAGGGAAAGGCCCTTTCGGCGTAACTCGTTGATAGCTTTTAACGGGTAGAAAGCATTGTCACTTACCCGGATTCCGATGGAGTCCTCCAGATGGAAGTGACTGTCGCCAAGTTTCCCAAGCTGTTTTGCTATATTTTCCTGTGTGATGGGCTGTCGGGAAGCTTCTTCTACCACATTCCCTTCTACGGTGACGGCACTCTCTCCGGTCCACAAATACAATTTTGCGGTCTCCCCGGTCAGAAATTCAGCCTGCATGGATACCGGAAGGGTCAGCCTGTGTTCCAGATGCTTCTTCCGGATATTCTGAAGCAAAGTCTCATCACTACCGCTGTAAGCCGGGCTGTCCAGAGTCACCATCTCCCCGCCGTTGTGCTTGTGATAATAACCATCCTGTCTCTCACTGCGAATATAGAGGCAGGAAAGCGTATGCATATCTGCCGCAGAAATCTTCTGAGGAGCTTTGAAATCCGCATAATACTGGTCAATATATTTGCGATAAATTGCCGTAACTCCGGCAGCATATTCCGGCTTCTTCATACGGCCTTCGATCTTAAAGGAGTCGATCCCTGCCTCCAGAAGCTCCGGAATATATTCAATGGTACACATATCTTTCAGGCTTAAAGGATAACATTCCTTCGGATGTTTTCCAGTGGTATAGGGCAGGCGACAGGGCTGGGCACAACGTCCTCTGTTGCCACTTCTGCCCCCCAGAATACTGCTGAACAGGCACTGTCCGGAATAGCAATAACACATGGCTCCATGGATAAAGCATTCGATCTCAAGCCCTGTGACTTCCTTGATCCTGCGGATCTCCGCAAGGCTCAGCTCTCTGGCGGGAACTACACGACAGGCCCCCTGTTCCTTCAGAAAAGCTGCCCCATACTCCCCTGTAATGGTCATCTGAGTGCTTCCATGGAGTTCCATCCCGGGAAAATGTTCTCTGAGATATGCAAACACTCCCATGTCCTGGACAATCACCCCATCCAGTCCGGCCCGGTAATAGGGCAATACATATTCATACAGTCCGGAAAATTCCGATTCTTTTACCAGTGTGTTTACCGTCAGATATACTTTTCGCTGAAAAAGATGAGCATACCGGATGCAGGCAACCAGTTCTTCTTCCGAAAAATTTTCCGCATAAGCTCTGGCTCCGAAACGGCTGCCACCCAGATATATAGCATCCGCACCGGCATGGATAGCCCCGTAAAAGGCTTCCGCATTTCCGGCAGGTGCCAGTAATTCTACTTTTTTTGCTGCTTTCATAGATTTCAGATTTCCTCTATTGCATTCGATTCATATAAGCAAATAGCTGCCCGAAAACGGACAGCTATCAATTTATTTGTCTTTTAATTCTGTCTCCAGACGTACAATCTTCTTGGCGTCTTCATTTAACTGCTTTTGCAGTTCCTTCCCCTGCTTTTCTGCATTTTCCAGTTTGATCTGTGCTGAAATCAGTTCATGCTTCAGATCATAAAGCTCTTTTTCCTTGCCCTGCAGTTCTTCCTCCAGAATGGAGATCTGCTTCTTGGCTTTAAAATAATCATCTGCAATATTCAACTGGAGCAGAATGTTCTGCTTATCCAGAGGTTGTCTGCGAAAGCCGTCCAGCTTCCCGTATTCGGTAATCTTTCCATTGATGTAGGAAGCAATTTTCTGCATATAATCTTCACTTTCATAGCCGCTTAAAGTAAATACTTTTCCGCCTATGATCACTTCTGTATCTGTCTTGACCGCCATGACTGTCTACCCTTTCGTATCGCGTATCCGCGCTTTCTGAACAGCGCTGTCAGCAACAGCATCTACATTTTGTACGCACTCTGTTGCCAGAACTCAAAAAACGCTGTTCGATTCTTTTTCATTATAAGAGCAAAAAGCACCAATTGCAAGCGTTAAAGTCCCAGATGTGTATAAGCAATCTGCGTCGCAACTCGTCCGCGTGGTGTGCGGTCAATCAGCCCTTTCATCAAAAGATACGGTTCATAAACATCCTCGATCGTACCGGCATCCTCTCCGATCGACGCTGCCAGCGTGTCCAGTCCGACCGGACCGCCGCCAAACTTTTCGATGATCGTCACGAGAATGTTTCGATCCACCCGATCCAGACCGAGCGTATCCACATCCATCAGGTCGAGGGCGGTGTGCGCCACCGTTTCCGTAATCACGCCGTTATATTTGACCTGTGCAAAATCGCGCACCCGCTTCAAAATCCGGTTTGCCAGACGCGGCGTCCCGCGGCTTCTGCGCGCAAGCTCCGTCGCACCCGCATCCTCGATTTTTACGTTCAGAACCTTTGCCGACTGCTTGATAATCAGCTTCAGCTCATCCTCCGTATAAAATTCCATATGG
>ERZ773168.3781-NODE-3781-length-10444-cov-2.489075_pt1 | contig 10444 bp, 6 predicted proteins | sample MGYA00511261_ERZ773168 | MGnify/ENA primary metagenome ERZ773168 (study PRJEB29015, sample SAMEA2737855) | human gut metagenome | biome: human gut; feature: human-associated habitat; material: faeces | place: China | collected 2012 ... | reverse complement strand
GCAGTAGACCAAAATATTATTTTGGTCTTTATAAGGCTCTATCTGCTTACGAAGCTCAGATATTTTTGCAATTGCTCCGGCAACTACCCGCGACCGCTTTATGGCAAGCATTTCACCGTAAGAATCCAATTTGACGCTGCCATTTCGTCCCTGAATAATGTGTTTAGTCATCTCCGAAGAGATTTCAGAGTATTTTTCCAGCTCATCATCCGAGAGGTATACCACAACAGGATAGTATTTATAGGGTGTCAGCTTTCCATCCTTGATTGCTTGCTCCAACGTATAGTCAATACATTTCTTTCCAAAGAACTGGTATAGAGCCGCCGTTCCTTCTTCATCTCGATGGCGGTCCATCGTTGCAGATAGTGCCAGTCGATAAGTAAATCGGTCATCCAACAGTTTACGGATTCTCTGCGCACCAAAGTTGTGAGCTTCATCAACCATCAGAAGAATCGGTGCCCGAATCTTATCAATTTGGCTCTGAACATAAGAACCCGCAAAAGTTGCATTCGTGCAAACAAGGCAGAAGAAGCTCTTCTTCGGTATCATACGCTGATCACGAATAGCTTTTTCCAACCGTTTTTTCCAGTCTTTTTGTGGTGATGAACTATACCCCACAATAGGTTTGATATTGAATTTTACAATATCCTCAACCCACTGCTCAACAAGATGTTGATAAGGGCAGACAATAATAACGGCCAAGTGATCGTTCAGATCTTGCGACAACTTTGCTACTGCTGCCAATCCACTTATAGTCTTGCCAGCACCCGTACACATCGAGAATATTCCTTGATAGTTTGCGCCCGCCCATGCAGCAACGGCCGCTTGCTGATAGTCTCGCAGTTGAATTTCAGCAGGTATTCGTGCGCCAACAGCACCGCTATCGTCCTTTTTTGCTGAACGTGTTGGCTTCTTAAACTGTTCTTCGTCTATTTTGAAGTTTACAGGTGAGAGCTTTCGGAATTTTTTGATGAAAACTTGCGTTACTTCAGGGGCAGCAATGACTTTTATTCCGCTTTCTTTATTTCCCCAAATTGCATCAAATGCCTTTTTCTTGAGGGACACCTGCTCTTTTTCATAATCGCTCTTCCAGCTGCAAAAAACATCTATAGTCTCGTAGTTGACTTCCATGGCCGTTGCCGACTCATTCATTGAGCCAGAAAACGCAACTATATTGCCAGATGAATCTTCCATCAGACCCATCTTCTCGTGGTACATTCCTATTCCACCATTATTTTCGGTATAGGCGAGTTTTATATCAAGGATTCCATCCTCAATCAGTTTCGTCAGCAGGTTCAGACGTTCCAACGTATAATAATCATTCGATACATCTTCATCTTGAATCTGCTTCAAAACCTTTTCCTTGATGTACGTCTCACGATTTTGATAGCCTTCTTGAATAGCTTTCACATCTTCTTCGGAGAGATAGGGAGACGCTACAATTTGGATTTTTCCACCATTGGAAGCCATATCGCAGATACCTTTTGATATTTCCGCCAATGCAGAAGATGAAAAAAAGCCAACAGCACGCTTATAGGATACCGCTTCGTGAAGAATCGGAAGATAAAAATCCTGAACGACATTATCGATAAGGGATCGATATTCACTTTTGATAACACAGTCTGAAAAAGACATGACACGATCTCCTTAAATGTTTTGATCGATATAATCCAGTGCGTTGGTTAGGGCATTGTAGTCCTCTTCGCTTGTAAAATGCCCAACGCTGAATCGAATGGTTCCAGCCGGATAGGTACCCAAGAACTTATGAGCTAATGGTGCGCATTGCAGTCCTGTCCGAACAGATACACCATGCTCGCTCAACAGACTGCCAGCAATATCACTGCTGATTCCATCGAAAAGACACGACACAATGCCAACATACTGCTGTGCTGAAGCATTGCCTACAATAGTAATAAAATCGTATTGGGACAGGATTTCAAGCAACTTCTTACGATTTTTTTGCTCATGCTCGAAAATATTCTGAATCCCGATTTTCTGATTCCATTGTAAAGCAGCATTTAATCCTGCAATTCCAGCAATATTAGAAGTTCCCATTTCATACTTTTCGGGCAGACTATCCGGCATATCCTGATTTGCCGAATCATAGCCTGTGCCTCCAAAAAGAACCGGGGGAAGATTTATATCTGGCTTCATTATAAAGCCGGATATTCCAGTCGGGCCATAAAGAGTTTTATGCCCTGCAAACACTGCAAAATCGAATGTGTTGCGTCCCACATCACAATCAACAAGTCCTGCTGTCTGCGACATATCCAGCACGGTGTAACTACTGTATGCTTTCGCTAAATCAAAAATTTCTGCGGCGGGAGCAATCAGGCCAATCACATTGCTGGCATGACTTACGACAACAACATCGGGCTTGCAATCATCAAACTGATAGCGAATTTTTTCCAAATCGTATTTCAGATCCGATGTTACAGAGAGCTGGTGAACCTTGATGCGCCCAAGATTTTCAAAGTGATGTAGCGTTCGAGTAACGGCATTATGCTCAAAGGGGCTGATATAAAAGTTTTTCATGCCCATTTCGCACAACCCTTGCAGGATAATGTTCAGGGCAATCGTAGCTGTCGGTGTAAAAATCACCTGCTTTGCAGGGCAGTGTAAAAGATTTTGCAGCCGCGCCCTTGTATCAGCTACAAGTTCACCAGCAGATTTAGCAATGCCATAATCACCACGCCCGACATTTCCACCACACTGACGATAGAATTCATTCATAAAGGAATAAACATCGTCAGGCTTTGGATATGTGGTAGCTGCATTGTCAAAGTATGCCATAACATTTTCTCCTTTGAGGTTTTAGCACAGCTCTCTTAACACGTCCATCAGGATTTGGCGTTTTTCCTGTTCGGAAACTGCCTGTCCCATGCCGCTAATCGCAGACTCGATCGCATTGTACAGCAGCTTTCCGCGCTTGCTCGTTTCCACTTTATCAAAGCGTTTTGTTACCGTACAGCCCGCTTCATCCTCATAAGTCAACTGATAACCATTGATGGCTTCGGCTTCCTTATGGGGGGCTTCCTGACGGAATTTCTCGGCGGTCATTTTATACTGCTTGACGTTTTCCAATGCAGTAGCCTGTGTGTTAGCATCCCAATCGCTCAGATTCAGGTCGGTTGCGAGTTTTGCAAGGTTCAGGGTCAAGATATGCTCACTTGCCTCTTTATTTGCAAGGAATAATTGAAGCATTCTATCGGTTCCGTCCGCAAATAATTGCTCGTGAATAGACGGATCGAGTCGATTCATCCATTCGGTGACTACACTCGGCAAAGATTTTCTGCCTAGAATCGCTTCATCCTGCCCCTCACCGAAGAGCTTCTTGACCTCATCGCAGAATGCGAATTCTAACTGACCAAGCATCTGATCATAGAAGAATTTAATCTCGGAAACAGCGTTCACTGTTTCTGAACCACATTCTGCTCCTCCAGTAATAAGAACAGGAAGCCGCTCAAATAACAAAGTATGAGTGCCAATGTTTTGCTTGAGCATCCGAATAAATTGACGCTTGGGCTTGTCAATCTGCTGTCCGTTGGGGTCATATTTGGCTTCCTTGGCGTACTTAGGCAGTTCCATATACCACCGATGCATAGCAGCTACAACATAGTTATAGCCAGAGGCAGCTTTTTCGGCCTCAACAACGTAGTCCTTAAAGACATTGGCAAGGGCATCTACATATTCGTCTTTTTCATTGTTCCAGTCTAAACACTGCAACGTAAAGTCCTGCGGAGCGGCTTCAATTTGGAGCAAGGTATCATTGTTCAGCGGAACTTGAGAGAATTTGTCGTAGAGAACGATTTCTTTTTTATACTCGTGGAATACGGCAGCAACATAGATAGGGACAAGACCCTTCCGCAGACCAATATAGCATTTATCGGTGGTCAACCGAGCATACAGCTCTGCGAAGCTCATTTTCTGCTCTCGCGCTTCTTGGACAAACTTCTCAATCTCGCCCAGCAGGTTGGCCGTAAGATAATCATGCGGATGCAGATTGATTTTAGGAACACCGTTTTTTGTGTCCAGTATCCCCGTTCGGATCAGCGTACTGCGGAGAATGGAAACTTCCTGTCCAGCACCAGCCAGTCCAAGATTCGGCTCAAGCTCAGAACGCAGTAGTCCAATAACAATTTTGCTCCGGCTGTTTACCGAATTTGCTGTCAGGTGGTTTTTGTTGACTGCCTCGTTGACAATAACCGGGGTCTTGAAATACGTTTTTTCACAGATGGTAGACAAAAGATCAGTCAAAGCTGCTTTACGGACGATCTGCTTTTCTTCTCCCTTATAAATATAGGTAGCTGCTCTCTTTTCGGGATGAGTATAGTCGCTGATATAGTGGTTGATGATTTCCCGGAGGTCTTCATAAATCACCTCGTACTCATCAAACAGAACTTTATCGGAAACGGCAAGATCTTTCAGTGTCTCGACAGCCTTATACTCTCGAACTGTAAAATCGATGGGAACAAATTTATGCGGGATAACAAAGACACAGTTTGAGCAGTAGGTACTAGTTTTCTTCACTACATCCACAATCTGTGCAATCGAATCCCTGCTGTGCGGAATAATAGCATATACAATGCCATCTGCTTCCGTACCTTGCTGCTTTGTTTTCCAGTTGACATCCTCGGTAACTTCCGATTCATCAATAAAGGTAAAGTCAAAGTACCGTGTGACTTCTTTCTCATCGTTATAGCGGAAAGGATAGATGCAGCTATCAAAGTTTGATGCATTCAGAATCTTTTTCACGACTGCGCTGCCCTGCTGGGATGCAATCGTGTCACGGATTTTAGCTTCAACATCAACGCCGGAACTTTCTTTCAGCTGAAGGAAATCGTTGCTACGCTTGAGGTAAATGACATACTCATCGTCAATAAGATTATTTAATGCCTTTTCAATTTCCGGCACCGAATACTGAATAGAGTAGATTCCAATTAGCTCATCCTTTGTCGGTTTGAGTTTTTCAAACTGCTCCAGCATATAAATCAAGGACAACGTCTTTACTAGTTTTTCCTCTAAAGAATCATCGTCAAGCTGATTTAAGATTGTGCTGGTCAAGAAGTAAATGTCATGGAGTGTTCCGTTTGAAATTTCCTTTTTGAACAGCGGCTCGAAATAATCGTAAATCAAATCGGGCGTAACGACCGAGAACTCGCTATCGTGATACTGCTTCAAGAAGGACGGAAGTGTTGCCTGTCCATTCGCCGACAAAAAAGTAAAAAGCGTCCGCTCATTCTGAGCTACGCGCTCGGACAACCGGGGCAGAATAAACGTAGAAACCGGGTGAAGAGGATAGCAAGCCATTATTGTATGTTCTATACTATCAGACTGCATATCCGAAAAGATCCGATGTGTCTCGTAGCGTTTTGCCAGCGCATTGAATTCTTTTTTATGCTCGGCGCAGAACAGATTCCAGAGCTTTTGATTTTTCTGGATGACTGTTGCAATAATCTCGTAGGTCTGCGTAAAGTTATTGTTCAGGTGGATATGAGTGAATCGTTCAGAAACACCACGCCAGCCATCGACCTTCTGCTTGGGCAGTCGGTCGATATAGTTCGCAATCTCCTTATGGGAAATCAGCATCAGGTGCATCTGATTTTTTCCGCTTCTATTGCATTTTTCTGCAAAGTCCTGAAGCATCTTAGTATCGCTTACAGATGCCTCCGAAATGTTTGCTTCCAGATACTTGCTGAACTCATCGTAGATGACATAGATACCCGTATAGCCATGAGGTTTTAATGCCTGAACAACGCTTTCATATAGCTGCACGACATCAAAGCCTACAAAGGGATTAAACGTACTACCTGCCGTCAGGCTAGGGTAAATACGCTCAAATTCTTCGTAAGCCTTAATGTCATAATCTTCTAAACGAGAAACAAACGAACCGATAGAATCCGTAATCTTATTCTTGAACTGCTGATAGGTATCAGGAAAATCGTTTTTCCAACGTTCAATAACCGACACGGCAGCTTTATAGTTCGTGTCCGGCATAATATTCAGCAGATCATTTTCTTTCAGTGTTTGCTGAAGAGCCAGAAGGAATGCTTGCGTCAGACTTGTATTGCTGCCGGTAATAATAACTGGCAGCAGCTTGTTGTCGCTTGCATAGTAGTTTTGAATCAGACGGTTCAATTTATCGCGCTTCTGAATAGCCGGGAGCAGTTTTTCAAACAAGTCAAGGTCGCGTTTCATCAAGAGCGCAAGAATCGTCAGCACAATATGTGATTTTCCCTTGCCGTAAGCACCAATCAAAACACGCGAACGGTCTGTTGCGGTAGGCAGAGTACTCTGCAAAATATCTTCCATCAACTGGAGTGCAGACTGAGTCGGTATATAGCTCTTTAACTTATCATCAGCATGAAGGTCGTAGGCAATGTTCACAGAATACTGAAAACCTTCTGCGACTGAAATCATTTCACTCATTAAACTTTCCCCTTAATCAATCTTGGAAATGCACTCGTAGTAATTATCCACGCATTCCTCAAAAGAATAATTCTGCTTTAGCTGAATAACATCCAGACCCGCTGTCCGAATAATTTTGACCAGTCCAAGTTTTTCCACCTGATGCAGCGCATCCAGCATGGTAATGGCATCGAGATTGAATGTTTTTCCGATGTTGCATTTTGCAGTGAGCAGCTCATTTAATCCAATTTCCATGCGGCCATTCGCCTGATCGCACAAAACCGCCATCAACACCCATGGATGAATAGTTTCAGGTGTGGGAACGGCTTTTCGATATGTTTTTTTGTTCTTATCCAGAATATCAATAAGACCCAATTCACCCAGCGGGCAATCAATGTTGTTTTCAGGATTCACTCGCGCAGGATTTGTTTTGTACCGGGGCAAATATGTGTTGAGGATGCAAGCGAAGTCATCCGACATCGATCGAATGGCAACAGTTTCACCTTTCATGGAAACATAGTTCTGCAAGGCCGCAACGAAATCTTCCCGTGTAAATTCGGACATATTGAATTCATTGAAGAAAAAATACCATGCTGTCGCATCTTCTTCGTTCTTCGACAGCATATAATGCAGGAGGTAGAGCGTTCCATACTCCTCCATGTAACGATCATTTTTGAATATTTGGTTTCCAAACCCTGTGAACTTCTGAACGCGGCGTTTATTTAAAAGGGCTTCTTCCGTAAGATTCGTAGCAACTAACCAGTAGCGGAGCGACTTTACCATGTTAGAGCCGATGCCTAATACATCCATTGGATTTTCGTCTTTAGCAACAAAGACATCTGGCTTAGAATGAACCGCTTTCATACCCTTGCTCAGCCATCCCTTTCGGATGAAGAAGGTATCATGTGCTCTAAATTTCATGGCAAATTTCCCGCCTTATCATTTTGTTTTCAAATATTTGTTCATCATGCACCCGCCATCGAGATATTTAGGAGTAACGCACATTTTACAATGAACGCATTTAGCAGGATTGATGTAGTAGTAGTCTCCAATAATCGAGATTGCTCCCGCACGGCATAGCGATTCGCACTTCAAGCACTTGCGGCAAGCATTAAATTTTCGGATTTGGTATCCAACCATTCGTTGCAGATCATCATGGTCAGCAACATTCATTGTCCGAACCTTTACTGCGTGTTCGTATCCATCATGGGTAAAAGGCTGAATGGAAAGAATTGGAACATTCGTTCTAACATCAAGGATTACGGTTTCATTCAGGATTTTCTGCCCATACTCCGGCGCAATACGGCCAAAAGGAACAAACATTCCAATCAGCTCGTCATCATACGGTCGCACAAGACGATAGATTTTCGCGTGGTCCTCGGCTGTGCAATTTGTGAATTTGATTTTCACATCGTTAGCTGTTGCCAGACCATTTCCGCCTTGACGAGCCTTCCATTTGCCAGAATCAACATACTCTTCAGCATCAGGCTTTCCGATTTTTCTTGCAAACCCAATCAGGAATTCGCGCCATGCCTTTGATTTTTCCGGCATATAGATTCGAGATAGGAACTGTGCGCGCTGATTGTTATTCGGGCAGCACCAGCAGCCGACACGATCATAGCCCAGCCGATAGGCATAGTTGAAGTCGATTTCTTTGCTCAGAATATACAGCCAAATGTCAATGTCTTTCCAGAAGAAGATTGGCGATGCCACAGTCTGCTTTTGAATTTTGACGGATTCGGCATCATCCTCAATACGATTGTACTTGCTGCGGCTGACAGACTCTGCTTTACGGATTCCATAGAACGTCAGGATCTGCTCATTGCGGAACAGACTATTTAATGTTCGAGTAATCGGCCCCGTCTTAAACATGGAGCAGCACCAGCGCATCATTCGTGCCGGTGGTCCAATATCATCACAAACATCCATGAAGTTCTGTTCCTCGTTTTTGGCGACCATAAAAATCGCATGGGGATGATTGTGACGATAGCGTTCTGCATATTCGCCCGTAGTCGGGAATTCCAGTGTAGTGTTACCGAAAATATGAACAATGCTCGATGTACCCAATGCGTTGATCGTCAAATCGGCTGTAACTGTTGAATCTTTACCACCCGAAAAGGATACCACAAGTCGGTCTTCATCAAACTTTGACGCTGCATTCCGCACAAACCCAGAGGCTTCATCCACGAGGTAGTTGAGCCGGTTTCTATTAGCTTCACAGAATCGCTTGGCATAAATATTAAAGTATTGCTGCCTTTATACTCCTCGATTTTCTTTGATAAGTCGTCTGTATTGGCCTTTTCAAAGAGTTTCGCCGGAAGTGCCACACGCTTCCCATCAATATAGTAGCTGCTGTTCGCCGCCCATACGGATTTTTGAACATATTCGTGCGGCTTCTTCTCAAGCAACAACTCCAGCAATAGCCGCTCTTCTGGAAAGACCGGGCGCAGATCAGCCGACATATACTTGGTTTTATGGCCGCAAAGCGGGCAGGAGCCTTTATCCGCTTGTGTGGTCGTATTGATGATGGGTACTTTACATTCCGGGCACCAATAAACCTCGACAGGAATATCTTCTACCGTTTTGCTACCGCAAATCGGACAGGTTTCATCATTCGTTTCGATGTTGCAGGTTTTGCACCACATCTAAATTCTCTCTTTCATGTGTAAATGCGCAGAATTAGGAAACCGAATCCTCAAGAATTCCGCGAATCTTTTTGATGTTAAGTTTGCGGAGTGATTTTGCTTCGATTTGCCGAACCCGTTCACGCGTAATAGAATATTTCTGGCCAACTTCCTCAAGGGTTAGAGGTCTGTCATCGAGAAGTCCGTAACGCAAAATTATAACATCCATTTCTCTAGGTGTTAAAATTTTCAAAGCCTGACTCAATACTTTTTGCCATTCACTCTGCGACAAATCGTTATTTATCCGTTCCAAACTAGATGTGTCTACTGGCTCTTTCTCATTTTCTGCAAGTTCTGAAAGTGAAATCTCACCTAGCGACATTCCAATCATCATCAGGATGTCTGCATCCGATATATCTGCGAATTTTTTCTTTAACTTGCTTTTTTCGTATTTACAGCGTGGCAGTTCATCACATCCGACGCACCCATCTTCCTTTAACATGAGGAAAACAGGTGCCCAGCGTTCTTTAACATGAACAGGATAGTATAGTTCCTTGCAGGGCAAAGGCATTTCGCGGTTTATCACCTGCATGATGTAGTAAGAGATAAACGAACCAATCGGCCCATCAGTATCTGGATCGTACTTATCAACTGCGGTCACTAATCCTATACAGGCAAGTGAAAACGCATCTTCAAACTGGAGCCCATATCTCTCTGTATAGGAGACTGCTACTCGCACCGCAAAACGAAGGTGCATCTCTATGACCCTTTGGCGTGCGTACTTGTTTCCCTCTACAACTTGATATTTCAGCGTATCAAATTCGCCACGCTGCGGAGGAAGGATTGATCTAATAGAATTTATAATATCCTCAGATTCTGGAGAAGCATCGATTGCTTTTTGATAAATCTCCTCATAATCCGTTTGTGCATAGTCGAAAATTTCCGCTGCACTCGTATTAACAGAATCTTTTACGACAGGAGCCTCATCATAAACAAGAATCCCCTTTGCCATTAAAGTAGACGAGAGCCAATCGACATCCGTGAAAGATAAGTCTGCACCTTCGTCTAAGATGTCGTCTGTTAAAACATATCCTTGTTTGTTGGCCAGAAAAATCAAATTGCTAAGGGCAGTATCTCTAATCATTACATTATCCAGTCTGTCGTATCCATACCGAGCGAATTATCCAAAATATTACTACTTGACATTCTCTATGAGTTGCAATGTTCGACAGATGCCATGTCCACTTGTGTACTCACAAATTTTCTCAGTAAGTCTTTGTTGTCAATTCGTTAATATTGTACACTTTTCTTTATATAAAATCAATGCGGTGTTGCTACAAATCTTTAGCACCTCATGCGCTGACAATGTTGATGATAGGTGCTGTTTCAAATTTCGGTAAAATAAAGTGATT
>ERZ773168.3769-NODE-3769-length-10459-cov-28.922818_pt1 | contig 10459 bp, 7 predicted proteins | sample MGYA00511261_ERZ773168 | MGnify/ENA primary metagenome ERZ773168 (study PRJEB29015, sample SAMEA2737855) | human gut metagenome | biome: human gut; feature: human-associated habitat; material: faeces | place: China | collected 2012 ... | reverse complement strand
AGCCGGCACGGCCGCTCCGGTCGCCGGTGTCGTCGGGGCGAGCGCATCCAGCCGCCGCTCCAGCCGGCCGCACTCCCGCCACGCGCCGAAGGTATCGCTCAGGGCGAAACGCCACGCCGCCCACGGCAATGCGAGGACGAGCAAGGCCAGCAGGCCGAGACCCCGGTATCTGTACGGCAGGTTCATAGTCCGATCTCGATGCGGAACACGAGCCGTTCGGCATCGCGTTCCCGTTCGACGTTCGTCAGTCGTACCGTGCGGCAGCACGCCGCCCCCGCGAGACACTCGACGAAGGTCGAGACGTCGTCCGCCGCCGGAGCCGTGCCCGCGACGACAGCCGTCCGCTCCTGCCGCTGCAAGGGCTTCCCCGCCTCGAAACGCATCGTGAGCGGTTCGACGGCGAGCCGCGTCAGTACGACCTGCGCCGGCACGGCCTCCGCGATGCGGTCGCACACGACGGCGCGGGATGCTGCGGGACGTGCGGAGAACTCCGCGAGCAGCGTCCGCTGCCGGTCGGTAGCATCGGCTGCGGTCGAAGCCGTGCGTTCGCGCGCCGAGAGCTCCTTTTGCAAAGTCCGGCGGCGAGTGTTCAGCGACGGGGCGACGGCGGCATTGGCAGCGAGCAGACAGAGGAAGAGCCCCAGCACCGGCAGTGCCGCCCGCCGCACGACGGCCTGCGCCAGCGACGAACCCTCGGCCGTCGGGCGGAGCAGCTGCCGCCAGCCGAGTCCTGCGAGAAGCTCCCCGGCCGCAGTATCGGGCGGCGCGGAGACCTCGATCCGCTGCGGATGGATGCCGGCCTCCGACAACTCGGTCAGCACTCCTTGCAGCCGCTCGCGCCGCACGAAGGCGATCCGGCCGTCGTGTTCGCGCCACAGGAAGGTCGCCCTGTCGTCGCGCACCCGCGCGGCGAGCTGCGAGTCGGCGGGCTTTACGATCGTGCCGTGGCCCGAGACCGTGACCACGGCGACGCCTTTGGCCACCGCCGCCGCGTCGTACACCGTCTGCTGCGGCTCGCAGCCCATCTTGCAGCGCCATGCCGCGATCGTATGGCCGTCGGGTGTCAGCGTGACATCCAGCACCCAGACGGGGCCGAGGATATAAGGGAAAAGATTCATTTTTTATTTATTCTTTTATGTCCCTTTTGTTCCGGTAAAAAGGACGAAAAGATCGAGTACGGCGACATCCTTTCCACCTTTTCACACGAAAAGGTGGAGCCGAAAGTGTCCGCAAGGCACCTCCGCCGGAATCGAACGACGGTTCTTACTGAGCGGGCACGAAAGACTGCGCTGTTTCGCACACCCGCTCCAGGCGTTCGAACCGTCGTTCGATTCGCGTCCGTCTCCGGTGCAATGCGGATCATGGGATCGTATTGATTTTAATCTCATTCTACGACCGTGGGTTTGATGAAGATATTGAGCGTACGTTCGACCTTGTTGCGCTTCTCCTTGCCGAAGAACCACTTGATGACGGGCACACGCGCCAGAAACGGCACACCGCGCGAGGAGCGCTCCATCGTGTTGCGATCCAGCCCGCCGAGAAGCACCATCTCCTCGTTCTGCACCTTGACGATCGACTTGAAGCTCCGCGTGGCCGTGCCGGGCGGAGCGTCCTCGGCAGTGCGGTCGGTGAACTCCGTCTGCTCGAACTCGATTTCGAGGGTGATCTGCCGATCTTCCGACACGTAGGGCGTGACCTTGATCGAGAGGTTCGCATCGACCGACTTCCACTGGTAGGACTCCGACGAGATGGGGTTCTGTGTACCGTAGTAGTTGTTCTGCACCTCCTTGTAGTACTGCGTCTCGCCGCTGGTGAGCGTCGCCTCGTGGCCGTTCAGGGTCGAGAGCTTCGGCGTGGAGAGCAGACGCACCACCCCGTCCTCCTCCAAGGCTTGCAGGCTCAGGTAGAAGTTCGGCGTCACGCGCCCCAAATTCACCGTGCCCCGGATGCGTCCGAGCAGATCGTTCACCGCATTCGCTCCGAAAGTCATGTCCACGCCCGGCGAGAGCGTTCCGGAGGTCTTCACCGCTTTGTCGCCCACGCCGGCCCCCACACCGATCTCGTGGATCTTGCTCTTCGTGACGTCGGCGATCAGGATCTCCATCGTCACCATCGGAACGGGTTTGTCCACCGAGCGCAGGAAGGTCTCCACACGCGCCACGTCGCGCCGGTCGCCCGACAGGATCAGGGCGTTCAGATCGGGGAAGGTCTTCACCGCGACGTTCTGTTTCAGCGCTTCGGGGATGATCTCCTCGACCTTCGACACGGAGCGGTAGACGAGCGGAAGGACCGCCGACGACGAGAGACCGTCCGACGCGGCCGCTCCGAAGATCCAGATGCCCCGTTCGGTGTAATAGCTGTACGGCGAACCTTTGAGCAGCACCGAGAGCAGCGTCTCGAAATCCGTCCCGTCCACCCAGACGCCCGCCGTGAGGTTCACCGGCGACTGGAAGTAGTAGTTCAGCTCCAACTCGTCGCACAGGTCGAGAATCACGTCCTGCACGTTGCCCCGCGCGATGCGGGCCGTGATGCGCCCCAGCGAGTCCACACGCAGTTCGTTGGGCGTGAACTGCCGCCGGCGCATATAGGCGGGGCCTGCGGACATCTTGCCGCCCTGCGCGGCCGGCTCCTCGCGCCACAGCGTCCACACGTCCTGCGCATCCCGTTCGGCAAGCAGGCCGTTGACCGCGGCGAGCGTCCGCAGCGCCTCGTCGAAGGGCATGCGACGCACGTAGCCCGAGACCTTGCAGTCGTACAAAGGTTCGGGGACGATGACGTTGCGCGCAGAGAGACGTGCGATCTTCTTCGCTACGTCGATCAGACGTTCGCCGCGCAGGTCGTACGTGAGCGTCGTGTCGGCGGCCGCATAGGCGACGTCGGGATCGGGCGCCGGAGCCGTCGGCGCTGCCGCCGGAAAGATCGAGAGGATGTTGCCCGACGCGGCCGCGTCCAGCCGATACTCACGGCAGAGGAACCGCACCAGATCGTCCACACGGGCCCGGCGGAAGTTGCACGACACGGGGATGTTCTCCACGCCGCGCACCGACACGTTCACGCCGCTGGCGCGCGCGATATTGCGCAGCAGCTCCGACAGCGACAACCGACCCGACGTGACGTCCACCTCCCGCCGGAACGTCGAGTCGCGCCCGACGAGTGCCGCCAATTCCGAGTCGATACGCGACAGACGCAAAGAGTCGGGGTCGGACGGCGGATTCGGTGCAACCGTCCGATGGAGCGAATCCGAAGACGGGTTCACACCAGCGGGTATTTCGGTTCGCTGTGCCGGACAGAGCACAGGCAGGATGCAAAGAAGTAAAAACGCAAGCGTGTATCGTCGTTTCATAGGCTTGGATCAGTAGTTCAACAGGGGTATCACTTCGTCGAGAGAGGTCTCGCCGCGTCGGAAGAGGTCGACGACGGCATCGCGCAGCGACGGTATGCCGCGTTCGAAGAGCAGCGGTGCGACGTCGGTGCGGCCGGAGCGTACGGCAGCCGCCAGCTCGTCGTCCATCGGGATCACCTCGTAGACGGCCCGCCGGCCTGCATAGCCCGTGTAGAAACAACGTTCGCAACCCACGGGTTCGCAATAGCGGTCGATCGCTATGTCGGACAGCAGGCGCCGCACTTCATCGGTCGCCTCCGCCCGGCGTTTGCAGTGGGGACAGAGCAGGCGCGCGAGACGCTGCGCGACGGTCATTACCAACGTATCGGCCACCAGGTACGGGTGTACGCCCATATCCGACAGACGGGCTACGGCGCCCCAGGCCGTGTTGGTGTGGATCGTCGAGAAGAGCAGGTGTCCCGTCAGCGACGACCGCACGGCCATCTCGGCCGTCGCCCCGTCGCGGATCTCACCTAGCATGATGATGTCGGGGTCCTGCCGTAGGAAGGTACGCAGTGCGGCGGTGAACGTAAGGCCGATCTCCTCCTTGAGCTGCACCTGGTTGACCCCTTCGAGCGTGTACTCGATCGGATCCTCGATCGTGAGGATGTTGTCCGTCAGGGCGTTCAGCCGCCGCAGCGTGGCGTAGAGCGTTGTGCTCTTACCCGAGCCCGTAGGGCCGCAGATCAGCACCATGCCGAAGGGCCGCGCGATGGCGCGGCAGTAGTCCTCGTACTGCCTTGCGGAGAAGCCGAGGTTGCGCAGTTCCAGCAGCTCGACGCGGCGGGTCAGCAGTCGCAGCACGACCTTCTCGCCGTAGATCGTCGGCAGCGTCGAGACGCGCACGTCGAACTTCTCACCGTCGCGGTCGTAGCCGATGCGCCCGTCCTGCGGCAGCCGTTTCTCGGAGATGTCGAGCGAGGCGAGGATCTTGATCTGGTTTACAAGCGGCATGTACTGCGCCCGCTCGACGACGTAACGCTCGGTGAGCTTGCCGTCGATGCGCATACGGATGCGGCAGCGCTGTTCGTAGGGTTCGAGGTGGATGTCGCTGGCGTTGTCGCGCAGCGCCTCGCCCACCAGCGCGAAGAGGAACTGCCGCCCCTGTCCGATCTCGGCCGTGCGGCCTGCGGCGGCGCTTGCCGTCTGTGCTCCGGGGCGGTAATGTTGCAGCAAAAGCCGTTGCAGGTCATCGGCGGCGATCGGCACGACTTCGACCTGCCAGCCGTAGAGCACCTCCAGCTCCTCGGCAGCGGCCGTGTAGTCATGTCCCGTCTCGCCGTAGCAGCGTATCCTGCCCGCCTCGCGTGCGAACGGCACGAGGCGGTACTCGGCGGCCTCCTGCGCCGTGAGCAGGCGGAGGATCTCCGTGGGGATATGTGTCGGGGTTACAGCCATAAGCGGAGGAATTGAAGAGCGGCCCAGCCGATGAGCACAATGCCGGCTGCGCCGACGAAGGGGATCGTGCGACGACGACGGCCGCAGCAGACCCACCGGAGGAGGGCGACGACGCAGGCGGCGATCAGAAACCGCAGAAACTCCGTCGGTGCGAACAGGGGTGCGACGGCAAGCAGGAAGAGGACGTCGCCGGAGCCGACGGAGTGTCTGACCGCGAGCCGCCGCAGACGGAGGTAGCCGAAGAGAGCCGTTCCCGATAAAAGGAGCAGCGCGGCATTGCCTGCCGTTTGCAGCATCATCGTCCGCCAACCGAGCGTGTGCCAGCTCACCCCGACAGAGACCGTCCCCAGCACCGCCAGCCACGACGCGTCCACCCGTCGCGTGCGGAAATCGTCGCGGGCCAGTACAGCGGCAGGCAGAAACAGCAAAAGGTATGGATAAGAAGCAGGGAACATCGGGGCTGAAGGTTTCGATCAATCCTTGACCGTCTCGCGCAGGTTTTTATCCTGGTCGATCTCCCAGACATTATAAACTCCGTCGCCGTCGAAATCCACGACGGCAGTCGCCGTGGCGCGGAAGCCGTGCTCCGAAGCCTCGACGATCTCGACGAGGTAGTTGGCCTGACCGCCGTCGGTCACCAGCCGCGACTGCTCGAAGCCCAGCTCCTCCAACGATGACGAATAGCGCGAATAAGTGTAGAAATTCGACCGCTGCAACGTATGCAGGTAGGTAAGCTGCTGCTGCGCTTCGGTGGCCTTCACTCGCGAGATCAACGGCATCAGATTCGGCAGCGCGATCAGCACCAGAATACCGATGATGACCAGCACGACTAACAGTTCGGGCAGTGAAAAGCCGCGGAGACGGCGACACGGATAAAAAGACAGTGTTTGCATAGACGGTGTTCGTTTGCAAACAAAGATAAGGTGGCTTTTGATTGATTTCTCGAAAAACAAACCTTACATTTCAAGATGCAAATACCTGCATATCAATATATTGATTAAAAATAATCTATACATACGCCTTTCACGTGTTTTTACCTTGTTCCACTCTGTGCATAATTCGGAAAAAACACATCGGGAAATGATGACTGTTCGAGGAATAGCTACCATGAAAAAGGACCTCGACATAGAGGTCCAAGACATAATGAAAGTATGGGATTATTGATGCGTTACTGCAAAGAAATTCTTAAAACCGATTGCCAGCATACGGTGCCATACACGTTATAATTCCGAGGATCGATTCCAGTAACAAACCGAAATACATGAAGATTTATCGGTTGTTGACGCCGGATAAACCCGATATGCCTTATTCGAAAATGATAAAATCTGACATATACCTCAGTCTCCGCCGACAGATTTATTCACATTTACGATCTTTGCTTTTATCCGGTGATGTTTCACGTAGATCGACCCGACCTTTCCGACCCGGAAAATAACACATAATGCCCGATTCGAGAATCCCGCTTCCATCAGACATAGAAATTCCTTTTCTGCCGGTGTCAAGTTGCTCCGGCGATGTCTTCGACAGTCGGACAAACGTAACGAATCATTTACGATATGATAATTCGAAAGCCGCTTAACAGATGCAAGCTCCTTGCAACGTGTATGAAATGAAACAGGATCATTGTTATATAAGTACAACAAATCCAGCCACTCCTCGATATAACGCAATCTGTTTCGTGCCAAGAGTTCGGCTTGCCGTCGTTGCTGCCATAAACGGTAAAGAATACCTGCCTGCAACATAATTATGGCACACAATATGAAAATCATAGTGCATACAATTTGTCGTCTCGAAAAAGTATGCACGGACTCTTTGTTTGCCCCAACTCCGGAGACCAAACCATATAGCAGCAAGCGAAGAGCCGTGCATAACACGATTCTCTCGCTGTCTACCGCTATTAATGAAATTGGTCTTTGAGTTGTGAGCAGACAGAGAAAACCCGATAATAATTATCGTCTATTTCAAAGATAGAAATTATTATACAATCCGGCAAATTATTATCTGAAATTTTTATTTTTTCCTGCCTTATACAATCACTTGCATAAGTCGCTATTGCGACATTTCATTGTCCTTATGAAAATCGATCGAAGAGCTATTTCGATCGATTTTTATTTATTGTATTATACATTAAGCACTTATACGCTTTACTTATTATTTAACCCCTATTGCGCTTATTATCAATAGATTGCGATTTTGTTTCCGAAATGAAATGCCGTTGATAAGATTATATTTTTGATTTCTATTGATAATCAGAAATTTAACAAGTAACGTGTAATATATACATTATGCCGTTTGGACAAACGGAGTCGAAATACGTGCTTTAACTTTGTTTCATCGGCATATGCTCGGCATTCCGAGCGGTTCAGACCGCCACGATCATATTTTCATAAACTATCAAACACTAACTTATTATGAAAAGATCTTCTCTTTTATTTCGAACTTGTATTGGGTGGTTTTTGTTCGGAGTTTTATTTTTACAATCCAGCTATGCACAAGATTCTAACAGTACAAACTCGATTGCCATGCATGCCGTACTCAGTGACGGTTATTTCAAGCCGCAATCTCCTGATGTATGGAGCATGATTAAATATGGCAATGCGAATATTGATTATTACACTGGCACTTTGGGAATAAGTATTCCAATTTATACTTATAAAGACAATAATTTTGAAATCCCTATTTCGATTGATTATGCATCGTCAGGTTTTCAACCTGGTTCTCCCAGTGGTTTAGTCGGTCAAGGTTGGTATCTGAACTTCGGAGGAGCAATTACGCGTGAGGTCAGAGGTATTCCTGATGATGCAATACAGGAAATGTATGATTGGCGGGAAAAAGCCGATCAAGAGATGAATGAGATTCCTTGGTGGGATGAATATACATTCCCCGACCAAGGGTCATATATCTACGGTCATTCGGTTAGAATAGACGGATACGCACAAAGCTATTTTAAAACAACGCCGACAGATTCACTTAATATCGTTTATACTGGTGCTGCGGGACAGGAATACATGCCTTATTGGAAAGATGAAACCAATAGTCGCCTCGGATTCGAAACAGAACCGGATGTTTTTAATTTCAAGGTTCTGAATTACTCCGGCTCGTTTATTCTCCAACCTAATCATCAGATTAAGGTCTTTAATACGAATCAACCTGCAGGAGAATTTCATGTAGAGTTCTTAATGGAAAATTATGCACCTTTGTCAACGAGTAAATTCATCATCACAACTGGCGATAAGACAAAATACTATTTCGAGCACATAGAATCTTGCCGAACCGTAAGTGATCTTCTGGGTGGCGGAGATAATCCGCACAGGAATTACACATGGAAATTAACCCGTATCGAGGCACCGAACGGCAACAATGTCAGGTTCTTTTATAACAAGGTCAAATACAATACTTACGAAACAATTACGCCGGTAGTCACGATCGATTACCTTTCCGACCGCAATCCGGATAATGATCCGACACCTGTATATACAGTCAGTAATTTTGTTAATGAATACCTTCTCGACAGCATTGTCGTCGAAAATAAAGCTCGTATAGAATTCGCTTATTCTTCGGGAAACCTGACATCGATAAATGTTTTTAATGATCGCGACAGGAATCCGGTAAAGAGTTGTGCTCTTGAATATTTTTTAAATGACAAGGGAAGTGGTTATGTTACTTTTCTGAAAAAGGTCGCTTTATCCGGAGAAGGACAATATACGATGGACTATTATGATGAAACATCGGAATTCGCATACAATCATACTTTTAAGGTCGATCAACACGGATATTACAATGGACAGGATGCATACTCCAAACCTCCCTTTCCAGCAGATTTAAAGAAGTTGGCTGAAAAACTTCGTACGTGGCGTGATCCAAACGAAACATGTACTCGCATGGGTATGCTGAAGACGATTCACTATCCTACGGGAGGATATTCAAATTTCAGCTATGAACAGAACGAAGCCTTCTACTTAGGACAAAATATTAAAGTCGGAGGGTTGCGTGTTAAACAGATCGATGTCTTCTCGCAAGACGGGAATCAGACACAGAATCGAATCTTCAAATACACCCAAAAAGAGAATGCGAATCGCAGTTCCGGAGCAATGATTCATATTCCATGCTATTATTGGCAATATTCAATCATTGCCGCCGGAGCGTCGTTTAATCGAGAGATTGTCTCTTCGCTTAACAATGTGGGATTTGCGAAAGATTCCTATTTCGAATATTTGCGTGTCATTGAAGAGGTGCGTAAGAAATCAACGGACAGTTCTCCATTGTCGATCACCGAATACGAATTCTATTCAGCCAACGCCGACAACAACGGCGGAACCCCGAAAGAGATTTATGAACAAACTGAAAATTTGCGAGCTTCGGATGGATGGACCGTTGAAGTTACGTTATATCCCAGTGCAGAATTCAATACGAGTATGCTGCATACTTCGACATTACGGGGAGGAAAGTTGCGTATGAAAACCGAATATGCGGGAGATATGGATCATCCGGTAAAACGGGAAGAATACGTCTACTCTGAATCCGATAACGATGAAATAGGTGTGAATACCGTATTCATGTGTATGGCAGCAAATCACATTTACAACCCGAACTCCATAGTTCTGCAACAAAAAATCGAAGAAGTCTATAATAAGGATGCTGAACTAATCTACCGCAATGAAGATAATTACTCTGTAAATGATTTGGGCAGAGTAAATTCTGTGATACGAACAGACAGCAAGGGAGATGAAATTCGTGAAATGTATTCTTATTTAGATCGTGTACCGGCTTATCCTACGGAGATCATTAAAACCAATAAGGGAAATGTGATTTCTGCGATGAAAATTGATTACGAACAGCAAAGTAATGCAGAGGATCATTACACTCCTTCGAAAGTTTGGAAAGGAGCATTGGGAGTAACTCCTCCGAATATCGAATATCGTATGGATTGTAAATACGATTTCTACGATTCGATGGGCCGTCCGTGGGAGATGACGGATCGCAATGGTAAGAGTACCTGTTATATCTGGGGCTATGAAGGACAATATCTCGTCGCCAAGATCGAAAACATGACGTACGACGTCCTATCCGATCAATACGGAATTACAAACAACGCGTATCCCGACACTTTACCTGAAACGGAGGAAAACATGCTACGCGGAATCGAAGGGATAGCGGTTACAACCTACGCTTACGATCCGCTGGTCGGCATTACACGCATCACCGATCCTTCGGGACATTCGGTCTACTATGAATACAACGATAGCGGAAAATTGAAAGTTATCCGCGATGACAAAGGCAAGGTATTGAAATCCTATGATTATCATATTGTAACCGACAATCAATAAACAGACGTATAGTATGAAAAAGATATATCTGTTGCTGGTGCTGTTGTTCACCGGCCTGCAATCTGTATTTGCACAATTTATTTGGCATCCCGATCTGGGTACACCTTTATGGAAGGAGGACATTTAGTGATAGGGGTACATGACAGTTCTTTGGAAATTGTCGGGACGGATACCTATAATTATGACTGGCAAAAGGCAATTCTTCGTTTAACGGAACGATGTGTTAATCTTTCGACAGAAGGTCTCGATATTGAAGAGTTTGTTACCGATGACACTAACAAGAAAGTTTGGGTAATACATATTCCCAAGCATCGTCCCAAATTGCCTGTTTACGCTCATAACAAAGCATGGC
>ERZ773168.3767-NODE-3767-length-10462-cov-6.781781_pt1 | contig 10462 bp, 7 predicted proteins | sample MGYA00511261_ERZ773168 | MGnify/ENA primary metagenome ERZ773168 (study PRJEB29015, sample SAMEA2737855) | human gut metagenome | biome: human gut; feature: human-associated habitat; material: faeces | place: China | collected 2012 ... | reverse complement strand
CCCAGAAGCAGTCCGCTGCCATCTCCATCATCGGCGGTGCCGACGGCCCCACCGCCATCTTCGTTACCTCCCGTCTGGCTCCTGAGCTGCTGGGCTCCATCGCTGTGGCGGCCTACAGTTACATGGCGCTGGTGCCCGTCATCCAGCCGCCCATCATGAAGGCACTGACCACCAAGAAGGAACGTACCGTCGTGATGAAGCAGCTGCGCACCGTCTCCAAGACCGAGAGGATCATCTTCCCCATCATGGTCACCATCATCGTGTCCCTGATCGTCCCGGATGCCGCCGTTCTGGTGGGTATGCTGATGCTGGGCAACCTGATGAAGGAGTGCGGCGTGACGGATCGCATCCAGAAGACTGCCGGCAATGAGCTGATGAACATCATCACCATCTTCCTGGCCCTGTCTGTTGGCTGCACCACCAGTGCAAACACCTTCCTGAACACCCGCACCCTGTTCATCATCGTGCTGGGCCTGATCGCCTTCTCCTTCGGCACCGCAGCCGGTGTGCTGTGCGGCAAGGTGATGTACGCTGTGACCGGCGGCCAGGTCAACCCGCTGATCGGTTCCGCAGGCGTTTCCGCTGTGCCGATGGCCGCCCGTGTGTCCCAGAAGGTGGGCCAGAGCGAGAACCCGCAGAACTTCCTGCTGATGCACGCCATGGGCCCCAACGTGGCCGGTGTTATCGGTTCTGCCGTTGCTGCTGGTATTCTGATCAACATCTTCGGCTAAGCATTCCCTGAAAAACAAGCGTTCCCGTCCGGTGGTCCTGTACTGCCGGGCGGGTTTTGTTTTGTCACTGTGCAAGCTCTGATAGAGAAGCACTATTTGATAAAATTCGACTTTTTAAACGAAACAACGCCGAAAAAGTAACTTTATCAACGTGCGAAAGTTCGGCGCTGCTGATAAAGTTGGAACTTTATCAATGAGAGTAACTTTATCAAACTGATAAACTTCAATAAAATAACGTAGGTAAAATATTAAATTTGAACTTTATCACTTGTTTTACTACAGTAGAGAAGCCGTGTGGACCAGCTGCAGCCAACATCCTCCTGACCTGCTGATAAAAGCAATTGCACAGCCGGAACCGGGCGGAGGTGGTTCCAGCCCCCCTGCGCAGAAAATGGGCCGCAAAATTTCCGCGCAAATGCCGCCTGCAAACGCACCGGCTATTCTCAATTTCCTGAAAATGTGGTATACTGTTCTTTGACAATAAAAGGAGACAGGGGAACCCATGGCAACAGATCTGACACAAGAATTCTGCGCTCTGCGCGACACCTATATCGAAAAGCAGTTCGGCCGCCTGAACGAGATGCAGCGGCGGGCGGTGTTCACCACCGACGGCCCGCTGCTCATCCTGGCCGGAGCCGGCAGCGGCAAGACCACCGTGCTGGTCAACCGCATTGCCAACCTCATCCGGTTTGGCGCGGCCCACGGCTCAAAGCAGACCCCCCGCCCGGCCACCGAAGAGGACGTCAAGGCCCTGCGCAGTGCCATCATGACCGGCACCGCCGCGCCCGGCTGGCTGGACGGTATGCTGCGGCAGAACGCCGTGCGCAGCTGGAACGTGATGGCCATCACCTTTACCAACAAGGCGGCCGGGGAGATGAAGGAGCGCCTGCGCCGGATGCTGGGCGGGGAAGAGGGCGACGAGGTGTTTGCCTCCACCTTCCACTCGGCCTGTGTGCGCATCCTGCGCCGCTGGGCGGAGGAGATCGGCTACCCCCGCAGCTTTACCATCTACGACACCGACGACGCCCAGCGGGTGATGAAGGCGGTGTACAAGGACCTGAACGTGGATGACAAGTTCTTCCCCATCAAGAGCGCCATCAACCAGATGAGCCGCTGGAAGGATCAGCTGGTCAGCCCGGAACAGGCCCTTGCCAACCCCGCCAAGGACACCAAGGGCGCACTGGCGGCCCGCATCTACGCCGCCTACGAAAAGCGGCTGAAGGAGGCCGGTGCCTTCGACTTCGACGACCTCATCTACCAGACCGTGCAGCTGCTGGCAGAGCACCCGGACGTGCGGGACTTCTACCAGACCAAATACAAATACCTGCTGGTGGACGAGTATCAGGACACCAGTGTGGCGCAGTTCCGTCTGGTGAGCCTGCTCACCGGCCCGGAGCGCAACATCTGCGTGGTGGGCGACGATGACCAGAGCATCTACCGCTTCCGCGGGGCTACCATTGAAAACATCCTCAACTTTGAAAAGTGCTACCCCGGGGCAAAGACCATCCGGCTGGAACAGAACTACCGTTCCACCTCCAACATCCTGAACGCCGCCAACTGCGTCATCCAGCACAACACGGAGCGCAAGGGCAAGACCCTGTGGACCGACAACGGCGAGGGCGACAAGGTGCAGGTGTACACCGCCGAGAACGAGCAGGACGAGGCCATGCACATTGCAGACGTCATCGGCCAGCACCTCAAGGCGGGCGGCCATCTGGCCGACCACGCCATCCTCTACCGCATGAACGCCCAGTCGGCTCCCATCGAAAGCTACTTCACCCGCGCGGGCATCCCCCACAAGATCGTGGGCGGCCAGCGTTTCAACGACCGCAAAGAGGTCAAGGACATCCACTCCTATATGTCCATCGTGGCCAATGCCCGCGACGATGTCCGCCTGCGCCGCATCATCAACGAACCGGCGCGGAAGATCGGCAACACGACCATCGAGGTCATCGCAGACCTCGCCGCGCAGGAGAACACGAGTATGCTGGAGATCATCAGCCACGCCGACCAGTATGCGCGGCTGGCCCGCTCCATCATGCCGATCCTGAAATTCTGGCAGATCTACGAGAAGTTGCAGGAGTCGCTGGAAACACGGACGCTGGATGAATTTGCGTCCGACGTCATTGAGCTAAGCGGGTACAAGGCCATGCTCGAACAGGAGATCGCCAAGGGCCACGAGGACGCCGCCGACCGGCTGCAGAACCTGGGCCAGCTGGTCAATAACGTGAAAAACTACTGCGACCAGCACGGCGAGGAAGCCACGCTGGAAGGCTACCTCGAAGACATCGCCCTCATCAGCGACATCGACAGCTACAACGAAAGCAGCGACCAGGTGGTCCTGATGACCATCCACTCGGCCAAGGGGTTGGAATTTCCGTATGTGTTCCTCATCGGCATGGAGGAGGGCGTCTTCCCCAGCGAGATGAGCAAATACTCCGAGGCAGACCTCGAAGAGGAACGCCGCCTGGCCTATGTCGGCATCACCCGCGCCAAAAAGGAGCTTTACATCTCCAACAGCGTGACCCGGATGCTCTACGGCCGCACCCAGCGCAACGAGCCCAGCCGCTTTTTGCGCGAGATCGAGCCGGAGTACATCGAGGAGACCCGCAGCCCGGTGCTGGAACAGCGTTCCCGTCTGGGCGGCTGGGGCAGCGGCTACAGCGACACGGTGCCGGGTGGTGCGTCCGGTTACTCCGGGCCGTCCGGCTGGGGCCGCAGCACCGGGGGATACGGCGGCGGTTACGGTTCGGGCTACAGTTCCGGCGGCCGCAGCGGCTACCTGAACCGCGAATACAACGCCGGTGAGGGCCGTGGTTTCGGCTCGGCCTACGCAAATCGGGGCCAGAGCATGGGCGGTTATGGCTCCGGCTATGGCCGCAGCGGCGGAAGCGCCGGATATGGTTCTGGTTACGGCTCTGCCTACAGTCCTGAAAAAACAAACGGTGCAGCGCAACGAAATGCTGCAAAGCAGATAAACTTTACAGGCACACCGGCCCCGAAACCGGTCTCCACCGGCCCCAAACACTACGAGCCCGGCGATATCGTGGAGCACAAGGTGTTCGGCCGCGGCCAGGTGGTGGCGGTCAAACCCGCCGCCGGGGACCAGATCGTTGAGATCAACTTTGAAAAGGTCGGCATCAAAAAGACCATGGCGAACTTTGCGCCGCTGACAAAAATAACGGAGGAATGACAGATGATGACAGTTCGATTGATCGCGCATACGCCGGAACCAGAAAAGGTGGTGGCCGCGGCGGCGAAGCTCTGCTATTCCGACGCCCACATCACCGACCTGCTGGACGGTCTGACCGAGGAGAAGACGGCCAGCTTCCTGACCATGCTCAGCGACCTTGGCCACGCCAGCCCCATAGAACATGCCAGCTTCACCTTTGGCATCGAGGGCGTCAGCCGCACCCTGCTGGCCCAGATCACCCGCCACCGCATCGCATCGTTCAGTGTGCAGAGCCAGCGCTATGTCCGGCTGGACGACTTCCGTTATGTCATCCCGCCGGAGATCGAGGCCATCCCCGAAGCGAAGGAAGCCTTTCTCGCCAGCATGAACGAGGACGCGGCGCGCTACCTTGACCTCGTGAAAAAGCTGGAGGAGGGCCACACTGCCCGTCTGATGGAAGAGGGAATGCCCGAAAAACAGGCCCGCGCCAAGGCTTCCAAGCAGGCCAATGAGGACGCCCGCTTCGTGCTGCCCAATGCCTGCGAGACCAAGATGGTCGTCACCATGAACGCCCGCAGCCTGCAGAACTTCTTCCATCTGCGGTGCTGCAGCCGCGCCCAGTGGGAGATCCGGGCGCTGGCCGAAGAGATGCTGCGGCTGGTCTACCCGGTGGCACCCCATCTCTTCCGCACGGCCGGCCCGGCGTGTGTTTCCGGCCCCTGCCCGGAGGGCAGGATGTGCTGCGGCAAGACCGCCGAGGTGCGGGCGCAGTACGCCGCTTTGAAGGGGGAACCCGTATGAGCCACGGAAAACTCATCGTGCTGGAAGGGCTGGACGGCAGCGGCAAGGCCACCCAGGCCAGGCGTCTGGCCGCAGCACTGGCCGCCGAGGGCAGGCCGGTGCGGGAAATCACCTTCCCGAACTATGCCAGCGATTCGAGCGCACTGGTCCGGATGTATCTGGCCGGACAGTTCGGCGCGAGACCCGACGACGTGAACGCATACGCAGCATCGAGCTTTTATGCGGTGGACCGCTATGCGGGCTACAAAGCCGACTGGGGGAGATTCTACGAAGAGGGCGGCATCCTCATCGCCGACCGGTACACTACCTCCAATGCGGTGCACCAGTGCTCGAAGCTGCCGCCGGAAGAATGGGAGCAGTTTCTGCACTGGCTGTTCGATTACGAGTTCCATCTGCTGGGGCTGCCCGCACCGGACTGCGTGATCTATTTACAGGTGGACCCTGCCGTGAGCCAGAAGCTGATGACCCAGCGCTACCACGGCGACGAGAGCAAAAAGGACGTCCACGAAAAGGATGTGGAGTATCTGGCCCGCAGCCGCAGAGCGGCTGAGTTCTGTGCCGCGCATCTGGGCTGGCAGACCGTGCCCTGCACCTGCGGGGACGGGATGCGCAGCATTGAAGAGATCGGGCAGGAGGTCCGCCGGCGGGTGGACGCGGCCCTTGCGGAATAACGCACAATCGACCTGTGCCGGGCAGGCGCAGGGACATCCATGCGTAGGAGGTAGGTGTTTTTATGTACCGTTTGATGCAGCCGTCCGACCGGGCGGAGATCCTGGCGCTGTGGCAGCGCGAACATGGGGAGGACGAAACGTTCCTCACCAACGCCATCGAGCGCTTTGCCGGGGAGCAGAATGTCTATGTAGCGGAGGAAAATGACCATATCGAGGCCGTGGCCATGGCGGTGCCGGTCTCGCTGCAGGGGCGGCCTGGCTGCTGCCTGTACGGTCTGACCGGGCAGGGCAGCCTGATTCTGGCGGGCCTGGTAGACCACCTGTGCACCCAGCAGAAACTGAAAGGGGCCGGGTTCGTGGTCGTTGTGCCCAGCGGGAATGAGCAGGCGGCGCTATTGCAGGATAAGGGCTTCCAGTGGGCCTTCCCGCTGCGGTGCCTGCCCCGCGAGGTAGACCGCAACCTGTGGAGCCAGGCCGAGTTTGACACCGTCACGGCCAAAAAGCTCTGTGAGCTGCGGGCGAGATTCTGGCCCGACACCGTGCAGCTGCCGCCGGAACAGATGGCCGTGGTGCTGGGGGATCTGTACTCCCGCGGGGCCACCATCGTCTCGAACGACAACGGCTACGGAATATATTTCCGCAAGGAGGACACCCTTTATTTTGTGGAGATGATGGCCACCGGCGACCGCGCCGCAGAGATCCTGATGGAAGCGGCCCGCGAAAAAGAGGTCATTGTGGAAAAGGCCGTCATCACCGTGGGTGCCGCGCAGAACCTCTTCCTTGGCGAGGGCACCCGGCAGGATTATGGAATGATCCGCTTTGAGGGCGAAGCCTTTGATGTGAGCGAGAGCTATATGCGGCTGATGTTGGACTGAAAGGAACATGCAGATGGCAAGTAACCATACGAGACCCCGCAAAAAAGGCGGTGCGCTGAAGATCCTGCTCGTGCTGCTGGTACTCGTGCTGGCGGCGGCGGGCGGCGCATTCCTGCTGGCAAAGCGCGAGATCGACGGCGGCACCCGGCAGGACGCTGTGACTGTGGAGATCGCGCAGGGCAGCGGTGTGAGCACCATTGCCCGGCAGCTGAAGGAAGCGGGCGTCATCCGGTTTCCGCAGCTGTTCCGCTGGTACGTCGGCCGCAAAGACGCGGCGGCGAAGCTCCAGTACGGCGAATTTTCACTGGAACCCGGCAGCTCTTACGATGCGCTCATCGAGGCGCTTTCTGAATATGCCAAAGCGGAGAGCGTCCGCCTGACCTTCCCGGAGGGCACGACGGCCATCGCCATCGCGCAGAAGATGGAACAGGCCGGGCTGTGCACCGCAAAGGAGTTTCTCGAAGAGGCCAACACCGGCGATTTCAGCGAATACACGTTCTGGCAGTATGTCCCCGATGACACGGAGGCCCCGGACCGTTTCCTGAAATGTGAGGGCTATCTCTTCCCGGACACCTACGAATTCCTCGCGGATGATACGGTGCACAACTACGTTGCAACGTTCTATTCGCATTTTGACCAGCAGTTCACCGACGCGATGTACAAGGAGCTGGATCAGCAGGGCCTGAGCCTTTCGGAGGTCATCACGCTGGCATCCTTCGTGCAGGAGGAGGCCGGCAACGACCAGGACAACAATGTGGCCCAGGTGTTCCGCAACCGTCTGACAGAAGGCTCGCCCTACCCCAAGCTGCAAAGCAACACGTCCAGCTATGTCCAGAGCGATGCAGACAACAACTATCTCTGGAACTGGGTGGCCCCCTGGTACGGCGGCTGGGAGAAGATCCCCGAAAACATCCGCAATGCCTACGACACCTACACCTGCACCGGCCTGCCCGCCGGGCCGATCTCGAACCCCGGTCTGGCCGCCATCCGGGCTGCGCTGGCCCCCCAGCCCGATGCGGAGATCCAAGACTGCTATTTCTTCGTGACCGACCTCAGCGGCCAGTATTACTACGCCCGCACCTATGCGGAGCATCAGACCAACTGCCAGAAGGCAGCGGATGTGAACCGCTCGATCGCGGCAAAAAAATGAGAGCGAAGCCCTTGTGCTGACGGAAAACGCAACGGTTGACCGGTTTGCCAGGGGCTCTCCCTTTGGGAGAGGGTAAGCTCGTTTAGGAGAATGATTATGTTACAGATCCCGGAACTTCTGTCCCCCGCGGGCGATTTGGAGCGCCTGCGCTACGCCATCAACTACGGTGCAGATGCCGTCTATTGCAGCCTGCCCGAATTCGGGATGCGCTCAGCCCCGGCCAACTTCACGCCGGAACAGCTGACCGAGGGCGTCATCTACGCCCATGCCCGCGGCCGCAAGGTCTATCTGACCATGAACACCCTGCCCACCAACGAAGAGGCCGACCGCCTGCCGGACGCCATCCGGAGCGCGGCCGCAGCGGGCGTGGATGCCTTCATCGTGGCAGACCTGGGTGTGCTGGAAGCCTGCAAGCAGTTCGCGCCGGATATTGATGTCCACATGTCCACCCAGACCGGCATCACCAACTGGGCCGCTGCCCGTGCGGCCTACAACCTGGGAGCCAAGCGGGTGGTGCTGGCCCGTGAGCTGACGTTGCAGGACATTGCCACCATCCGGGATAAGACCCCGCCGGAACTGGAGATCGAGGCCTTCGTCCACGGTGCCATGTGCATGAGCGTGTCGGGCCGGTGCCTGCTGTCCAACTATCTGACGGGCCGCGACTCCAACCGGGGCCAGTGCGCCCAGCCCTGCCGCTGGAAATACTACCTGAGCGAGGAGACCCGCCCCGGCCAGCTGTATGAGATCGGCGAGAACGAAGACGGGAGCTATATCCTGAACGCCAACGATATGTGCACGGCACCGTTTCTGGACCTCATCTGCAAGGCGGGCGTGGACAGCCTGAAGATCGAGGGCCGCGCCAAGACCTTCTACTACGTCGCCAGCGTCACCGCCGCTTACCGCAAGGCACTGGACGCCTACCTCGCCGACCCGCTCAATGATAACTTTGAACTGCCCGCCGAGGTGTACGAGGAGCTCACCCGCACCAGCCACCGCCACTATTCGCCCGGCTTCTACTTTGGCCGTGAGCAGGCAAAACAGTCCACCGACAGTGCCGCCTACATCCGCGATTGGGAGTTCGTGGGCACCGTGGACGGCTGGGAGAACGGCATCGCCTCCTGCCAGCAGCGCGGCAAGTGGAGCCTGGGCGACCGGCTCGAAGCCCTTTGCCCGGACGGCCGCAGCATCCCGCTGACGCCGGAATGGATCGAGAACGAAGCCGGTGAGCGGGTGGAGAGCACCCCTCATGCCATGGAAAAATACACCATCCCCACGCCGGAGCTGCCGCCCATGAGCCTGCTGCGGCGCAAGACCGTTTAAGGAGAACACGATGGAGCCAAAACGCCTGTGTCCTTATTGCCTGCAGCCGATCCCCCCGGCGGCACAGAGCTGCCCGCACTGCGGCAAAGTTTTCGCCGACCGCAACCCCGGCGGCACCCTGCCGGTGGGCACCGTGCTGGCCGGGCGCTACACCGTGGGCGAGATGCGCAGCATCGACGGTGAGGGCGTCCTGTACCGGGGCGTGGAAAATCTGGGCGGCTTCCGGGTGACCATCAAGGAATATCTGCCCGTCACCCTCTCGGCCGAGCGCACGGCGGAGAACACTCTGCGCCCCAAGACCGGCAGCGAAGTGCTGTTCAAGACCACCCGCATGGATTTTGAGGACCTCTACCGCGCCATCCAGCGCATCACGCCAGCGAACGGTCTGGAAGCGGTGCTGGACGTGGTGGAAGCCAACAACACAGTCTATGCTGTCATGGAGAACCCCGGCGGCACCCTGCTCAGCCAGTGGCTGGAAGACCGGCCCGGCCCCCTCCGGCCGGAGGAAGCCAGTGCCATGCTGCAGCCGGTGTTTGAGGGTGTGGCCGCCATGCACAAGATCGGCCTGGTGCACCGGGGCATCTGCCCGGAGAACATCCGCGTGATGGGCGACGGCCGGTGCCGTCTGGCGGGTTACGCCACGGTGGGCCTGCGCACGGCGGGCAGCGGCCTGCACGAGCAGCTCTACGAGGGCTATTCGGCCCCGGAACAGTATTCCACCGCCGAGTTTGAAGGTCGCTATACCGACGAATACAGCCTTGCGGCGGTGTTCTACCGCATGGTGTGCGGGCAGGCCCCGGTACCGGCCGCGCAGCGCATGGTGGCAGATTCGAACCCCAGGGCCAAAACTGTGAACAGCGCCGTGCCGGGCTATGTCTCGCAGGTGCTGCAGCTGGGCCTGCGGCTCAAGCCCATGGAGCGCATCCAGACGGTGCCGCAGCTGTATCAGGCCCTTTCTTCCAAAGAATACACCACCGAGCTCACCCGCACCATGAAGCCGGAGACCCCGGTGCGCACGGCTGCCCCGGAACCGGAACACCGCGAACACCTGCTCAGCCTGAAAGCCCTGCTGGCGGGCATTCTGATCTTGCTTTCCATTCTCATCCTGCTCACGCTGTGGGGCATGATGAGTCACAAAAATGATTCGGCACCTTCTGCCGTGGAGCCGGAACCTGCCAGCAGCGAGGTGCTGGAACCCCAGAACCTTGTGCCGGACTTCCTTGGCATGGATTACGCGCAGGTGCAGAACAACCGGGAATACACCGGCATGTACCTGTTCTACGTCACCGAAGAATACAGCGACACCGCCCCGGCAGGCCAGATCATCCAGCAGGACCCGGCAGCTGACACCGTGCTCAAGGCGGGGGAGACCATCCGCCTTGTGGTGAGCAAGGGCCCGGAGACGGTGGAGATGCCAAACCTCATCGGCTTCACCCAGGACGGCGCGGTGAAGGAGCTGGAAGCCCGGGGCCTCGTGGCCAGCTGCTTCATGGTAGTGAACGATGGCTCCTACGCCGCAGGCTGCGTGGTGCGCGCCAGCGAGGAGCCGGGCACGAAGGTTGCCGTGGGCACGGTCATCACCGTGTATATCGCCGCGGACCCCAGTGTGCAGATCACCACGCCGGAGGAACCTGCCGCGACAGAACCCACCACCGAACCGGAAGCCCCTGCCGCCGAAGGGGAGACGGAAGCGGGGTCACAATAAAAGCAGAAGCGGGAGCCTGAATTCAGGCTCCCGCTTC